>Ga0307487_1000937_pt1 | contig 21764 bp, 17 predicted proteins | sample CBIW12metaG_FD_203665 | JGI IMG/M metagenome (GOLD analysis project Ga0307487, IMG submission 203665) | Sea-ice brine microbial communities from Beaufort Sea near Barrow, Alaska, United States - CBIW 1.2 | ecosystem: Environmental > Aquatic > Marine > Coastal | place: USA: Alaska | collected... | reverse complement strand
GTTCAGAATGGAAAGAATATTTTAAAGGAAATCTGGACAACCCAAAAGGTTTAACTACTGTTGAAATAAATGGTGAAAAATTCCTTAGAATATTTGTAAGTACCGAGGTGAATCAAAATCAAATTTCTGAAACAAAATTAGAATTTTCGGATAATGATATAGATATCATTAAAACGGAATTAAATCTTAGTGCGAACAATACAATTGTTACAAAAGTTTGGTACGATGACAATTTAGAATGGGATATGAATGATAATACAACTCGTCAATTTATTATCGTAAAATAAAACTGTATGCAAAATCGAATACCAGTAAATAGTGGGTATTCCAGTGAAAAGTGATATTTTAATTTCAAGTAACAAACAACAAAGCCGACAAGAAGGTGTTGCTACTCCACGCTACTTGCGTTAGTGTGCCGAGCAAGCAATGACGGCAATAAGTAGTCATTGTGAACTGTAATTAAGATGGTAGAACCGACCTACCAGAGTCGTCTTATCGTCTTATAGGAATAGTCATTAAACCACCTAAAGGTGCTTTGGTAAAGAGCCGTATGATGGGAGACTATTACAGCCTGTCCCGATTTTTCTTCGAGATACGGTTCCTGTGAGAGGCTCGGGATGAATTCCCCTTGTCAACTCGACACAAAGACCGTTGGCATTGTCAGTGAAAATTATATGTAAAATGTAAAATAAAAAAAATGAAACTTACAAAAATATTTATCGGATTATTCTTATCCATTGGTTTTATATCTTGCAGTGAGGACGACACTTTAATTAATAATGATCAAGAATTAAAATCCTACGAATTAATTGAAATACAATGGAAGTTAAACGTAACCGATGGACAAAGTATAGTAGAAGAAAAAATTCCAGAGTTTCATTTTCGAAATGATTCGGATACAATTATGGAGGTAGTCATTGAGCCCCTTAAGAATTTGCAAGGTAGTTCAACATTTAGATTTAATGACTCCCTAACATTCACAGAACTTAATTACTCGGAAGTTCAGGTGTCTATTCCAGAAGAGTTAAGTCTATTATCTGAAGAGTACCGTTACCTGGGGGGAAGTGTTAAAGTCCCCTTAGCACAAGAAGAATCATCTTTCCCTTTTTCCTGGAATTTAAAAGATACTTTTGCCCTCAATCAAAGGAGTACATTAACTTCTAACTATACTGTTTTTCTCAAAAAAAATAAAGCTAGTTTTTTAGCGACATTTAGGGAAACCACTACAGGAGCAACTTTAGAATTAGATGGCACCTGGACAGGTTTGTTTTTCAATAATTTAGAAGGGGAATCTGTAGCAGATGGAATTGATTAGTCAGATTAATAAAAGTTTCGATTAATTAAAGATAGACCAGCAGCAGAAAAAATTAATGAAGGTAAATTAATATAAAGCCGAGTATAGAACAACAAGACTTAAGAAAACAACGAAATGGCAACAACGCATATTCGCAATTGCGGCCATTCAGGTAAAAAGTGTTATTTTAGAGACCAAGTAAAATAACAACAAAACCTACAAGTTCGCGTCCCTAATGCAAGCTACTTGCGTTTACCAAGACCGATATGCCAAATACTAACTGAAACCTTAATTTAAATACTTCAAAATCAAAAAATGAAGGAAAAAAATTACAATTTTATTCCTTTTAGCATTATTTACAATAACTACTTACGGACAAGAAGAAAAATCATATAACACGGAAAAAGTTTGGAGAGTTAATTTTCTAAATCCCGCTATAGGATTGGAACTTCCAACTGGAAATTATTCAACATTCTCTGCCGGAGTAGGAATCGGATATGGTGGAGGATATCCTGACTTAACTTCTGAGGTAAACGGATTTATTTACATAATTGCTCCATTTGTAGATTTACAACAAAAATGGTTTTATAATATTAATAAGAGAGTTGGAAAAGGTAAAACCGTAGAAAACAATTCAGGAAATTTTATTTCCGCGAGAATAATTAGTAGAGGTCCTTCAATCGCAGACAACGTATTTAGAACTTCGGACTATGATTGGGCAATTGGACCAACATGGGGAATTCAGAGAAAATATGGAGAAAAATTTCATCTATTATTTGATATTGGACCACAATATTATGTTGGTGTCGAAGGGAGAGGTAATATTTTCCCAATTATGTTTCAACTCAATTTAGGTTTCGACTTATAAATACTAGATAAAACATTAGTTATACAAATAGCGGGTTTAATAGAAAAGAACTAAATTAGTTTCAATAATAAACAAAATGGTTAAGCCGACAAGTCCGTGTCCCTACTCCCGTAACTGGCGATAACCGAGACCGTTGTGTACCATTTTTATTCTAAAATTTTAATTCAAACAGATAACAAATTGAAAAAAATTATTTTACTAGTATTTTTTGGAACATTACTGATAAGCTGCTGTGAAGACGAAATTGTTGCATCTTATAGATTAAATGAATCAGAAAGAAATCTAATTCCATTTACAGAATATTCACGATTGAATTATAAAAATCAAAAGGGGGAAAAATTAATTGGATTGACCCAACCAAAAGAAAACAAAATAGCCGTTGTCGATTCGGGACCCGAAACCTGTGATCTTAGAGAATACGAATCAATGAATAATTTTATAGCTTTTGAGAACAGAGATTTTGTATTTGAAATCGTCCTTAATAAAGCTAATGATGATTTATTATTTTTTGAAATTAATGAAAGTATTTTGGACAGTGTTAATTCTCAAAAAAAATTCCTGTTGGATTGTGAAAGAGCGAGTATTTATAAAGAAGAATACATTGTTAATGTTTCCTTGATGGGATTTAATTTTGAAAATGTTTTTATTTTTAAAGACTGTAATAATGCTTCCGAAATAAAACAAATTGTTTATTCAAAAGAAAGAGGAATTGAGTTTATTGAATATGATAATGAAAATTATTTAAGATTAAATGATTAAGTAAAAAACGGTACACAACATTTAGCAAACGAGCAGAAAAAAGCCCTTTTTTGCTTCACAGGTAGAGGGGCTTTTTTTTTGTTAGTTTTGTTCACCACCCCATCATTTTTACCGGAACCCCAATTATTCCAAATCTCATTTCTTCCTAAAAAAACCCCTCATTTCCCTCACCAAACCCCTCATAATCTCACAAACCATTCCTGCCAGCAGTACAAATAATTCTTTCATAATTCCGGTGATTTAATGAGGCTGTTCAGTATTGAAAATGCCAATGCTTTTAGATTGGAATTTTCAGACAAATATTCGGCCTCATCCCAATTGGACAAAAAACAAAGCTCTACAAGGATTGACGGGCACAACGCGATGGTTTCCCGCAACACCTGAAAATTCGCGAATTTCACTCCCCTGGATTTAATCCCGAAGTTGCTTGTTATCCCGGAATGGATCTGGTGGGCAAGGTGAATTGACTGACTTAGATTTTGGGAAAGTGCGGTATTAGCCACAAAAACCTCCGTGCCGGTTGCCCCGGGATTTTTTGCGTGGTTGCAATGCAGGGAGATAAAAACATCGGCTTTTAAAGCTTTGGCAAGCTTTGTCCTGTCTTTTAAAGAAATAAGGCTGTCTGAATACCGGGTGAGGTATATTTCCAGATTGCCTTGGCCTTTGTTCAGCCTGAGGATCTCATTGGCAAGTTGCAATACCACATCTTTTTCCATGATTCCATTAATGCCAATGGCACCTGCATCCTTTCCGCCGTGCCCCACATCGATTACTAGTAACTTTTTTGGTGATGGTGGCTGTCCAAAAATGAAACACATTTTTAGGAGCAGCAGAAGAAAAATGACGTTTTTGAGCTGGATTTTCATTTTATGATTTTGAATTTTCAACATTTTATTCCCGATTTTCATAGCATTTGATTTCAATTAATTTCAAAAAAATACAATCCAAATCAAATAATATTTTATTATAATTAATTGATAATCAGTTGTTTAAATCCAAATATAATGTAATTTACTTATATCAAAATCAGTATAAAACAAAATTTTAATAGAATGAAAAAATTTATCTACCCTCCACTTTTTTTGTTCCTGATTTCATTCCCGCTTTTCGCACAGATTGGCGGGATTGAAAATTCGGTAGCCAGTATTTCCGATACCATCCGTGTGGTTTTTCCCATCCTTCTCGGGGTTATTTTTCTTGTTGGGTTCCTGTTCAATGCAGGTCATTTCTTTGGGGAGAATGCCGATCTAAAAAAGGGCATCACCCGGGTTTTGGTCTTTGTACTCATTGCCGGCGCGGTAGTGGGAATTTTCACGTATCTAATAAGTATTGTAGTCTGATGAAGCGCTTTGAGATCTATAGGAATATTCGCAAAAGGGCCCTGATCTGGGGACTTCCCATCTCGCTTTTTGCCCTGATGATGGTTGCGGTAATAGCATCGCTGCTGGTGATCATCTTTTCTTTCAGCTTTGCGGTTGTGATCAGTGTTTTTATTTTGAATGCAGGTCTTTACATAGGCCTTACCCGGATTGCAAACATTCCCCGATATTTTGAATTTTCCAGTGTTTTTCCGAAGAATATCACAAACAAAAAATTAAGCCTTTTCAATTATGACCAGGATTAATCTCGCATATTTTAGACCCATTATGGATATTCAGGGAAATATCATATTCGCCAATAATGGCAATGTGGTGGTTGGGTATCAGGCGATTCTCCCCGAGATCTATTCCTTGTCAGAAAAGGATTTTGAGGACATCCACAATTCCTGGTTCCAGGCAATTAAATCTTTGCCCACTGGCTGCGTGGTGCATAAGCAGGATATTTATGTGAAGAGGGCATATTCATCTGAAAATTTGCCCAATAGCAGCTTTTTGGAAAAGGCGACCCATCGTTATTTTAAAGGCAGGGAATATATAGAACATCGCAGCTATCTGTTTTTTATCCTCACTGGGAACAAGGCGTTGAATAATCCCAAGTATGTCAACCCTTTCAGAAAAATAAATAAAGGCATTCCCCGGGAATCAGATGAAAATATTAAGGGTTTTGTGGGTGCAGTGAATGATTCTGTTTCTTTTATCAATAATAGCAGGAAATTGGAGCTTTTGCCACTTTCGGAAAATGAGATCCATATCCTGGCCAATGAGTATTTCAACGGTTTTAATGAAGGTTTTGATACGAACATTGTATTGGATAAGGGAAATATCAATATTGGAGAAAATTATTTTGATGTCCTGGCGATCAATAGTGAATTGTGCTTTGGCGAAAGTGTGCAAAGTAGTAAGACCAATGAGCGTTTTACTTCCGATGATTTTGTTTTTCACCAGGGGTTTATTGATGGTTTTGGGCTTGCATTGAACGAAAACCACATTGTAAACCAGATTATCTATCTGGATGACAAACAGAAATGGCGGAAGCTGCTGGACAAGAAAATTGAAGAACTCAATAAAAGTTCCAATTTCGGGTCACAGAACAAAGTCGTCCTTAAAAAAATCCAGCATATCCTGGACCAGATAAATGCCGATGATACCTCAAGGATTATCCGCGGGCATCTCAATGTGATCTACTGGGACAGGGATTTTCAAAACCTGGGCCGGATTGGCTCCAGGATCAAGACCGAATTTAAAGAATTGGATATATCCCCCTATTTCCCCCTGGGAGAGGAGCGGAAAAATTACTTCCTCAACAGTTTTTTCTGTTTCTCTTCCAATTTTTGCAATGAAGATCTGTATGTTACCGATCTTAAACATAGTTTGTGCCTTTTTATCAATAACAGCAATTATAAATCGGATGAAACCGGCATTATTTTTAATGACCGGGAAAATAATATTCCGGTTTTAAAAGATGTCTGGGACGATAAAAAGAAGCGCATCAAAGCCAGGAATTTTGCCATCTTCGCCCCCACAGGAGAAGGCAAATCCTTTCTGGCCAATAACATTCTCCGACAGTATTTTGAAAGCGGGGTTCGCCTTGTGATTATCGACCTGGGAGGATCCTACACAAAATTCGCCAAGCTTTATCCAAAAGATTACGCCATCCTTCGGTATGAAAGCGGAAAGAATTTGGGTATCAATCCTTTTTACATCAGCAGTGAAAATGATCTTACTGCCGAACGCCTCGAAGATTTGTCGGTATTCCTGTTTGAATTATTCGCTACGGATTTGAAAGTTACCAAGGCACAATCGGTATCCATCAAAAAGATTTTACGCTCTTATTATTCAAACAGTTCAGAAAATCATTCCCTGGAAAGTTTCTATCAGTTCATATACAATAGCAAGGGAAATCTTCTGGACGATTTGAAAATTCATCCGGATTATTTTGACATCGGTAATTTCCTCCACATCATGTCTGAATATGTTGGGGAAGGGCTTTACAGTTTTTTATTTGAAGCAGGGGAGGACCAAACCTATAAAATCGAAGATAAGCGACTGATCGTTTTTGAATTGGATGAAGTAAAGGACAATAAGGAAATCCTTTCGGTCATGCTGAAGCTGATCAAATCTGCCATTCAACGCACCATTTGGAAAAACAAGGCCGAAAAAGGGATCATCCTTTTTGATGAATTTGCCAAGCAACTGAAGTTTGAGAATGTCCTGGAAAGCGTGGAGTTTTACTACCAGGCGATCCGGAAACAAAATGGGGCAATCGGAATTATCCTGCAATCCATCAATCAGCTTCCCGGCAATTCTACATCGGCCAGTATTCTTGAAAACACACAGGTAATTTACAGCCTTCAGAATGAAAAAGGATATGATGAGCTCACGAAACGCTTAAATCTTTCCAGCCACGATTTAAATCAGCTGAAATCCATCAGGAACAACTTCACCGGGACCAGAAAGTACGCGGAGATGTTCATCAAAATAGGGAAGCAGAGCAATGTTTTCCGCCTTGAAGTCCCTAAAGAAGTGTATGCCGCTTACCTCACAGACGGAGCTGAAAATGATGCCATAATGAAAATGTACGAGGAACACGGGGATATGGAGAAGGCCATTTTACAATTCACGAATCAAACCAAATAACAAATAATTTCAAAGCTCATGAAAACAAAAATTATGATCCTCGCCATGGCAATAATGCTAAGCGGAAAAGCCGTAAGCCAGGGAATGCCGGTTTATGACAACACAAATTTTATAAGCCTTGCAAAATCCCTGATCGAATCGGCAAAGCAAACTTCGCAACTGCTAAAAACAGTGAATTTCCTTAAGGATCAAAAAGAGAATATCGAAAAGGTGCATGATGTGGTGAAACAGTTACAAGCTGTAAAGGAATTAACCCGAAATAACCAGATCCTTTTTGAGATAATCCGCGGTGATTTGCGGGAGATCTTAAATTCCCCCTACATTAAACCAGAGGAGGTGACCCGCATTTCAAATTCCTTCAACGCGATCATCGATAATTCTTTAGCAGATCTTGATTTTGTCGACCAGATATTGTCCAGTGACTACTTGCGAATGACCGATGCGGAACGGGCTTTTGTTTTAAAGGAAAAAGAACTTCAGTCAAAGGAAATGGTCGTGGAGATCCAACAGAAAACCCGGCGTTACAGGGATATTATTTCCTTCCGGGAAATGCAAGATAAGATCAATAACAGGGAAATCGGTTATTGATGCTGGCCGCAGGAATATTTTTGGGAATAGGTCTGGAATACGTGGATGCTGTTTTTCAAACCATCAAAAGCAGCGATTTCTCCCAGTACACCATTACCGGGATGAAAACCCTCGCGGTACTGTTTTTCCTTGTCAATATCCTGAAAAAATACAATGAAGGCATTGCCGATAAGGATGGATATACCTGGGGCTTGAGCCCCGGGGAATTGGCCAAAAATTTTGCGGTTGTTCTGCTTGTAATTTTTTCCACCCAGATCCTCAGTGTTTTTGACGGCATTTTAGTGGCCATTGAAACCCGGTACAGGGATACTGCCCCGGCCCTTTTGCCACTTCAGCTGATGGACATAGATATTGAACAAGATGTGGGCGCATTGGAAGCTGCTAAAAAAGCGATGGCTTTGCTCTATGAGGCTTTGGTCACTCCCTTGTATCCGGTCAAGGTAATTTCCTTTGTGATGGGGCTGTTTATGTGGGTTTTGGACCTGTTTATTTATCCGTTGTTTTTGGCGGAGCGCTATTTCCTGCTCGGAATTATGCAGGCCTTTTTTCCATTGGTAATTAGCCTGGCAGTTTTTGAGAAGTTCAGGTCAATGGCCTACAATTTTTTCAGGTTGTATGCTGCGGTTTATATGCTGGTTCCGGCTTTTTTCCTTGTCAATGTATTTGTCAATAACCTGTATACCGAGATCAACACCAATTTCTGGTCGAACCTTTTGGGAACGACCACAGACAACGGCATCATTCAGATAATAGTCGAGGCCGGTTCAATTGCTTTTATAGTATTCCTGAAATTCAAATTGTACACCAGGGCTACTTCGTTCACCTTGAAACTTTTTACAGCTTAAGCCAAATTAATCAAATATAAAAGATGAAAACACCCTACAAAAATATTTACGGCGTTTTGCAAACCAATCGGTTTGTGGTTATTACGGTTGTATCGGGAGCATTAATTTCCAGTTTGTTTTTTGGCTGGATGATGTATGATATACAGCGAACGGCTTTAAATAACTCCTTCGCCATAAATACCGATGGCAGTGTAATTCCCCTGAAATGGGTCACTCAAAAAGAGAACCTCGAAGTCGAGGCCCTCGCGCATTTGGAATTGTTCCATAACTACTTCTATAATATAGACGCCAGTAATTATCTGCGGAACCTTGAAAAGGCACTTTGGCTTGGCAACAGCTCAGTGGATAATCTATACCGACAGAAAAAGGCCGATGGGGTTTATAACCGATTGCTTCAGTATTCCCTGGTGCAAAAGGTGTTGAGCATAGAATCACAACTGGACCTGCAGGTAGAACCATATCAATTCAAAACGACTACAATTTTTGAGATCAATCGGGGAACTGTTGTGGACAGATATGAATTGATTTCCACCGGAAACCTGATTGTTGTGGACCGGAATTATCCCACAAATACTCACGGACTTTTGATCACCAATTATTTTGAAAACACCTTAAAAAAGATAAGCAATGAAAATTGAAAAGAATAAAATCGTATTTGGTTCTGTGCTGGCAGTAGTGATAATTTTTATCGTTGCGTATTCCGCTTTGGTTTTGGGAGGCGATGGGAATGAAAACAAGGAACTCAAACAGACCCAGGTTCCTGAACTTGGCCAAGAGCAGCAGGAATACAAATCCAAGCTCGATGCCGTAAACGCATTAAAGGAAGTGCGTGAGACCAATGCGCCCAGTATTTACGATGAAAAACTGTTGGATTCCCTGGGTTTTTATGATCCGGACCTAAGGGAAAAGCAAAAAGTGAAAATTGTGGACAGCATATACAACTCGGGTAGGATTAACTATACCCAAAATAGCTACCGCAATAATTTGGATAAAGCACAAGATGAAAAGCCGCATCCAGACAAAAAATATTCTAAAGAAGAACTTAAAGAACCTGCTTCAGCAAAAGAACTGGGGCTCGAACATCAGCTTTTTTACAGTTCCAATCCAGTTCTTAATAAAGAAGTTTCTTCATCAAAATCTGAAGCTGAGATCCATGTGGAAGTTGACGGCAATCAGACCGTAAAAAACGGGTTTCGCCTGAAAATGCGGCTCACTGAACCGGCAATAATAAACAACAGATCCTTTGCTAAAAACACTCCTGTGTATGGTTTTATAAGCTTTCAAACAAACCGCGCCCTGATCGATATTGAGAATATAAACCATCAACCTGTCAGGCTAAAGGCCTACGATCTCCAGGACGGAAGTGAAGGCATTTATGTGGAAAACAGCTTTCGGGCCGATGCCAGCCGGGAGGTACTTGACGATGTTATTCAGGATATCAATGTTGCCGGGCTCCCGCAGGTTGGGGGAATTAAAAAAGTTTTCCAACGAAATAACAAAAACATAACAGTTACCGTAACCAATAATTACAAACTCATTTTAAAATCTCCGCAAGGGAATTAAATAATCATCCTATGAAAACACATGCATTTATATCCGGTTTTCTTTTCATTGCAACATTCACAAACTTTGCTTCACAAGAGATGAAAGCACAAAATCCTGCTTTGGATACTATTTATGCCAACGATCATAAAAATGTCGCCTTGTTTTTTCCAGAACCTATCCGGCAGGGAATTACGGGATCAGAAAATTTTGTGTTCACCTATAACAGGGAAACGCAGCAGCATTTGGGCTTGCTCCAGGCAACCCCCGGAAAGGAGAGCAATTTGCTTATAATCGGCAATTCGGGTTCCATTTTCTCCTATATCATCAGGTATTCCGAACAACTTGAAAAACTGAATTATTTTATTCCGGGCACCAAAAGTATTGGCAATGAGATCCCCCAAATAAGTGGTAAATACACTGAAACAGATGAAAACCCTGCCGGAATAAATGAAATTGAAAACCGTCTGGTTGGAACAGAAACCTATTATCAGAATTTCAGTTCCCGTTTATTGAAAAGCAACCCAAGAATTGGCCGCATTAAAAAACGGAATGAGGGAATTAACCTGAGGTTGGAAAACATAGTGTTCGACAGGGAGGAACTGTATTTTGTGATAGAAATTAAAAACACTTCCCCAATTGATTATGAACTCAATTTCCTGAACCTTTCAGTAGAAACCAAGAAAAATGGAAAGAAGAAATCCATCCAGAAATTGGTCCTTGAACCGGTTTTTAAATACAACCTGCCGGGTATTATTCCGGTGGGAAGAACAGCGCGATTTGTTTATGTGTTGCCTAAGTTTTCAATTGCGGCGGATAAAGTAGTGGTGATCGATCTCAAGGAATTGAACGGGGAAAGGGATTTGAAGTTAAGGCTTAGGAAGCGGGTTGTGAATAATCCTGAATAGGGATGTTATGAAGAGGATAATTTACTTTTTAGTGCTCGGGTTCTCCTTTGTTTGTGCAAATACGCTTAGATCCCATTCCGAGACCGTTCAAATTGTTGTGGAAAGGTTTTTATAAAAAAGATCTTCTAAACTTATAGAAGTATAAAGCCACAGATAATTTTGATTCCTATAAGTATATCAAGGATATTGTTGCTACTGAAGAGAAACGGGATTCCAACTTCCGGCCTTAGAAGAAATGGATAACGCGGAAACCACCTGGGTAAAGTTTACCAATTAATATGAAGAGCAAGCGGAAATTTTCAAGCTCTTCAAAGAAGCTGGGTCGAAGAAGGCAGCGGAGATTTGGCTAAGGGAGAAGTGAACTTTTTGAAATTATTAATTTTAGATTTCATTTTAAACATTTTATGTGATATTCCTAAAAGTTTATTAATGTACGAAAGATAACCGTTAATCATCTTTCACTAGTTTTAGAATAAGCATATATTTGTTTTTAAAAAAATAGGTTTGGAGACTGAAGAAAAATACAAAGTACTGGATTATACAGAGGTTTACAGTCGAATTATGCAATTCAACAAAAATAAAACCACTTTTATACATAAATGGTATTCTTTCGTAGAAGGTTATTCCAAGGAATTTATTGCAAGTGTAATTGAAGAATTAGATTACATACCTGAATTGGCATTTGATCCCTTTGCCGGGAGTGGGACCACCCCTTTAGAATTACAAGATTTAAATATTAAATGCTACTCTTGTGAAGTAAGTCCATTTATGCATCAATTGGCTACAGTAAAGCTAGAAACAAATTATAATGAAGAAAAATTTCTAAACTCTTTGATTTTAATTGCCAATATTTTAAATGGCAATCTATTGCCCATAAGGACATTAATGTCTCCCCCCAAAGCAAAAACTTTTGAACCTAAAGAGAATCTTAAAAAATGGATATTTAATAAGTCTGTAATGGATGGAATATTAGATATTAAATATTCAATCGAAAAATTGGAGGATACCATTTATAAAGATTTATTCAGTATTGCTTTAGCATCTATTCTGCTTGAAGTTAGTAATGCTTATCGTGATGGGAAAAGTTTAAAATATAAAAAAAATTGGAAGGACAATATAATTAGTAGAAGAGATGTTCATGCTAAATTTTTAAAAAAACTTAGTGAAATTTTTTTACCCGATATTTCTAAATTTACATTTTTGAATCCAAAGTTAAGTAATAAGAAATTATGCATGCACGGAGATGTAAGAGAAGAAATAAAGTTATTGGATGATAATTCAATTGATTTGGTAATTACTTCACCTCCATATTTAAATTCAAGGGATTATACGGATATATATATTGCAGAATTGTGGGTTTTAGATCTGGTAAAAGATTACGAAGAACTTCGGGAGTTAAGAAAAAATACCCTACGTTCTCATGTACAAATAAAGCACGGAAAGATTGAACTTATTGATTCTTTAGAATTAAAAGAAGTTATTGAAAAATTGGAATGTAATATGGAAGATCATTGGAATGTTGAGCTTATATCTATGATTAAAGGTTATTTTGAAGATATGCAGAGCTTATTTATACAGTTAAAAAAGAAAATGAAACCAAATAAAAAGATATTTTTTAATGTTGCCAATTCGGCATACTATGGTATTGAAATAAAAGTTGATCAAATTGTTGCTGAAATTGCGGAGAAAAATGGATTTGTAGTAAATGAAATTCGGAAAGCTCGAAATTTAAAACCTAGTAGTCAACAAAAGGAAAAAATAAATTCATTACGTGAAACAGTAATTGTATTAACATCTTAATTTATTTTGAATGATTATTTAATACTCGAAAATCATCGATTTTTTTAAATTTTTTTGAAAAATGACGAAGGTCATGTTTTAAAACGGATGGTTTAAAATTTTCACCAGTGTCATTCATTTCTTCATTTCGCGCATCAAAAACTGCTAAGAATCCCAGTTTTATTTTTTTATCGGTCTCATAAAGTTCTCGAATATAATCGATTGACTGAATAATACCAGCTGGATTAATGTCATTCATGGAATATTTTGTTCCTATTTTTTGGCCATTTCTGTGAATGGTAATGCCTACCCATTTTACTTCAATCATATATAATTCACCAAAATCATCGTGAATGAATATATCGAGACGCTTAAAATTCTCCATAACATATTCTTTCCCCAATAAGGAGCCCTTTAAATTTGTTTCTATATATAATCTCAAGTCTTCCCTAAAGCTATCTTCAGGTTTATTGTTAAGTAAATGTTTGTTTATTTTAAAAAATTCATCTTCAGAAATATCTGTTTTTTTCGAATCATTCAGGATTTTATATAGAACTCTTTTTCCCGAATTAGGAACGAAAAATTTACTGTAAATATTTCTAATTTTCAGGTGTTTTCTATACTCTTCGAAAATTTCATCCAATTGATTAATACTTTTTAATTCGTTGAATCGATCTTGATCTTCCGCTGAATAAAATATAGTTTCTCCTATGTCATCACCATTTACAAAATAGTGAATCCCTTGATTACTGATTAAAAAAACACAAAAATCATATGAAATTTCTCTGTATATTCGCCTAGATTCATTTCCACTAAATAATTTTCTTTCAGCGGTTTTGATATCAAAATTTTTATCTACTATTATATGGTTATTAGTCGAAGCAGTAAGGCTAAAAAGTTCAGTTTCAACTTTACTTCCTATGTCTTGTTTTAAATTAACAACATCTTCTTTAGTAATTAGCACAGCTAAAAAACTATTGAATGGAGAATCATTAAGAAAAGTTTTGAATGTTACTAAGAGTCTTCTGAAATTTTCATTTTCATGAATCCCTGAATTGGTTCGTTTTTGGATTTTTACTTGATTTTCTGATATGAGATTTTTGAACTGGTCGTTACTGAAATCAAAGGTCATATTATGCTTTCTTGATTATTTTACTAAAAACATACTCAAAATAAAGTTCTAGATATTCTCTTTTGTCTATTTGAGAAACATTTTCTAACGTTTCTTCAAATGCATTTTGAAATTTTCTTAAGGTCTTGACTGTTACATTTTGATCGGATATATCTATTTCTTTTTGAGAATTTCGATGAAAATCTGCATTATATTGCGGGTCTTGAATAACAAAGGCGAAAATTTTGTCTTCTCCATACAGCCCTAAAATGAATATTATTATTTGAAACCAGTCCGATTTTTCATTTGTAACAAATTCTTTTTCAATTTTACTTATTGATTTTACAATTGTTAAATTTCCTTGTTTATCCTCTTCAACAATTTCTCTTCGTCTAAGGTCAATGATAGATCTATTTATTATTTCAGAAAAAGGTCCCTTTGGTGAGAGGGAAAAATGATAATTTGAGTAGATTTTGTTATCAGTGTATATAAACCCATAGAGCACACTCGATAAATATAAAATTCTGTGAATGGAAGATTCTCTTAACTCATTCCAATTTATATTATTAGCTACTTCCAAAAGTGAAGTTATATCAGAATTAACTTCGAATAATTCTCTAGTCTTATCTTTCATTGATGTGTTTTTTTACCTTTTCGAAAGTAGTAGTAAGAATTGCACTATTTTCTTGAATAGGTGATTTCTTACCAATCTCTAACAAATTAATAATAGAAACATTTTCAGCTGTTTTTGTCAGGTAACTTAGAAATTCACTATTATTTAAATTTGTTGTTAGAATCAAACAATATGGTTTTTCTAAAAATTTTATAAAAACGTCAGCCGCATTCCGTTCATAAGATATATCCAATGAACTATCTGGAGTTTCTACGATATAAAAGGATGAATTATTATAGAAAAAAGAAAGTATACTCATTCTAAAAGAATGATCTACAAAAAAACGTTGAGATTCTGATAATTCTTCCTCTTGTTCCCTTATTTTTCCATCAATCACTGGAAAAAATCTTTTCTTGTTGTTTATTTCTTCATAAGTTAATGAACATTTAAGACCTAAAAATTTTTCTGCATAACCGGAAAATAGGTTGGAAAATTTTAACACATTTTTTAAAATCTCCTCTTCTATTTTACCCGAGATTTCTTCAGATTTTAGTTTGTGTTTTCTGCTTTTTTCCTGAAATTGATCCTTTTTTAATTCTAAGGATGAGATTTCATCATAAAAACTTTGAAGATTATCCTTGGGCTTACTATTTTCATTGTTTGTCTTTAGGAGGTTATATTCAAAGCTTCTAATTTGACTATTTAATTCTCTTAATTGTTGACTTTGCTTTTTAAAGTTTGAATCTAAAATTGCCAATTGATTTTCATAATCATATATTTTTTTTTGAAAATTTCTTATAGTGTCATGAATTATAGTAACCTTCTTTTTTTGTTCAATTTTCTCCGGCTTGATTACTTCCACATCATCTAAAATCAATTGTTCACATAAGATGCAATTTTTTTCTTTTGATACTTTTTTTTTCAAAAACTCCTCTTCTAAATCTTGACTACAAAGTGGACAAATTTCGTTTACCGTTAAGCTCTTTTCAAATATATCGTAATTTCGATGTAGCGTTACCCATTTATCTTTTAAATATTGGTTTTCAATCTTTTTATGATTTACCTCAATTTGAGAAACCTCCAAACTAAGATCATTCATTTTTTTATTTAAAATGCCTGATTCTCTATCGATAATTGTTCTATTTTCCTGAATAGATTTTAATTTGTCATTAAGATGTTCCTTCTCCCTTTTTAAATCGTCAACTTTTTCACGAATTTTGTGTTCGTCTGTTTTATTTTGATCCTCTTTTTCTATTTTGTCTAGAACCTTTCTTATCACACGCATGTCTTCCGACCTATGTCTAGCTTGTGTATCATAATATTTTGCTTGTCTATCTGATTCTTGCCGTATTAAATTCAGATCTTTATCATTAAAATATTTATTAAATAATTCGTTTTGAACATCTATTTCATTGGCTTTGTCCCAGAGAATTGTTTTATGATCCTCACCAAAAAATAAAATTTTGTTAACGAAAAAAATCAGATCGTCAAACTGCATATTTGAATGCCTTTCAACCTCTTGTTCAAATTTAAATTGGATGGTATTATTTAATTTATTAAGAGTATTATTTTTTTTCACTTCATCCTTCTCTCTAGAGTAGTCATAGAATAGCTGGTCATAATTCCGTTGATTTACTTTATCCCCAATAATGAGTTCATTATTAATTTTAACTTCCACCAGCTCTACCTCATCTAATCGTCTTTTCAACTTAAAGGAAGTGCCATTAAGAAAAAATTCAACCTTAACAAAAGGAAAAGAATCAAATATAATGCTGTCATCTTCTCTTTTTAAATAATAATTCCAAGGAAGAGCTATTCTTTTTTCAATCTTTTTGTCTAAATATGTTCGAGTAAAATCAAAACTTTCTTTATAATGACCAATTATTGCAAATTTTATGATATTTACAAAGGTCGTTTTCCCCATTCCATTTCCCCCAACAATTAGGTTAACCCCATTAATGAAGTTATGCTTAAAATCTTGGCCATTCGGGTATAGTGAAAAATTTTTAATTTCTATTGATGATAATTCCGGAAGTGAAATTATATTCATTCGTATTGGTTTAATTATTATATAAAAGTAGTCAAATTCATTTTATTATTTATGGACTGTTTTAAAGTAAATATTTTGAATAATTTAGATTCAAATTTTGCTTAAACGCTGTTTTAGAAATACCTTAAAATATTCCTCTTTACTCATTCCAAACCCCTCATCCACTATCAACACCTCTTCATATGTGAGATCATATAATTTGTAAACCATCACATCTATTTCCTTATCTGTACTCTCAATTTCCCGCTGCAGCTCCACGGCTTTTTTCTTGTTTTCCTCAAACAACTCCATCCATTCAAATTCATCTTTTTTGGTGAGTTCGGGGATAGGGGAGTGGAGTTCTTTGGTGCGGACTTTATTAGTGGCTTTTATTGCTTTATTTAACTCCTTAATGAATTCTCCAAATTCCAGATTGTGCCAGTTTTGGAGTTTTTTAGGTGATTTGTCAAATTGATAGTTGGATGAAAAATATTTTTGAAATTTACCTTGTAGTAGTTGAAGTTTTGAAGTTAAATTAATTATTATGTTCCCTTTTTCCTCTAATTTTAATCCATCCTTTATTTCCGGTATTGGTATCTGTTCAAAATATTGAGGCTTCACTTCTATATACCCTCCACTGCGGACTACACAAATTGACTTGAGGAATTCCCAAATTAGTTTTGAATTAATTATACACAATAATATCCTATTAGAGGAGGGTAAAATTACAGAAGGAGCATTAATATAATATCCTTTTTCTTCAATTGAAAATTTACTGGATGATTGAAGGTTTGGCCATACAATTTTATCACCCTCAAATTTTTGGAAATAATCAACAGAATCTTGAATTTCAAACCATTCATATGATCCAGGTTTCCTACCTATCTTTTTGCTTGGATCATTTCGCGGAGTTAGTCTTTCTTTGTTTTGAAGTAAATATTCTTTTATGGCAGGATAATCGTCTATTTTCGTTCCTCTTCTAGTGAAGATTAGATATTTTTCAATGTCTTCGGAGTGCCACTTAGATAAGTCCTTTCCTTCATAAAATGGTTTTATCATTTCCTTGGAACTATAATGTTGCAGTTCTAATTTCTCCTTGGTTGTACGATTAATTATAAATGCTTCATTAAAACCTGTAACAACTCCGCGGTATGTTCTCGGAAAATTTTTATTTATTTTTTCAAGTTTAGAAATTCGTTGAAAAAGTTTTATTTTTTCAACGGAATAAAAACTCCAATTACTATTATCTAAAGAGTTTTGTAAAACATCAACTGTAGTATGACTTTCAATATCAATTATTTTAGATTCAGAATTCTTGTGAATTTTAATAAAACTGAATAAATTGTGTTCCTTAATTTCATTGGAGGCCGTTAAAATAATAGGGTAGGTTGTGGCACCATCAAAAACTTGAACCTCAGTAAAATCAACATAATTTATAAAAGAAACTCTATCTTGTAGGAAGTTTCTGAGTTTGTCAGCTGCCTTTGTTTTGTCAAAAGTGTTAGAAATAAAACCGAAAAGACCTTTTTCTCGTAAAATGTGGAGGGCTTTTTCATAGAAGTAGGCAAATAAATCTGAAGTTCCTTCAAAAACACTATAATTATTTTCTAGAAATGGCTTTATTTCGCTTATTAATTCTTGTCTAACATAAGGTGGATTCCCTATTACCACATCGAAACCTCCCTTTGCAAATACACTGGCAAATTCCTCCTCCCATTTAAAGGCTTTATTTCCGGCTACCTTTTTATCGTCTATTAAAGAATTCCCACATTTAATATTGCTGCTCAGATCGTTGAGCTTCCTGCGGGGTTGTGCGGTACGAAGCCAAAGGCTCAATTTGGCAATTTCTATACTCTCTTCATTGATATCTACCCCGAAAATATTGTTCTCTAAGATGGTGGTTTCTATATCGCTAAAAACGAGTCCGCCGCCCAACAGTTTTGCCTTGAGTTCGTCTATATAGCGGTGTTCCTTTATTAAAAAATCCAGTGCCTGGTTGAGGAATGCACCGGAGCCACAAGCGGGATCGCAAATGGTGAGCTTTAATAACCAGGCGCGGTAATCGTCCAGGATCTTTACCAAACCTTCCAGGGTGTCTTTTTGCCGTCTTTTTCGTCCCTTATAATATTCTTCTTCCCTGAAGCCCAACTCAGTTTTCTTTTCTTCACAAAGCTTGCCCAGGGTGTTTTCTACAATGTATTTGGTGATGTATTTCGGGGTGTAAAAAACGCCGTCTTTCTTGCGCTTGCTTTTCTGTTTGTCAAAGTCGGCACCTTCAATTTCGGCATTTACGCTTTCAATTTCATTTAAGGAATTTTCAAAAATATGTCCTAGGATATTCACATCTACCTGGCTTTCAAAATTGTATTTTGAGAGTTGGGTGGTGTGCTTTGCCAGTAGTTCATCTTTTATCTCCAAGCGATCCAACAGGTTGTCCGGCTTGAAAAGTCCACCATTGTAGGCGAAAATCTCAGCTCTGGAATTTGTGCTTTTTCGGCCCTGATCCAGGTAGGAGAAGTAAAGTTTAAACCGGTCATATAAAGGCACAACAGCATCAAGTTCTTTCAACTTATTCCAGTCCTTCACAATCCTAATGGTAGAATTGGGAGGGAGGAGCCCGCGATCTTCAGCAAAAAAGATAAATAGAAACCGGTCTATCAACTTCTGCGATTTCTTGAACAGCTCAAGCTTCACATTTTTCTCCAGGCGCAGCAGTTGCGCCTGGGATTTTGCGTAATCCGGATTAGACTCTTCCACCCCCGAAAAGTCGGGATCGCTAAGCCGTATGTTTTTTAAGGTCTTGGCATTGAGTCGAACCAAATCGCGATATAACTCTCGTTTAAAGACCGAGTAATCTTTATAAAAATCCTTTGTAATCTGTTCTTCTTTTACCACAGAAGATTCCTTGATCTTCAGCGGTAAATTCTTGAGGATATTCTCTTTTTGAAGGCATAAATACAGCAACGCAAAATCTTTGGCCGTGAGCAGAAAAAGGTCAAATTCTATAAATTCTGTTGCATCATTTATGTAAAACCTAAGTTTTTCAAAATTGGATGTGATCACATAAACGCAGCTCTTTTGATTCACCTTATAATCGAAAGCCTGCCGCCGGATCCCTTCAAGATCTTTTGTATTGGTGCCCTTTAGTTCAATAACCCCTATTGCGGCTCCATCTTTAAGAATGGCACCATCGGCCTTACGGGCGTTGTTTTCATTTTTAAATTCCGTAGAAAGATTAAAATCCGGCTGCGGATTTAAAGTATATCCAAGAACATTCACAAAAAGTTCATTGAGAAAAGTCGCCTGAAACTGCTCCTCCTTAGAATTCCGGATGTTTTCCTGGATAACAGGATTGTGGAAATATTTGGAGAACTTTTTAAAGGCATTTGCCAGTTTTTGTTCTTCCTGTAATTTGAGATATGTATTAAGTACCGATACCTGGAACAGTGCCATGGAATTTTTTTGGGGTTAAAAAATTGGTGCTTAAATCAAATTCTGGAAGTAGGGTAGGCAGATTCAGAAGTAAGTATGGTAAATCTAAATATTTTCTTAAAATTATGAAAGGGAAATTCGGTTAATTTTTAACAATGTTGGTTATACGGGGAAACATTGTTCGTATAATTAATGTTATATCAAATCCACCTGCTGAGGTCTCACGGTCTTGCGCATGCTGCGATCGCGAAAATACCAATGAGCGACTTGAAGTTTCCTGACTTCTTGTTAAATTTTTAATTGAAAAAATTACAGAAAAAGGGATCTTTATGGAAAACCGTAATCACTTTACATAATTTAACTGTATTTTCACAGAATAACATTAAATTATTTACTATGGCAGTTAAGCATACACCAACAGGAGAAGTACACATCGGAAACAAAGGTGGAGAAACCGGATGTGGATTTAATACTCAAATTAATTCCACTCACTGGGTAAACACCACTGAAAGAATTACTTGTTCAAAAAATGGCTGTAAATAAAAAACCTTTAGACGTGGAGTCTACCGACATCACGCCTTCTCACCCCCGCTGCGTGAAGTCTGTCAGAGTAGTTGATGCGTTATATTTCCTGACCTCGGACCTTCTGCAATCCCGAAAAAACCAACGAGAGCCTTTAAGTCTCCTGACTTCTTGTTACAATTTGGTTAGAATTGGCCGCGAGTTTTAGGTCTTACCACGATTTGTTTAAACTTTGGGGGAAGTTCCAGGAGGTTGTATAGCTCAAAATCATTAGACTTTGCGCATCAGGGAAAAAAAGAAGTCTTATGAAAGAAATGTTCGACTAGTTCTAACCTTTATTGAAACTTCATTAATAAAATAAGATAATTAAAACTTAGATATGGAATTAAATTTATTTAACAAGATCAATCGAAATTTACAATTCGTAAATGAAAGCTTCACTAATTTTCAAAGAAATTATGGTGAATTCAACAGTAATTACATTGGGTACGACAGAGTTTTAGTAGAAAATCAACCAAATGCCTCGGATATACTTCAGCAGTTTGAGGTTATTAACACTCGACAATTATTTAGAACTTCGCATATTGAAAACAATCATTATGGGGAAAATTATTTAGATATTCCGGCTACAAGATTCACAGAAAATAGAGTTGGAGTACATTATGAACTAACACCATACTTATTCTATTATTTAGCAAATTCTTTAATTGTCGAAATTCGCAACTTTCTGCATTTGGTTAGATCTGAGGAATTTAAAATTAATTTTACAGTCGATGTGAATATAACTGACGGAAATTTGAAGTATTCGTTCAATAGACACAACCAAATTTCCAGTTATATCCGGGAGAGAATTCCTTTGTATAATAGACTATTTAATCTTTTAAATCAGTCAACCAAAATTTTTCTGGCGATAAGTTCAAGTGACCCATATTTTGAAATTGAACTGGACAAATTAGATAAAATCCTTGCCAATGTGGAAAATATATATCGTTTCGATGTTATTGAAATAAATTAAGCATCATTAAAATGTTACCCCCGCTGCTGTGAAGTCTGTTGCCACAAGGTGAAGTCAAATGATCTTGCGCCCTTGTTTACCGGCCTTATGGTTTGACAGAGGAGGAGATTGGGGTTGTTGGGGGAGTATGAGTTAGGAAAATCACAGAACATAAAGAATTTAAAATATGCTGTTATGCCAGAAAAAATAGAATTAAAAAATTAAAACGGATATAGTATAACGAGTTACCTCCAAGCGAAAAAAAATAAAAATGGATTTTATTACAATAGATTTTGAGACTGCCACGGCACAAAGAGATAGTCCATGTGAGATTGGGCTTACTTTTGTAGAAAATTTTGAGATTATATCTAGTAAATCTTGGTTGATCAAACCACTTTATGACGAGTTTGATTCTTTCAATATTTTTATTCACGGAATCCAACCCGAGGACGTGGCAGATAAAC
>Ga0307487_1000936_pt1 | contig 21776 bp, 21 predicted proteins | sample CBIW12metaG_FD_203665 | JGI IMG/M metagenome (GOLD analysis project Ga0307487, IMG submission 203665) | Sea-ice brine microbial communities from Beaufort Sea near Barrow, Alaska, United States - CBIW 1.2 | ecosystem: Environmental > Aquatic > Marine > Coastal | place: USA: Alaska | collected... | reverse complement strand
TGGTGGCTGATCAACATGCGTAATCAGGAATTCTTTTGAGTACAGCTTTCTTGTGGTCATGTAGGTTCTCCAGGTTCAGGGTATTATTCCTTAACTGGGCTGGTCACATCCATTCAACCACTTCACTCTGCGTTCGGTCTGGATAGGTGGGTACCGCGCTCAGATCCCGCAGATAGCGGCGAACGGTGTTGCGGGATACACCCAGCTTCTGGGCGATGGCGCGAATACTCTCGCCCTGACGATGCAATACATGAATTTCCACACGTGTCTCCTGAGTCAACATCGGCCGCCGCTCTGATCGTGTGATTAAGCGGTCATTTTGCCTCAGGTGGGTCAATTTTGAGTCGGCGTTGGTGGGTCAGTATTACTCCGGCGGTGACAGAAGGAGTCATACTCCTCGCGAAAAAGATTCCGTAGTAACTCGTCAAGGATCCCGCCGAGCGATGAAGGTCGTCCGTTACACTTTAAGCAAAAATGTCGCAGGGGGTATGGAAATATAACTGTGCCCGGCAAGAAGCCGGGCACGATCGGGTTACTAGCGCAGAGGGCTAAACAGTTGGGGCTGGCCCCAGCCTGTCAATTCAGCCCCGGATCTTTCGAAATAGCCGGCCCAGAAATTTTGCATTTTGCTCATTACCGTCTGGCTGAGGTAGCGATCACTCCCGGATATGCCGGCACCAATCACATGAACGTTTGCGCCCTCCAGTTTGCTGATGAGGTTCGCCTTCTCGGCCTTTTCCAGAGTCGCTTCCACGTCAAAACTTGCGATTCCTCCGCTGCCATAGAACGACACCGAGTCAGAGTTCTCCATCATGTCCGAGACAATGAGGATGACCTTCTCCGGCGTCTGAGAAGCGCTGATTACGCCTTCCGCGAAATTGACCAGAGAACCCATGAGCTCTGTCTTGGGAAGGTCCGTGCTCGCTTCCTCGAACGCCTTAATCATCGTCTGGTCGATGGTTCTCGTTACGAATGCGTTCTGACGTTGCATGCATTGGTCAAATTTGCGAAGCGACGGCTTCCCCGTGTTGTAACGTGTGTCCTCATCAAGTTGGTAGTCAAGCTGCCCTGTTAGAGGCATTTGAGCATACCGGCCCTTGGCATAAGCACTGAACGTCAATACAGTAACCCGGTCACCTGGCTGAAGGTACTCGTGAACCTTCGAGTGAGCGTGTCGCTTGAGATCTACCTCAAACTTCAAGGTTTGGTCTATCACGACAAACAGCTCACGCTGCTCGGCCTTCGGGCTTTGCTCGCCAAGGAGGCCGTAGCAAGTCGGGAAATCATCTCTCGCAGCGTGGGCGACTGAAGTCGCCCCTGCCAGCAGCGTTATCGTGAGCGCCTTCCAGATGCACGATTTTCTACAACCCCGGCTCATTGATTCGATTCCTCCATCATTCGCAGGGCGTCTTCCTCAGACACTTCCTGTTTTTGCTCCGCCTGTTTCTTCTCACGCTGTTTCAGCAACAGATTGATCGTCCGTTCGCGATCCCAACCGAGCTTACCCATCCAGGTCTGGATGTCGTCTTCGGATAGATCATGATCACTGATTTGTGCCTGTGGAGCAGGAGAGGGCTTAGATACCGCAGCCAGCACTGACGACGCAGGTATTTGCTGGGCGGATTCCATTTGAGCATCGCGATCACGGCGTTCAAGGGAAGATTCAACGTGATATTCACCGTGCTTCTTACGCTCGTTTTGGGCATAGCTCAGGAAGGTCCGGTTGTTGCTTTGACCAAGCGTGTCCATAACGGCCTTATCCGTAGTGGATTGAGGCAGTTTTTCTGACATTTTCGCCTGCAGCTTGGTCAGGTTGCGCTGAGCAATCTGTGCAACGACGTTACGCTTGCGCTCGTGATAGACCGTAAATTCTTCGCGGTTTTTGAACTTGTGACTGAATTTATGAGCAACCGCTGATTCTTTGCCGGCAAAATCGGTTTTGAACCCAAGCAACACACCCACGATTTGAAGGAAGCCGAACACGACTGCCAGAACCATAAAGGTAGTCATTCCGCCTTTGAGGTTAGCGTCCATGATCTGTCTACCGTTTGCTTTATCGGTGTCATCCTGGCTGGCAACTAGCTCAGGTGGCAAAGCGGGTGCATTGGCGTAGGGGTCGCTAGACGCAGCGGCTTCGCCACTCGTTTGCGCATCGAAATGTGTCGGGTTTCCGTGTTCTGCCATCATTTCTGCGTTCAACACCTGAATACGAACGTAAGTCGCGCCAGAACCAATACAAAGCACAGCGATGATGGTGACGACTGTTACGAAGTAGCCAGGCTTAACATTGGCGTTTGCCTTGATACGACTAAGCAGGTTGCGCCACTCAGGGTCAGCATCATCAACTGAATCTTTTTCCAGTGTGACCTTCTGATTCGGTCTCATTTGATCCTTGGTGTCACTCTGGGACCACCAGATCCGAACCTTCTTAATCAGGCTGTTGTGATGCAGCTCGTGCCCGCACCAGTGAGTCAGGAACACCAGAAGGCCAGATATCAGCAGCGCGATGCCAACGGCACCTTGTTGCTTCAGTGCTTCACTGGCACCAGGGATGGTGAATCCCGATAACACATAGGAGAAACCCATGGCTTCAATGAAGACCATGACCGAAATAACCAGCCATCCCAGGGTTCCAAGCTCTTTGCGGCCCAGTTCATCTGCTTTGGCCAGGTAACTTTTGCAGGTGTCGTAAAACTGTGGGCTTTTGTCGACCTCTTCAAAGTAAGGCTGGAACTCGCTGCAGACATCTTTTTCTGAGTTGAACCAACCCGCTTCATCACGCCCCGGCTGCTTTGCGAGGCGGGAGATCCTGCCGACAAAGGGCGCGTTCATACGAATGCGCAGGACAAAAAACGAAACCTGATCCCAGAATTTCTTTACCAGCAGGACGGCGATCAGCGTCAGAACAATCGCGCCCAGCACAATACGGTACTCATTTATCGCTGCCAGAAGGCTATCCATAATCGTTTCCTTGCGTTCTTTTGATTTAGTTTTGCGCTGTTAGCGGAGGCGTTTAAGCGTGATGTTCTGTTGGTAAAGACCTTGACCCTCGGCGTAGTACATGACCCCCGTCTTAGCAGCACTACTACTGCCGTTTTCCATGACTACATCCATGCACTCCATGGGTTGTTTGGAGTCAAAGTAAGTCCGAAGCAGGAGGCCGTCTTCACCGGGGTAGGTTTCAATGTAGGGCTGTGCTACGAAATCGGCTGTACTGTCTGACTTAATGTTCTTGTAGACGCTAACAGTGGGCTTGCCCTCAGGTGTTCCGCTATCACGCAGCACACGAAGATCTCGGAAGGCAACCATGTGGCCATTGACCGTATCGTGCCAGACGTTGCCGTTTAGACCAGGCCAATAGTCGGTCATATCCAGATCTGCTATATCCAACTTCTGACCGGTACCGAGGTTCTGGATGTCGCCGATTTTACGGGGCGCGTCCAAGTAGCAAGGGGACAGCTCTGCGGGCGTGTCAGCCACAGCCTTCGAGAACAGTGAGAAGCTAATGCCTCCCTTGTCACGCGAAGTGTTACCGGTTGCCTGAAGTATCTCACCGAAATTGGAAGACGCAGGCTGGCCACCGAAGTCCACCAGAGCCTTAACCGATGGAACGGGCTTGGGGGCCGGCTTATCGGCAACAACGGGTGCGGTTTTTTTCTCAGGCACGGGAGTAGCCTTCACGCGCTCGATGACTTTCTTCTTCTCGCTTTGAGTGCGATTGGAGTGCGCCAGGTATTTGCTATCGTTCTGACGCTGCAGGTTGTAGGCCGCCAGCGATTTTTCAGAATCGATCTCTACGATCTCAACGCGACGGTTTCCGGCACGACCGTCCGAGGTATCGTTGGTAGCGACGGGCTGAGATTCACCCGCCCCTTGGAAATAGATCTGTTCTGCAGGTACGCCAACTTCTTGAAACAGTTCTGCTACTGCTCGAGCACGGCGCTCGGAGAGCTTCTGATTGAAGGCATCAGAGCCAGACGCATCGGTATGGCCAATAACAAGGATCTTCTGGGGCTTTTCACGATAGATGGTCGCAATTGACATCAGGTCCATTCGAGCGTCGGTCTTCAGGTCGTCAGATCCAACCTCAAACATGCCACCGTCATTGATCGAGAGCTCAAGCGCGTTCTCTTTGTCCGAGTTGAATGTCGTCAACGTTTTCGTTTCCAGCGCGATGTTCTTTTCCTCGGCGAGTTTGCGCAGCTCTGCCTGACGATCATCGTACAGATCACCCAGAACCAGGCCGCCAACGAGTCCAACAGCTATGCATGCCGGGTCACCTTCGCAGGCAAGCGCTCCTAGGGCTGCGCCGCCGAGTGCCCCAACAATCTTACCTCCGTGTTGCTCCATCGTCGCACAACCTGACAGCAGAACGATGGAGCTCATCGATACTGCCAAAGCGAGTTTTGATTTCCTCATCACTTCCCCGTGTATGCCTTAGTGTTTGTAACGTCCTTTTGAGCGGCCTGATGATGCCCGAAAGATCATAATCTTAAAATAACAGTGTTGTAACAAATGCAACTTATTGTTTCAGAAGCCTGTAGTGATAACGAGTCCCGGAAAGTATTTTAAGTTTTTCTCCAGTCGCAACGACGATAGTCCATCATTGGCCATATGAAGTCGTGGTTGGCTGTAGTGGCTCATCAGATAGCTTCCAACATGTTTTGTGACATTCGATAGGCTGACCGAGGTGTTGTCTTGACCGGTTGAACGCACCGAGTTCGAAAGTAGACAGCAGGCCACTATGGCCTGCGTTTCCTGTTTGGTGGCAAAGCCGATATGGAAAAGCGATAGTGGACGCGGGCTGTTATAAAAGAATAAACGTGGCGAGTGGGTCGCTTTGTCCGGAAAAGTCTGGAAAGACTGAGCGTCTTCCCACATCGTGCGCCACAATTAGCCCAGAAATGGCGCATACGGAGGGGCGGTGATAAGAATCACCCTTCCACGATAAGAAAAAGCCCAGCGCGCGCAACCTGCCGCAGTGCCGTCTCTGTTGTTAGATTCCTTGCTGCTGCGTAATCGCTGATCTTTCCATACAGATCTTCTCCCAGTAGCTGTTTTAGACCAGCATCTTCCGGGTTAGCGTTGCCATCGCTTTGTTCTTTACCGTGAAGGATGCGCTCTACCAGGGCTTGATCGACACCGATGTCTGGATTCGTCCAGTAAACATTGGGGAGGTCCGGATAGTGCACCCGCTTATCGTCCAGCGCAATCCAGGGCACATCCTGATTACCGCTTTTTTTCAGCCACGCCAACACCTCGCCGTAGCGCCCGTTTTCCCCGTGCTTCTCGTCGATATTAGGTGTTTCTCCAATAACCAGCCCGTCGAAGATATCGGGTCGATTGAACATTTCCCAGCTATGGATATCTCGCCATGTTGATGTGATCACAATCCTGGAGTTAAGTGCACTGGCAATCTTTTTTACATATCCAATAGGTTTTTTCTGCAATTTTCCGTCATAGGCAATTGCCGGCCGTAATACGCCATCAATATCAAGAAAAATCAGATGTTTGGGCTTTTCGTAAGCGTTCGGCATATTCAGGTTTCTCTGGTTCGTTGGCTTGAGGATCGGGCTCGTTGGACTTAAGGACAGTAAATTCTGTCCGGAATTTGCCTGTGACGCCATCTGTGGAGTCTTCAATCAGAAACTTGAGCGACACGGCTTTACGCAGGTTGGACTTTCCCCGAAAAGCGTAACCCCTTCAGCCTTAAACGGAGGTCGACCGTCGAAACGGGGTAGAGTCACCGTTTATTAATCGCCTCAGCTCTTCTCATTGAGATATTCGATGCTTTCTTGGAGTTTTTTCCAGCGGTATTGGACCTTATGCGTTGAAATGCCTAGTTTCTCAGCAACAGCTTTGAACGGGGGACGCCTGTAGTTTCCTTCGAGTTGGGCATCAATCAATATCCCCAAAAATTGCTGATCATCGTCAGAGAGCCTATTCAATAGCCGCCGGGCAGTCTGCTGATTAGCCAGACTCTCGAAGACAGGATCATTCTCATCAGTAGGCACATGATATTCCGGCTTTTTTTCGACGCCATCTCTGTCAGAGCGTGGCGCACCCAGCACACCATGAACGATCTGGGATCCGCTTTTCCTCCTGAAAAGGTCTATGGCACTGTTTCTGGTTTTTTGTATCAGGCCGTTCAGGACATCCTGTTCTGTCGCACAGTCATCAAGGCCAGAAGCTTCATTTCTCCGCTGTATTTCCAAGTAGTACATATAGCTGGAAAGAGAGGCCCGCTCTGCAACCCATGCGACGTAAGCAGCAGGGTTCCCCCGACCATATTCCTTCCTGACGATGCCTTCCAGGAGACCCCGGTGTTTGGCGAACGTTGTGTCGAGCATGTCAGTTAGCTGTTTTTTCCAAAGATTCTGCACTTGTATCCCTTTTCGTGATCTGACCGATTGCTTCTTTCTCTTATAACGAACCAGCTACGAATAAGTGGAAAATATTTGAAGTTTCCGCTTATTTCTTCGTGGCTCGTTCTATAGGTGAGATGCGCAAGTGCGGAGGTTGCATGCTGGGAGCCATTGTAGGTGATTTTATCGGGAGTTCATGGGAGGGAGTAGAGCCTTTCCGGTTTCGAGGAGAGCTGCTTTGTGAAAACAACTGTTTCACGGATGATACCGTGCTGACAATTGCTACCGGTTACGCGCTGGCAGTGGGGCAGGGACTGGAAGAAAAATACCGTGAGAGCATTCTGGATTACCATGACCTTGGGTTTTCCGAGTCATTGCTACGGTGGGCGGGAGGAGTAAATGAGCAGCAGTATTTCAATTGTGGCAATGGTGCTGCCATTCGGGTGAGCCCAGTCGTTTTATTTTCAGAAAATATTGGTGCGGCGCTTGAGCTGGCAAGGATGTCGGCATCAGTCACCCATTATAACGAGGAGGCGATCTGTCTCGCGGAGTTAGTTGGCGGTGCAGTATTTCTGGCCCACCGGAACGGCTCACCAGATGATATCCGACGGTTTGCAGTCGGGCATTTCCCATCTCTGTATGAGCGACTTCGTTCAGGAGTGTCCTATCAATGGGAGTCAGTGATCACCGCCATCGAGATTGCATGTCAGACTCGAAGTTTTGAGGCTTGTATGCGTAAGTGTATTTCAGCCGGTGGGGATGTGGACTCTGTATGTGCCATGGCAGGAGGAATATCTGAAGGCCTCTGGGGTTGTCCGTCTGAGCTTTTGGTTCGGGTTTTGGAAAAACTGCAGTGTCTTCACCCTGATCTGTTCTGCATGTTGAAAATTACCACAATCGGGCGACTACCAAAGGTGGCTATATGAGCGATGAAGATACGAACGAGCATTTTGGTGCCCGAGTTGTTGAGGCCCTTGATCTTGATAACTTTGCGATGGACTACACTAATCTCGAAGACCTTGTGCAGATGCTGCTCACCAGGTGTAAAGAACGCCTCACCTTTGAGGTGCTTTTGTGTTGCCCGTGTGGGGTTGATGACTCTGAGCTATAGTCCGATTTTAGCCGAGTTTTCCCGGTTCGTTAGACCAGTGATTAACCCAACGCTCACACAGTTTTGCTCCGATCTGACGGGGATCAGGCAGGCTGATCTGGACTCAGCTCAGGTGTGGGATGAGGTAAACCGGGAATTGATGGAGTGGCTCAGCGATTTTCAGATTGAAGCTTGGTGCAGCTGGGGTGGTTACGATCTTGAACAAATAATGAAGCAGTGCAGGCATTGGCCCTTTCCCGAAGGCTGCCTGCATTTTGATGCAAAAAAGGCATTGTCTTTCAGTCAGAAAATGAAGGGCCGAGTGGGTCAAAAGATGGCCATGAAAATCTGTGACGTCCCAATGCTAGGGCAGCAACATGATGCGCGTCAATGACGCCCGCAATTTAAGCGCCTTATTCTCTTTTGTATTTGAGCACAAAAAACGCTCTGGATTCCCCGTGTGAAACCACCCTCTCTAATCATCTTCCACGATACTGACGGCGTGTTGAGGGTCTGTCATCCCCCATGAGCTATATCGGTTCGAGTACTTTGTGGTGAGTGCCCGGAAGAGCTCGCAGGTGAATGCTCTGAAGTGCGTGGCGACAACGTTTTACGTTTTTTCAGCGTTCCTGAGACAGAAATTCATCGGTCAGTCCTTTTTAGCGCAGATCCCGTAGCTGATACTGACCTATGTATCCGGCGTCTTCACAAGCCTTCGCCCATGACGGATGTTAATCGTTCGACTGCAGCTAGTCCTTTGCGATTCTGCCTTTGTACGGCATTGCGCCGTCCCTTCGGTGTGATATTCAGTTCATCAGTATCCGCTCAAGTGCCGCCCGGATTTCGCCGGGGATGGGGGTCGATGCATTTTTCTTACGGTCCACAAATACATGCACAACCTGCCCGAACGCCGCCGCTTCGGAATCGCCTTCTCTGAAAATGCCAACCTCGTAGGTCACCGAACTTCCGCCGATTTTTACCACGCGGAGTCCTGACTCGATGGCCTCAGGATAGGCTACCGGTTTACGGAACTGACAGTTTGAGCTGACGATATATCCGACTATGGGGGCGTTGTGGATATCCAGGCCTCCGACTTCAATCAGACACCGGTTTATGGCGGAGTCAAAATAGGAGTAGTAAGTGACATTGTTGACGTGCCCATAAACATCGTTGTCCATCCATCGCGTGGTGACGGGGTAAAAAACGGTGAAGTCTTCGCGTTGCACTGTCGGGCTCCTGAAGCTGTGTTGGGTCGGCTTTTCCGCCGCGGGAACCTTCTCGGCCGCTCCGTCTAATCAAACAGGATAACCTGGCGGACCGCCTTGCCGGAGGCCAGCTTTTCAAATCCCTCGTTAATCTGGTCCAGCGTTAGCGTGCCGCTGAGCAGTTTGTCCACTGGCAGTCTGCCCTGACGGAACAGGGCGACATAGCGGGCGACATCACGCACAGGCACGCAACTGCCCACATAGCTGCCTTTCAGGGTCCGTTCCTCGGCAACCAGACTGACCTGCTGGATGGCGATTTTCTTATCCGGATGGGCCAGACCGCCGGTGACGGTGGTGCCACCACGGCGGGTGATCTGGTATGCGAACTCCAGGGCCTTTTCGGAGCCGGCCATTTCGATGGCGCAGTCCACGCCGCCGTTGGTCAGGGTCTTGATCTTGTCCATGCACCCGTCTTCGCCGGAGTTGAAAGTGTGGGTGGCGCCCAGTTCCTTCGCCAGCGCGAGCTTGCTGGCGTCCAGGTCGATCGCAATCACCTCCCCAGCTCCGGCCACCAGGGCACCCAGTACGCTGTTCAGGCCTACACCTCCGAGGCCGATGACGGCCACGGTCTGACCGGCCCTGATATCGGCGGAGTTGATGGCGGCACCGACGCCGGTCAGTACCGCACAGCCGAACAGGGCCGCGTGATGCAGGGGCAGTGCCGGATCGACCTTGACCAGGGAGTCCCGCGACACCACCGCATGATCGGCAAAGGCGGAAACCCCCAGATGATGATTGACGGCGGTGCCATCTGCCCGGTGCAGGCGATGTTCGCCACAGACCAGGGTGCCGGCGTTGTTGGTTTTCGCTGCTGGCTCGCACAGGGCGGGCCGGCCTTCCGCGCAGGGCGCGCAATGGCCACAGCTGGGTACGAATACGGCGACCACATGATCACCTTGTTTCAGATCGCGGACTCCGCTGCCGACCGCTTTCACTATACCGGCCGCTTCGTGGCCCAGGGCCATGGGCACCGGGCGCGGGCGGTTACCGTCGATCACTGACAGGTCGGAGTGGCACAGGCCAGCGGCCTTGATCTGGACCAATACTTCATTATCTCCGGGCGGGTCCAGTTCCAGTTCTTCAATGATGAGCGGTTTGGTGTCCTGATAAGGGCGTTTCGCACCAATGGTTTGTAGAACGGCTGCACGAATTTTCACTGAACTTCTCCTTGATCAATCTTTGTTCGATTATTTAGTCCACCGACACCGGCGTATGTTCACGACCCGCCGAAACGGAACCGCGTTCGATTCGCCAAGTGCTGTCTACCAGATCCGCCGAGTGGGCGTCGTCCGACTCTGCGATCAATACCGTCAGGCCTTCTCCGCGCAAGTCTGCAATCACGGAAGACAACCGCTGGGCCAGTACCGGCGCGACCCCTTCGAACGGCTCGTCCAGCAGGATCAGCTCCCGGCCCGGTATCAGGGCGCGGCCCAGGGCGACCAGTTTTTGCTGACCGCCGGAAAGTTGCAGGGCCCTGCGCTCTCCGAAATCGGCGATCTCCGGCATCAGGGAGTAAATCCACTTCAGTCGCTCTTCACCGTCCTTGAGTTTATTCGCCCAGGCCGGCATCAGTATGTTTTCGGTGACGGTCAGTTCCGGGATCAGGCGGCGGTCCTCTGGCATATAGCTGATCCCCATGCTGGCGCGGTCATAGGACGCATAGCGGGTAAGGTCTTTTCCCTTGAACTCGATCTTGCCGGCGGTCGCCGGTAGCAGGCCCATGATGGCTTTGATCAGCGTCGTCTTGCCGGCCCCGTTGTGGCCGATCAGACCGGCCATCTGCCCACCGGGAATGGTCAGGTTTATACCTCGCAGAATACCGATCTTTTCGATTGAGACGTCAAGTTGGGTGATGTTTAGACTCATATTAGACGTCTCCCTGCTCGGTTTGTGGCTGGTGACGTTTACCGGTTACCAATTCCTGGACCTGGCCATCCGCCAGAACCTCGTCGACGGCGCCGTCCTTGATGACAACGCCGTTGGCGAAGGCCAAAACCCGAGTGACATAACGCTGTACGATCTCCATGTCGTGCTCGACGAAAAGCACGGTCAGGCCCCGGCGGCGAACGACTTCCATCACGGTATCCATCAGGGTGTACTTCTCGTCCGTGCTGACACCGCTGGTGGGCTCATCCAGCAGCAGCATCTTCGGATCACCCAGCATGGCAATAGCGATATCCAGCAGTTTGCGGGCGCCCTGGGGCATGGCGGTGACCATTTCATCCCGGTATTGGATGATGTTCATCTGCTCGAGAATCGCGTCCGCCGCCGAAATACGTTCCGGTGTCCGCACTGGGCGGATCATGTTGAGCTGCCTGCCTTCAGCGGCGGACAGGGCAATCGTGAGATTGTCCAGCACAGACAATTCCAGAAACAGCTGTGGAATCTGGAACGAGCGAGCCAGGCCGCGGCGCATGAGTTTCCGGGGGCCGAGACTCCCGATGGGCTGGCCATCGAAGTTGATGACGCCAGAGGAGGGGGGCAAGTAACCGGTGACCATGTTGATAAAGGTGGTCTTACCCGCGCCATTCGAGCCGATGACCCCGACGATTTCCCCATCCGTGATAGTGACGTTAATGTCGTCTGCGGCAACCACGGCACCAAAATAACGGGACAGGCCTTCCGTCTTCAGTATGTCGGTCATGCTTCAGCCCTCCGCGTTCGGGTAAACAAGCTCCAGATACCTTTGGGAAGGAACAGGATGATCAGCAGCAGAACAATGCCCAGGATGAGCTGCCATGAATTGGGGAACAGCTCAACCGCGTAGGTTCTCACGAGGATAAAGATGAACGCTGCAACAAACGGTGCCGCAACGTGGCCCGTCCCACCTAGCAGTGCAATGAACACAAACTCACCGGAAATCGTCCAATAAGCCATGGTAGGGTCGACATGTCCGGCGGTCAGGGCGGTCAGTGAGCCGCCAATGGATCCCAGAGCGGCAGCAATAACGTAATTGATGTACAAAACCTGGCGCCGTGAGATACCCATGTATTCGACGCGAACCTCGTTCTCGCGTATCGCCTCGCACGCCAGCCCGATACTGGACTGGAAATAGCGGTTCAGGAACAGTGCCGCAGCAAGGGCTAGGACAATGGCCAGCCATAGGCCCGTGGCGCTTTGGTGGCCCTGATCCGGTTGATAACCCAGGATCGACCAATTCACCACGCTAAAACCATCGGTACTGCCGAGCCCATGGCTCTTCACCAAGACACCGTAGAGAATCATGGAAAACGCTAGCGTGAGCATGGCGAAAAAGATTTCCCGGTAGCGCGTCAACAAAAGCCCCAGCACCATGGCCAGTGCAACGGTTGCTACGATACCCATGCCAACGAGGGCCAGCGCATCAGTGACACCAAGGAAGCGTCCGCCGAGACCGACCGCATACCCGCCCGTACAATAGAACAGCCCCTGGCCGAAGGAAATCAGGCCGGCGCGCATCAGCATGACCACACCCATGACAACGAGGGCGGCAGCAACGGCCAATGTTGATGTAAAGACCAGCCAGTCAGGACTGATGAGCGATGACAGCCCGAGCACCAGGGCCGCCACAACCAGCGATATTTCTGTTTTTCGCAGACGCATCATATTTTCCTCGCAGTGGCCTGACCGAACAGTCCGTTAGGGCGGAAGATAAGGACCGAGGCCATCACGGCGTAAATGATGAACAGCTCCAGTTGCGGCATGGTGTGGATCGAGGCTGCCCGGGCAAGGCCGACGATCAGTGCCCCGATGGCGGCACCGGTAATGCTGCCCAGCCCACCGGTCACGACGACCGCGAAGGCGACCACAATGACTTCAACTCCGATTCCGGGAACCACAGAAATGATGGGTGCGGTAACGCCACCGGCAATCGCGCCGAGGCTCGCGCCGATCACAAAGGTCATGGTAAACATGCGGCGGACATTCACACCCATGGCCTCGGACACTTCGCGATCGTGAATAATGGAACGCAGTATCTTCCCGGTGCGGGTCCGCTCCAGCCAGAACCAAAGGATGGCACCGACCACCACGGATACACCAACCACCATAATCTGATAGCCGGATACGCTTAGCACGCCGAAATTGAATCGGCCCAGGGCGGCGTAAGGCTGATAGGCAAAGTAAGGGGTCGTTCCCCAGGCGAGCTTCATTAGGTCTTCGAGGATTAACAGCAGGGCAAAAGTGACAATTAGCATCAGTACTTCGTCACGCCCATACATCAGGCGCAAGATTCCCCGCTCCATGATGAAACCGGCAATGGCTCCGATAACGATGGCGCAGCTGGCAAGAAGGGCGAAGGCAATCCACAGTTGGTCCCCGCCACTGGCGTAATACCAGCCTATGGATGAGGCTGAGGCGTAAGCGCCGAGAGCGTAGAGGCTGCCGTGAGCCATGTTCAGAATTCGCATAACGCCATAAATAACGGTCAGCCCGGCCGCGACAAGAAACAGCCAGGACGCGTAGATAAGACCGTCTATAAGAATTGCCCAGATGGTTAACATCTGTGTCTACTCCTGTTGGGTAGAGTTCGGGTGCCCCTTTCAGGAGCACCCGAACCAGGGCGATGGATCAGTTGCAGTTGGCTTCCGGAAAGCCGTTCTCGATCCACTCCTGGGCATCATGACCATCGGGTGGAGATACACAGGCACCGGTGTAGGAGCGGATGTTACGCAGCTCCGGGCCGGTTTCCGGTGAATAATAGTACTCGCCGTAGAGCATTGGTTGCAGAGCCTGATGACCACCGGACAGCGCCATGCGAACCGTGCCACTCACGGATTCGAACGTTGCACTTTTAAGCGTAGACGCCAGCTGCTCATCCGACGGCTTACCCTCGGCTCCGGAATTATCAGCTGCGTACTTCAGCGCCAGCAAAGCCTGGGCCATCTTCGACGAGGGGTAGCTGGGTGGCACGCCATGCTGCGCTTCATAGGCTTTCGAGAACCATTCACTCAGGTCGTTTTCCGGCATGAAAGCACCGAAGGGCCCGCGGCCACCGATAATGGTGCCATCAGGCGCCTGGTCTTTAAACCGGTTAAAACCGGATTCACCGGTAGTCAGCACTGCGGTTGCCTGATCGAGAAGACCGCGCACATTGGCCTGAGTCACGAACGCCTCCATGTCACCACCCCACATACTGGAATGGACGATTTCGGGACGGCTGGTCTGGAGTGCTGAAATCTCGGTGCCGTAACTGCCCTGGAAAATCTGGGGCGTCTGGTTGTCCACAAACTCAGTACCTGGCATCAATTGCTTCATGGAGAGTTGGAAATCGTTCCAGGAATCCTGACCCCAGGCATAATTTTGCTGAATACCGGCCACCCGCGTGATGTCCGGGCGGGTTTCTTTCAGATAGTGGGCGGCGCCAACGTTATCCGCCGTGGCATCGAGGCCGGTCCGGAAAAAGTACTTCGGGCTTTCCAGTTCCGGGAAAAGGCGCGGCGTGCCGCAGTCGAAGGCGATGGTGAACGTCTTCAACTCTTCGGCGACCGGGCTGACCGCCAGGCAATCACCGCTTGAAATATAACCGATCACGGCATCAACGTTTTGACGCTGGACCAGGTTTCGGTATTCCTCCACCTGTTTGGTAGGGCCACCGGCTTCGTCGATCACCACCGATTCGAGTTGCAAGCCATTAATACCCTTGGTGTTGTAAGGTTTCGGCAGGGTGCCCTCGTTAATGGCTTTGATCACGGTCTCAGCGGCCTGTGCCGCCGGAACCCCGAACGGTCCGGATGCGCCGCCGGACAGGAAGGTCACCAGTCCGACCTTGAAGGTATCTTCCTGGGCGCTGGCGGAGCCCGCGAAGCCCATGATACCAGCGGAGGCTATGGCCAGTGAGGTGGCGGTGCTCAAGAGCGTCCGCTGCCAGGGTTTGGGTTGCAGGGAGTGTCCCATTGTATTCTCCTTCATTGTTTTTATGGACAACAGCTGACGATAGGTCAGTTGCCGGATTCACCGCGTCGCTTCTTGACGAGAGCGGGGGACGGTTTCAGGGATTCAGCATCGTAAATGTGCCAGTTACCCAGCATGACCTGGGCCGGCGGATAGTGTGTGTTAGGTACCGGTGTACCGACGGCCTGCGCCTGAACGATCTGGTGAGTGTCGGGGTCGATATAGGAAACATAGCCCTCGGGATCCTTGGGCAGGCGAATGCGAAGTCCTTCCAGCGCCGAAATCATGGCCTCGGTGTCGGTGACCTTGCCGGCCTGGCGAATCGCAAGGGCTATGGTGAGCATGCCTGTGTAGGCCCCTTGCGCGGAGTAACTGGGGTAGCGTCCTGACAAGGCATGAAACCGGTTAACGAAATGGCGATTAAGATCGGTGTCGGGCCAGTTCACATGATGTCGGGCGGACAAAATAAGCCCTTCCGGGGCCTTCGGGCCCAGACTGACGAGGGTTTCGTAGTCACCGCCTGCATCCAGGTTGGCCACGCGCATCTGCTGGAACAAGCGGGTGGTGCGGGCCTGGTCGATGAAGGCTGTAAAGTCACCGCCCCACAGAGACACCACCAGCACGTCCGGTGGCGACTCAAGTAACGTCTGGATGTAAAGTGAGTAGTCCGGTTCGTAGAGCTTGGGCCAGTATGTGCCCGTCACCTCATAGTCCACGCCGAGCAGCTCCAATGCTTGCTGTAGGTCGCGCCAAGCGACCCGGCCATACTCATAGTCGGGCCCGAGAAAGGCCAGCTTGTTCCAGCCGTTTTTCTGTTGCAGTTCTTTTAGGTAACGGGCGCCGGCGGCATGGGAATACCAGGTATCGCTGGAAACCCTGAAGTAGTATTCATGGCCCTCTTCGAGGGTGGCCCTTGAGGAGGCATGATCGGTGCCGATCATGATGATTTTTCGTTCTTTTGCCAGACGACTGACCGCCATACCTACACCCGAACTCACCATGCCGCAGAGGATGTTGGCGTGATCATGGCGGATAAAGTCTTCCGCCATGCGAACGGCAAAGGAGGACTTGGAGCGGGAGTCGTCGACGATTACCCGCAACTTGGGCGAGTCAGGATCAGCGGCGAGTTCTTCAAGGGCGAGTTTGATGCCGACGATGCTGTCTCGGCCATAACTGGCGGAGCGACCGGTCATCGGGTACATGCAGGCGACGGTAGCGTCGGCGGTCTCTTCAGGCTCGCCGAGTTCGACCCGTCCCACCAATGGTAGGGCCTGTGCCGGCATCTTGGCGTGACTCGAGCTCGCGCCGAGCAGCATAACAGTCGCGACACTGGTATAGACCGGCAGGCTGCTCAGGCAGGAGGTTGTGCAAAGGATGATCAACGCTTGGCGCATGCGGGCCAGCAGTTCCGACAAGTCAGTCTCCCCAGCCGGTGGTATCCGGCGTGTGGTTAAGTGTTTTTATTGTTAACCAACTGACAGGACATAAGGCAAAATGGGTGCCAATGTAGGTAAAGGGCGCTTTTAGGCGGGGCACAAGTCGAATGAGACTGCCCTATCTCGTCACCAGGCGGCATCGTGAGCGAAAACCGCTCAGAGCGAGCGGCCGATGAGAGCGATTTGCGCTCAATTGCTCAGGTGATACCCAAACGTTGCAGACGGCGTTTGAAGGCGTGCCGGGAAAGCCCCAGCTGTTCGGCGGCCCTACCTTTGCGGCCGCCGGTTTTTTCCAGCGCCTCCAGCACCAGTTGACGCTCGGCACACTTCAGGTGCTGGTCAAGGGAGGATGACGTCGACTGGTCATCATCCCTCTGAGTCACGCTGACGGCGTGGAATTCGGCGGGTAGGTGCTGCTTTCGGATCAACTGGCCGGGGTAGAGAATGGTCAGGCGTTCCACCAGGTTGCGTAACTCGCGAACATTGCCCGGCCAGGCGTAGGCCAGTAGTAATTCCAGAGTTTCCTGGGGGATCGTGATGGGACGGCAACTTTCTTCCCGGGCCTGAGAATCAATGAAGGTGTCCAGCATCTCGCGAAGGTCATCGCCTCGCTCGCGCAGGGGCGGGATCGTCATTTCAATGACATTGAGCCGGAAATAGAGATCCTCCCGGAAATGGCCCAGGCGGACTTCCTCTTCCAGGGAGCGATTGGTGGCCCCAATTACTCGCACATCCGCGGTATGGTTGCTGCCGCCGCCGCCGACCGGCCGGTAGTCGCCGTTTTCCAGAAAATGCAGAAACTTGGCTTGCAGGGCGAGGGGCAGTTCGCCGATTTCATCCAGAAACAGGGTGCCGTGGTGGGCCAAAGCCACCAGACCAGAACGCTTTTGGTGGGCGCCGGTGTAGGCACCTTTTTCGGCGCCAAACAGTTCCACTTCAATGAGTTGTTCCGGCAAGGCGGCGCAATTGATCTCGACAAACGCCTCGGAAGATCGCGCGCTTTGGTCATGAATGGCTCGGGCCACGACGGCTTTGCCGGTGCCTGACTCACCCAGCAAAAGAATTCTGCCCGTGCTGCTGCCGGCGACGCGCTGAAGGGTTTGCCAAAGATGCGCCATGGCCTCACTGGAGCCTGCCAGACCAGATGAAGTGGCTCCCCGGGTGCGGTGGTAGGTGAGCTCATCCTGCATGCGGGTGCGCTCGGTGATGCTGCGGATCAGGTGCAGCAGTTCGTCCAGGGCAAACGGTTTGGTGAGGTAGTCGGTCGCGCCGGCCTTAACCGCCTGTACCGCCGCCCGGGTATCCCCGTGGGCGGATATCATGACTATCGGTAGTTCGGGATATAGTCGGGCGGCTTCGAACAGCACATCCATGCCACTCATTCTGGGCAACCGCAAATCAAGCAGCATCACGTCCGGCAGATTGTCTTCCAGAGCAGCCAGACCCGCTTCACCCGTGTAGGCGCACTGGCTGTGAAATTCGGCCTGGTTCAGGGCGAAGGTGAGTGAGCGGACAAAGCTTTTCTCGTCATCAACGATCAGAATCTGTGAGCACATATTGGTTGTCAGTAGGTTGTTGTTTTTGTGTTTTTTGCGGTATTAAAAGGTTATCACTATTTGCCGCCGGTAGGGTGACGGAAACCGTGGTGCCCTCGCCTTCGGTGCTCTGGATGAGCAAGTCACCCTCGTTGAGTTTGATCAGCTGGTGCGTGATGCTCAGCCCGAGGCCGGTACCTTCCTGACGGGTGGTGAAGAAGGGTTCCGTGATCCGGTGCAGGACGCTTGCGTGCATGCCGCAGCCATTGTCGGTGATATCTACGGTAACCCGGTTCCCGTTGCGGAACGCCCGTAGCTGGACGACGCCGCCCGGTTCGCAGGCCTGAATAGCATTAGCCACCAGGTTTACCAGGCACTGGATGACCTGATCAGGACTGACGTACACGGACTGCCGTGGATCGCCGCTGGCGTTTACCGTCACTTGGTGAGTCTCTGCCAGACCGGAGGTGAGCACGGAGGCATGGCGGAATATTCGCCTGATGTCGACTTGCTGAGGTGCTCCGGCGACTGGGCGGGCGTAATCGAGCAAGTTACCGACCACGCGATTGAGCCGATCGATTTCATCCTCCATGGAGATCAGCAGATCACGTCGCTGGTCATCGGTTTCGCCTTTCTCCAGTGCCTGCACCGTCAACTTGATGGTGGCCAGCGGATTGCGCACTTCGTGGGCGACCCCGGTGGCAAACTCCCCCAGCACTGCCAGTTTTTCCGCCTGAACCGTACGCTGGATCATGTCTTGTAGGCGGTCTGCCATGGCGTTGAAGGCATGTGCCAGCACATCGATCTCATCCTTATCATTCTTTGGTGCTTGCAGACGAAATTTCAGATCACCGGAGGCAAAGGCTTCGGCGCCTTGGGTCAGCCGGGCAACGCGCCCGCGCAGACTTCTTGCCAGTGCCCAGAATAAGGCCACCGTGCCCAGGATCATTACGCTGGCTAAAACGTAGAGTCCGAGCTGAGCATCTCGCAACGGACTCAGGATTTCACTCGCGGAAACTACGTAATCAACACGCCAGCCGGGCAGCACTTCCGGTCCGGTACGCAGGGTCTCCGGCACGTTTGTCTGCAGGTTGCCCGTGGCATCGAGCAGATCGCCTGCGGGAGTGCGCAAAAAGGATTTCAGAACGCCGGCCAGGTTTTCGGTGCGCATCAATTCGGTGAGAGACGCTAACCGCACATGCAGGCCAATGAAGCCCTCGATAGCCTGATCCGCACTGTTCCGCAATGGCTGACGGATTAACAGCCAGGCGGGGCCGTCACCTTCGGGCAAGTGGGGACCGATGATCTCACTGTTGCCAAAAGTGACGGTGGGCAGGCCCTTCAACGACCAGCTCTCACGGTTCCAGTAGGGGCTGCCGGAAGCGGCCTGACCGGGAATGACGCCGGTCAGCTCCTCATTGCCGTCGAAAAACAGAACGCCGTAGAGGTCCGGTGAATCTGCCTCCACCCTTACCAACTCTTTGACACCCTCGGGCACAGCATTGTTGTATGAAAGATACAAGGGGGTAGAGGGATGGGTGGACAGGGTTTCAAGCTGGTAGATCCGATTCTCGATAAAATTTGTTAAACGATTGACGTTGCCTGCGACCTGAGCTTCAAGGCGCTCTCCGGTGAGACGTTCAGTCAGCAAGTCCGAGACTGCGGCGTAAAGTGCGCTGAGCACCGCAACTGAACCAACCATCAGTGTCAGGGAGAGAAAAGTGTAACGGCCTACCAGACTGAATCTGGGTGTCATGGCAACCTCATTGTTATCATCAGACAGAGATAGAACTGGCCTTTGTTGTCTTGTCCGCTTCCCTTATAGAGGGCAGACCGCCTGGCAAAGACCGCCGACACTACGCGTGTAAGATTCGCTGCCTCGTTGATCTCCGGAACGGCCGTTAGAGGACTTGGGGTATCAGCTTCCGGAAAAAGGAAGACACAGCAATCAGCTGTGATCAGTCTCCGCGTAGCTAGCAAGTTCTCCCGCCTAAACTATAGTTCCGGATTCTGCAGATCGCAGCACAGTGCCGCCGGTTATCAGTGTCCCGTCTGGTTGATTCGTTAATCTATTGCGTGACGCTGAGGCCTCTGGTCAAGGCGCTGCGTATTCCGGCGAACGTGAAAACTCATTCTGACTGAACGTGAACACCCTTCTTCTTAACGCATCACCCACCGAGATTCGTACTCCGGATGTTGATGTTCAGTCAGTTTCCTGAAGTCGTTTGTTCATTGATTCTCCCTTCAGGGCTCAGCGATGGGCGTTGTGCATCAGCCGATCCAGAATGGCATCGGCCAGGGTGTTTTATCCGGTGCAAGTGTACCACTGACCGGTGGGTAGTTGGTTAATGATCAGGGTTGAATGGGTGCCGTGCCGATCATCCATGATCCCCATTAGGTCGTTCCGGTGTGCTGGTTTCAGAGTCCCCAGTCGTCCAGGATCAGCAATTTCACTTTGGCCAACTGACTCAGGGCTTTCTGGCAGGTGCCATCGGCTTTGGCCTGTATCAGCTCCAGCAGTAGCCGGGAGATCCGGTAGAACCAGGCACTGACCCAGGTCAGCGTGCTGGGTCCGATATCCCGAGCCCAGTTCTTGAGACGACCGGATTTCCACTGTTGTTGTTTTTAGTCGCGGGTGGGCATGTGCCCTGGCTCGGTGGTGATTCCGAATTGATGACTGCTGTTCTTCCACATACTGATGCGGCACCGAGTCGTGGTGCCGGCTGAGCTCAACGTGGTAATCGATGTTGACCCGGCAGCGTCAGATCTCGCGTACTCTGCTTGGGCGAAACTCGTTTGCTGCATGGCCGTTCCCGGTCGAGGCGAAGGATAAAGTCATTATTTTACTGCAACCGCAGTGCAGGCGGAATTAATCAGCGTTTCCCTAACGGAGGGTTGCGACATTATAGTGTTGCGAGGTAGATTTCCCTTCCTTGGTAATCCCCCCGAAAAACCAGAGTGCTCAAAAGTAGAATTTTCCGTAAGCTAAACGCAGGGAGATTCTGCATGAAAACATCACGTTTTACCGACAGCCAGATCATGGCGATCTTAAAGCAAGCCGAGAGCGGCATGCCGGTACCTGAACTGTGTTGTGAGCACGGCATGAGCAGTGCCAGCTTTTATAAGTGGCGAGCCAAATTCGGCGGCATGGATACCTCCATGATTAAGCGCATGAAAGAGCTGGAGGATGAAAATCGGCGACTGAAGAAGATGTATGCCGAAGAGCGGCTCAAGGCTGAGTTACGCAAGGAAGCCCTTGAGGGAAAGTGGTAAAGCCATCTCTCCGCCGCGAGATGGCGCAAAAAGCCGTTGCTGCTGCTCGTTGTAGCATTCGCCAGGCCTGCGTGGTCTTTAGTGTCAGTGAGTCCTGCTATCGCTACCGGGCCAGGCTCAGCAGTGAAAACGCCGAGATCGCTGATCTGCTGGTGCGGTTGACCCATAACCAGCGCAACTGGGGCTTTGGTCTTTGTTTTCTGTTTCTGCGCAACGTGAAGGGTTACCCCTGGAACCACAAACGCGTTTACCGTATCTATCGGGAACTAGAACTGAATCTGCGTATCAAGCCCCGCAAGCGGTTGGTACGCGAGAAACCCCAGCCACTGGCGGTGCCCGCGGCCATCAATACCAGCTGGTCCATGGACTTCATGCACGACCAGTTAGAAGATGGGCGCAGCTACCGCCTGTTTAATGTGATCGATGATTACAACAGGGAAGGCCTAGGCATTGAAGTAGATCTTTCACTGCCCTCTGAGCGTGTCATACGAGCCCTGGATCAGATCATCGAGTGGCGGGGAAAGCCCATCGGACCTACAATAACGAACGGCCCAACATGGCCCTCGGGGGCATGACCCCACAACAGAAACTGGCCGCTGTGGCCTAAGCTCTACTTTTGAAGCCCTTTAAAATGGCTATGTCCCAATTGGTTGTTGCGCAGCTATACTTAGGGCAGATATCTCCTCATCGGAGGTTATGCCATGAACGACCAAACCTTTCACCACCTCATTCTGCAACTGGGACAACTGACACCCAGCCAGCGACGTCAACTACAGACCTATTTCCAACAGGTCGATACGGGCGCGGCGGACACGCTGCTCGTCGAGCACTCTCCCACCTGCTGTCCGCATTGCCAGGCATCGCAGCTCAGGCCGTGGGGCTCAAGCCGCAATCTGCCGCGTTACCGTTGCGCCCAATGCAGGCGTACTTGCAATCCGTTG
>Ga0307487_1000933_pt1 | contig 21827 bp, 24 predicted proteins | sample CBIW12metaG_FD_203665 | JGI IMG/M metagenome (GOLD analysis project Ga0307487, IMG submission 203665) | Sea-ice brine microbial communities from Beaufort Sea near Barrow, Alaska, United States - CBIW 1.2 | ecosystem: Environmental > Aquatic > Marine > Coastal | place: USA: Alaska | collected... | reverse complement strand
TCACAACGTTACTTCATCACAACGTCACTTCATCACTAGCTCACCAATTAACGAACCACGAATTATCCAATTAACGAATCCCGAATTAACGGATCACATCCTTATAAACCTCAATAAACTTCAAAGCGATCTCCTCATTCATATAATCCTTAAGTACCATCCGGTGCGCAGCTTCAATTTGTTCCATATTTGGATTTTCCAGGGTTTCCAAAACTGCTTTTACAAAGCCAGCCTCATCACCCTTTTCTATTAAACTTCCGGTTTGTGAGCTAACAATTTCTGAAATTCCGCCAACGTTATAAGCTACTACCGGGGTTTTGCAAAACATTGACTCTAGTAATACCGCGGGAAGACCTTCTATATTACTTGGCAGGACCAAAATATCAGCTGCCGAGATATAGGGTAAAGGATTTCGGACTCCTTCATAAAATTTAACAGAATCCAATAGCTCCAATTGGCGTACATCCTCTTCCATTATATTACGCAGCGGTCCTTCTCCTATTAAATGAAGAAAATAATTTAGATTTAAAGCATTTAACTTTTTGAATATGGAAAGCAATCCTTTATGGTTTTTCTCCCGGGTAAAAGAACCAACATGAATAATGTTAACTCTCTTGGGTGACAAAGCGATGTCAGTTTCTTCTGTTTTAATTGGATCAATTCCTATTGGAACAACAAGGGTTTTGTCTTTTGTAAAAGGAAATACCCGATTTAAATCCCATTTTGATGAGTAGGAAACCGAGATTATCCTATCTACATTGCGTAACAGAAAAGAATTTATAAATTTTGAAAACTGATTTTTAATATAATAACTGGTTGTACTGGCATTCCTATAAACAATTGGAGCTTTCCATTTATAAATTAATTTTGAGAATACCGCATATTTTAAGGTATCTGCAGCATTAGCCTGGATTATATCAGGTTTAAATCCTTCAATAATATCGGCAAGTTTTTTCCATCCCTGCAAATCGAGATAGCGATTGGAACCCTGACTTGAAAGCGTAGGTATTTTATTTTTGAAGGGAAGCAATGCATCTCCATCATAAATACTGACAATTTCAACTTTATGTCCCAAATCAATTAAATGGCTCGAGAGTTGACAAGCAAATATCTCTGCTCCCCTGTATTGTTTTTGTTGTATGATTTGAAGTATCCTCATTTAAAACTCTTTTCCTGTATTAGTTTTAAGAATTAATTTTCGATATAACTCCTCAAATTTTTGCGCGTTTTTTAGGGGGTTAAACTCATTTAAAACCAAATTATAAGCATTTTCACCTAACTTCAATCTTAAATCTTCATTCAATAAAACCTCTAAAAGTTTTTCTTTAAACACTTTCTTATCAAAACCCTCTATCAAAAACCCAGTTTGTCCGTCAATCAAAACCTCGGAGACTCCTCCTACATTTGTGGCAATTGAAGGTTTTTTCTGGGTTCCCGCCTCTAAAATAACGCCCGGTACTCCTTCCACTTTACTTGCCAATACAAAACAATCGCTCGCGGCCAGAACTTCCGGAATATCCTTTCTAAAACCCAATAAATAAATGGTTGTCTGCAAATTCCTTCTCTTTATTTCATTTTTAATCGTATCAAAGAGAATTCCATTGCCCACACACACTAACTTTATCCCCGGGCGATGTTCTTTTATTTCTTCAAAGATATCAAGCAGAAATTCGTGATTTTTTTCCGGACTGAAATTTCCTATATGCATTACAATTTTATCGGTACTTTCCAATCCCAATTCGGTTCTGAGTTTTTCCGAATAAAAATTAACATCCACTTCTTTCAATGGAATTCCCCTTCTTATTACAGAAGTTTGTTCTCTTGGATAATTAAACGTACGAATAAAATCCACAATTGCTTCTTCCCCGACTGAAGACACATGGGAAATTCGACTAAAAACTTTTTTATACAACTGTCTTTTTGGACCTTTTGTTACCCATTCACTTATCATACTTATATTTCGATACAGAATAGGAATGTTAGGAATTAAAAAAGAAACCGCAACCATATATTTTAGCGTGTCAGACCCATTACATTGAATAACATCTGGCTTGGTTTCAAGTATGGTTTTGCGTAACTCTTGAACCACCTGAATGGAAAAAGAACCCTCTTTCTTTTTTACTAAATCCATGTTTACCGCATCAGGAACCTCCAGGATATTAATGTCATTTTTATATAAGCCCACAAATAGTATTTCATGGTCAAGTTTAATTAACTCTTCACTTAAATTAGCGGCAAAAACCTCGGCTCCCCGATATTGGCGTTGGGTGACTAATTGAAGAATTTTCATTTATTTAAATTTAACAAATCATAGTAAACATTTTCGTAACGTTCAGATATGTTTTCTAATTCAAAATTTTTAATGGCGTAATTATAAGATCGTTGTATCATAAGGTTTGAATTATCGGGCTTATTTAAACAATTTTCAATTAATTTAGAAAGTTCCGTTATATCCCCCGGATTAAAGAAATAAGCACCTTTTTTAGGTACACATTCTTTATTTTCGGGGATATTAGAGCAAATTACAGGTGTCTTACTCATCATTGCTTCAATGAGGGATCCGGGAAGTCCTTCTAAGTACGTGGGAAATACAAATAATTCAGAAATCGCTAATAAATTTGGAATATCCTGACGATTCCCCAGAAGTAGGACTTTATCTGACAACCCGAGATTTTTTATTTTTTCTTCCAAATTTTGCCTAAATTTCCCCTCGCCTGCAATGAGTAAAAGTAGTTCAGGATTATTTTTTGATACTTTTTCAAAGGCTTGAATCAAATCTATTTGTCCTTTTGATTCTATAAGTCTGCCAACGTTAATTAGAATTCTCTTACCCTCATAACCCATCTCCTTTTTAATTAGTTCTCTATCATAATTTTTAGGATCAAATAAGGCTGAGTTCCTTCCTCTGGGTATAACCAATATTTTTTTCTCTTCAATATTTAAAATCCTTATATTATTTTCCTTTATAACTTTAGAATTAGAAACAAATATATCAGCTAAATTAGCGGTATGCAAATCCTCCCATTGAATAAATCGTAGTTTAAGTCTTCTTAAATATGATAAGTTTTTATATCTAGTATTAATATAAGAATTACTAGTAAAACTATTAACCAGTGGAATGCTTAATGTTTTTTTTAACTTTCTGGAGATTATTACAGATCGAAACAGGGTGGCATGGATAACATCAGGATTTATCTCCTTAATCAAATTAAGAATTTTTTTAATAACCTTTTTATATCCATATTTTTCTTGAAAATCTAATGAATATACCCTGATTCCATTTTCAATTAATTTAGGTTTTAATGAATCTCCCACATAAATCTGAATAAAAACAGGTTCAACATTTGAAAATTTAGAGGTGATATCTACAAGGCTGTTTTCGGCTCCTCCCATTTCCAATGTATCTATTAAATATAAAACCTTGATTTTTTTCACTTTTATTGTTTTTGTTTAATATCTTTTGCCCTTCTAATAATCTTTGGTTTTTATAATTTATTCTAATAGGTTGTAAAGTTTAATACCTCTGGACTATATGTAATATTTACCCAGCTATTAACTAATTTAAATTGTATGATTTTTTTAAGTTTATTTGATAATTCGGGGTTATAATTCTCAAATCTATATGTTATATCAATTAAACTTTTCTCTTCACGACCTATTTCCAAAGTATCAATAATGTATTCATTTTAATTCCAAATTTTCTTGCTTATAAAATTAAATTTTGACAGGACAAGTCGTAATAAGGCTTTATAATAGAAAGGCCGTAATCTATAAGCCTCAGAGAAAAGGTTTTTAGCTTCCTTAGTTTTATTTAATTTTAATGCACTTACGGCGGCTACAGATAGATAATCAAAAAAAATATCAGGATGATTCTCAAATTGTTTTCTATGTTTTTTTAAAGCTTGAATAGTCCCTTCGTATACCAAGTGATTGTTATGTCTAATTCTATCTCCGGAATGAATATGTATATTTACTAAAGGTGAATTTATCAAACTAATTAGAATATGATTTTTGACTGCATAGGGATAAAGTCTCATAAATAGTTCAAAATGTTGACCTGATTTTAAATTATCATCATACCTTCCAATATCCAAAAAATATTCTTTCTTCATTAATAAAGTTCCCGCCAAATAATTCACATTTAAGCCTCCAAATAATGACCCCATATTTTTAAACAAGGTGGTGGAGATTAATTTTTGATCGGAATTGTAAATTTCCATTCCACAACAGATCAAATTCGCTCCTCCCTCAATTTTTTTATGAAATTCGAGCAACCAATTAGCTTTCGCTTCATCATCGCTATCTAAAAAAATAATATAATCACCCTGGGCCTTATTTACACCAAGGTTTCTAGATGCTGTTGCACCGCTGTTCTCTTTAGGAAAATATTTTATCCTGGAATCCTTAAAATTTTGAACAATTTGAGAAGTATCATCTGTTGAGCCATCATCAACTATTATCAATTCCCAATCTTTAAAGGTTTGGTTTAATACACTATTGACCATTCTCGGCAATAAGTGTGCGCGGTTATATGTTGGGGTAATAATTGAAATCATTTTAGTATAAATTTGAAATTAAAAGAATAGAACTAAATTTTCCCAAATCAGAATAGCAAGAGACTACTTGTTTAAAACATATCTTTTTCATCCTTTCAAAAAAAAAATTCAAATTTTAAAGTTTCATTTAGATAATAATTCTTTATAAATTTCTAATAATCGGTTGCCTAATATTTTGGAATCAAAATTTTCAACAACATAATGTCTTCCTTTTTTGCCGAGGTTATCAGCTAGTTGTGGATCAAGGATTAATTTTTTTATTCTTTGAGCAAAAGCATTAATATCTCCTTCCGGCAGAATATAACCTGTTTCCAAATCAATGAGTCCATATTTCATTCCACCAGCATTACTTACAATAACTGGTAATCCAATAGCTTGCGCTTCCTGAATAACTAATCCCTGAGTTTCGGCTCTTCCATTATTCTCTGTTATCCCAGGTAAAACAAAAATACTTGCTTTACGCATTTCATAAATAACATCGTCTTGATTTAATGCTCCTTTTAAATCTATATAAGCTTCTAATTTGTACTTTCTTATTAATTCATTTACTTTTATTTCTTCTGGTCCACTCCCAATCAAGACAAACTTCAGATTTGTAATTTTCTCAAAGTTAACCAATATATTAGCGATTTCAACAATCAAAGTAGGAGCCTTAACAGGAATTAATCTCCCACAAAACAAAATAATAGTCTTTTGATGGCTTAATTGCGATATTAAAGAAGGATAAAAATAATTTGTATCTAAAGAAACCGGTAGAATTTTTATGTTTTTATAATTGCTTCGTATTTTTTGCAACAAAGATATTCCATATTCATTATTGGTAGTAAGCATTGTATCTTCGTCAAACAAACGCTTATAACGGATCCTGTTCTTATTTAAAGAAGAACTTTTCATATCATGTCCATGAAATGTAGCTAAGAGTTTGGAGTTTTCTAACCAGGAACAATTTTTCAATTCAAAATAAACTTCAGAATTAAACCCATAATGGGCGTGAACGATATCAAAATCTAAATTAAATTTTGATACTGCATACATTTTATAAAAAATCATTAAATTTAAGGCTTGCCTTTTATATTTAAAAAAATTCAAAGTCTGAAGATATAATCTTTTTGTTTTAAGATTAGCTTTAAAAAAAAGAATAAAAAAATTTATTAATCTTTTTTTATAGGGAGAAACATTAATAAATTCCGTTTTTTCTAATAGCTGGTATTCTTTAATTTTAGGGTGTATCTCAGTTTTATTTTTTTTTAATGATAAAACTCTAATTTTATGACCTGATTCAATTAAGTAAATTATTTGATTTACTATAAAAGTTTCAGAAATTGTCGGAAAGCTTGAAACAATAAATAAAATATTTAATTTTTTTTCCATAAAGCTTAAAGGACTAATAAATTTAATTGTGTAATAACTGAGAAAAGTGATTTTAATAAAATATAATTATTTAGAAAAACAATAAAGATTTAACTCTACATATTGATTGAATAATTACTCTTTTATCCACTTCAAAGCTTTATCACCAAACTCATGAACCAAAGTCAAATCAGGAGTTTGATCATTTGCATTATTTATAATATATTCAATATCAATTTCTTTAAGACCATCAATGTTTTTCGCCAAAAATCCATTTCCATATAATCGATGGAATTCATCGAGTTTTTCATCAAAACTTATTGCCAAGTAAGGAATTCCCAAACCATATGCAATTATAGCCCCATGTAATCTAGTAGTTACAATAAATTTTGATTTCAAATATTTATTTAAAACCCGGTTTAAGCCACAAAATTGATATTGGATATTGTCCGTAAACGAAAAATCCATATGATCACCTAAAAAAGTTTGAACTTTACTTTTTTCATTTTGATTTAACAACTCTTCATGAGAGCTATACAAAATATTTTCAGTTTTATTACGCTTAGATTTTAACTCTTCTAGAAAAGCAATGGTAGGGCATTGTGATATATGAATATTTGCCAAATCTACATAATTGGCAGATAAATTATCTCTTAAATTAATTAAATCACATTTCTGCAGAGCAGTCTTTAATATTTTCTTATCTACACTCGCTTTTATAGCTAAATCTTTTGGAAATATCCCCCCTACCCCCCATACGATTGCAGGAATCTTACATTGGTGCGTAAAATCGATCCAAAATTTTTCAAAACTCAAATGAAATAATCCTGCACCTCCAATAATTATTTTCTCATAATTATTATTCACAAATTCCCAGTCAACTTCCTTATGGGCACACCAAACATCATGTTTTTCATTAAGTAGTTTCTGAATACCAAGGACAGGTGTATAATTTCCAATATTATTATTTGAACTATAGAAATTCAAAACTTTACTTTTAGAAATTCTCGTATTTGGTTTGTGTTTGGAGAGATCACGAAATTTTACCCTTTCATCATAAGGCAATAATGATGAAATTTTCTTTTTAATCTGATTTTTTATCATTTTTCTATTTGTAATAATATTATACTTATCTTTTTTTAAATATCAATAATGGCACTGTGTTGTACAATTTAAATGATTTTTATTATTGGATTTGCAATAATGGTTACTTTCTATATATATCTTAAAAATATACAGATGCCCTTATCTTTGAAAATGGTTTAGTTTTCTTTTAAATCTTTACTTAGAAAAAAATTTAATTAATATTCTTTTATATTTTTCTACATCCAGATCCAATCGCTATTAAATTTTTAACATTAAGGTCATCCAAAATACTTCCTATAAAAGAATAAACTTTTGGAAAACCAATATTTAAAACCTCTCGGGTATGTATTGCTTTTTTATTAAAAACCTCATTAAAAAGATATGGATTTATCGCATCTCCCAAATTTTTTTGTTCTTTCATTTGCTGACCATTTTACAATACTCTTATTCTTATCAGCCAGAACACCCGCATGATTAATTAATCTCCTTATCATATTTTATTATTTTATTGTTATAATAAAAACCTAAACTAAAATTTGAGCAGTTTACCGTAAATTATTTTTTTTCCTTAGTCGTATGTTCTTTCTTACTCTTTTATAGTATACACGCGAAAGCCTATAGAATAATTTAAACATTTGATTATAAGAAATAATTTTTATACTTCTTGCTCTATATATATCATGAAAATATTGCTTAAAGATTAGATTTAATTTAAGTTTAAAGATGTTATTAGGAGCAGATATACTGGATTCATGAATGCGATATTGGAGAACCTTTGTATTGCTAAACCAAAGTCTTCCAATTAGAAGAGCCCTTAAAACACTGGTAGAATCTTCTGTTGGACAATCATTATTTAAAGGTCTAAAAATCTCAAACAATTCTCGTCTATATATACGAGAACACCCGCTACTTATAATCTTTTCACCCCTTATGAAATCCTTGAGTTCACCATAGGAAGTTTTTCGCTCAGAAGATGATCTTTTTATTTCAACTCCTGCAGCATCTATTTTTTGAACTTCAAAATCTGCAATGAATGTATCCTTCTTATCTTTTATAAAATCATATGACACCTCTGTACGATTTGAAAATGATATATCATCACCTGCCGCGACTACAATAAAATCACCTTTTGCCTTATTAAATATGACATAATTAAAATGTGGAACAAAACCCTTGTTCTGCTTATTGATGTTAACTTTCACCACATGTTCTCCTTTATAATCGCGAACAACTTTTGTAATAATCTCAACAGTTCTATCAGTAGAACAATCATCTGAAATTATTATTTCGAGAGGGGAATAGGTCTGCATAAAAGCTCCCTTGATGGCTTCTTCAATGTATTTCTCTTGATTGTAAGACAGTATACAGAATGATATTAAAGGTTTTGAAATCATTTATTGAATTATATTAGAATTTCCATAAAAGAAACTTTTTTAAAGTCTTACTTGAAAAATTTATTTGTTTTCCAGCTTTCAATATTAAATCCCAGACTTTTCAATTTTTTAAAATCCTCCTCTAAAATAGGGTATAAAAAATCCTGTACATCCTTTCTTGCTACCTGATTTATAATAGGATTTTTAACTTTAAGACTTCTTATTCTCTTTTCCTTTCCTTGCAATTTCCTCATTAAACCTATTTTAAGCTTCTGAATCCATTTAGTTTCTTTGGATTTAATGATTTTATCAAAATCTTTTATAGGCTTTGTTGGATTATCCTTTCTTATATTAATTTCACTAAGGTCTATTTCCAAAAAATCACTTATTTCTAACATCTTGATTTCCCAATTATTAATAAAGTCTTCAAAAGTCAAGAAATACCATTGATTTTCCGGAATTTTATGTAACATACGTTCTAATTGCTCCCCATATTTCGAAAAATCTATATAAGCCTTATAATTTCCACCATAATGTTTCTTGTAATTAAACTTTTTATTTGATTGATTTATTTCGACTTCAAACAATTTATTAACATGTCCTAAATTACTGAGCCAATTATAATGTGAGATTATTCTATCAATTGGATCTCTGGCAATAATTATGAATTTGGCCTCAGGGGTGTCAGCCATTATCCTATCCAAAGCATTTTCTGAAACCAGATAAGTAGTCGAGGACTCCAAAATATACTTAGTCTTTAAATTTTTATACTCTTCCTTAAAGAATGAGAAACGGTTTTTATAGCGATTATCCCAAGAATATGTATGTGGCTCTTTCCTAATTCCTCCTGAAATTTCAGAATGTTGGATTAGCATCGTGTGAAGAGAACTAGTTCCGCTTTTAGGAAAACCAGGGATAAATAAATTAGGTTTTTTCATTATTGTATTAATATTCTATTAATCGGTTTATTTCAATCACGATATTTTGCATTTCTTTTACAGAAAGTAATGGACTAATTGGTAAACTTAGTACTTCCCCATGAATCTTTTCTGCTATAGGCAGTTTCAGTTTGTTTAACGTTTTATATGCTTTTTGTTTATGAGCCGGTATAGGATAATGAATTAAAGTTTCAATACCTTTTATGGATAAGGAAGTTTGCAGTTTATCTCTTTCGATGGTCCTGATAACAAATAAATGCCAAACGTGGTTCATTTTTTTTGAAACATCTACATCTCCAGCCATCTTTGGCAGTGACAATTTAAGATGATCTATGTTTTTTAAATAAAAATCTGCAATTTCCCTTCTTTTTTGGTTATCGCTGTCAATATACTTTAGTTTTACATTCAAAAACGCAGCCTGTAATTCATCCATTCTGCTATTTAACCCCTGAAATTCATTTATATATTTTTTTTTACTTCCGTAATTTCCTAAAGCCCTAATGACTTCCGCTAATTTCGGATCATTTGTAGTAACTGCCCCTGCATCTCCCAACGCTCCCAGATTTTTTCCGGGGTAAAAACTAAATCCTGCAGCATCTCCCAAGGCACCTGTTTTTTTCACCTTTCCATTTTTATAATTAAACTCAGCACCAATAGCCTGAGCATTATCTTCTATTATTTTTAGATCATATTTTTGGGCAATATTTTCCAATTGTTCACTCCAGCAAACCTGTCCATATAGGTGGACTACCATTATAGCCTTTGTTCTGGAAGTAATATTATCCTCAATTCTGGAAATATCGAGATTATAAGTTGCCAAATCAGGTTCTACAAGAACCGGTTTTAATCGGTTATCTGTAATTGCCAAAATAGTAGCTATATACGTATTGGCAGGAACAATTACTTCGTCTCCTTCTTTCATAACACCCATCTCTATGTAACCTCGAAGTATTAAGCGAAGAGCATCTAATCCATTCCCTACACCAACAGTATGATCAACCGTTGTATACCTGGATAGATTTGATTCAAACTCTTTGAGATTATTTCCCTGCAAATACCAACCAGAATCAATAACCCTGTTAGCTGCTTCTTTTAACTCCTGCTCATACTGAGCGTTAATTTTTTGTAGGTCTAAAAATTTAATCATTTGTTTCCACCAATTCGTTATTATTCCACTTATATCGTTTATTAGATTTCTTATGAATTAAATTCAAATCTAAAAGATCTCCTTCTTTGGTTACATAACCGATATGTTTTGAGGGATTACCAATCCATAATTCATTCTTACCAACATTTTTTGTTACAATAGAACCTGCACCAATCAATGCATATTCGCCTATTCCATTTCCGGCAAGAATTGTAGCATTTGCACCAATTGACGCACCTTTTTTTATTATCGTTTTTTCAAATGCTTTAGGATATTGTTTGGATCTTGGCACCAAATCATTTGTGAAGGTAACGTTTGGCCCTATAAAAACATTGTCTTCCAATCTTATCCCATCCCAAATTTGAACACCACTTTTTACTGTTACATTATTGCCAATCACTACATCATTTTCAATAAAAACGTGAGAATTTATATTGCAATTATCACCAATTGCGGCATCAGGCAAAACAACTACAAATTGCCAAATCGTTGTTCCTTCTCCAATTTTTTCTGATTGTACATCAGATAATTTGTGACAAAAGTATTTCATTTTTTAAATTCTAAAAATTCTTCATAATTTCTTATATAATCACTTTCATCATATTTGTGTGAAGCCAGAACCAGGCAAATTGCTCCAGAGGAAAAGTTAACTTCTGATGCCCAAATCCCCGGTGGTATATGTAATCCTCTAAAAGGTTGATTTAACATTACTGTTTTCTTAACTTTTCCATCATCTAACTGCACTTCAAAACTTCCGGATGCCGCAACTAAAAATTGATGACATTTATTATGTGCGTGCGCCCCCCTACTTTCACCACCCGGTATATCATACAAATAAAATATTCTTTTAATATCAAAAGGTATTTCCTCCTTATTTTGTATAGCTGTTATATTACCAGACCTATTATTAATACGTGGCAATTCAAGTATTGCACAATCAAAAACTGTTATTTTCATCTTGTAGGAACCGTTTATATTGCTCTTTATCTCTTATATAATCATTTTCATCAAATGATGTACTTGAAACAACTAAAGCAAGTGTGTTAGTCGCAAAATTTTCCATGTATCGCCAAAGTCCGTTTGGTATAAATAATCCATAATAAGATCTATTTAAGGAAAACTTTTTTTCCTTTTCTCCATCATAAACAATAACATCTAAACTTCCAGATAATACAACTATAAATTCATTCTGCTCTTTAAAGGCGTGACCTCCCCTAATTTCGCCTCCGGGCACATCATAAATCCAATAGGTACGTTTTATTTCAAATGGAACGTGATTTCCAGTTTCCAAAAAACTTAAATTACCTCGCGGATCTAAAATTTTTGGAAGTTGAATAATTTTTACCCTTTCCATTTATTGTGTTATTACTTTTTGAATATAAGCTCCATAACCACTTTTTCCGTACCTCACTGCAGCTTTTGTAGCTTGTTCTTTGCTAATAAACCCATGGAGGTATGCAATTTCTTCTATACACGCAATTTTTTTATCAGTCCGCTTCTCAATGACTCGTACAAATTCTGAAGCATCATCCATGGAATCGACAGTACCTGTATCTAACCACGCCATTCCTCTGGTCATTTTCCCTACTTCCAGTTCTTCCAATTGGAGGTACATTTGATTCAATGTGGTGATTTCCTTTTCTCCCCTTTCAGATGGTTTTACACGTTTTGCGAATTCTACAACCCTGTTATCATAAAAATACAAACCTGGTACAGCATAGGATGATTTCGGCCTTTCGGGCTTTTCTTCAACACTAATCACCTTATTATTTTCATCAAACTCCACAACTCCATAGCGTTCCGGGTCGTTCACAGGATACGCAAAAATAGAAGCTCCAAGAACATTTGTTTTGCTTCGAATTAATGATCCAAAACCGCTACCATAAAATATGTTGTCACCTAATATTAGAGCTACCTTATCTTTTCCAATAAAATCCTCTCCAATAATAAAGGCTTCTGCCAATCCATTTGGTTCCGGCTGCACTGCGTATTCAAATTTACAGCCCACCTGTGAACCATCCCCCAATAAATTTTTAAAAGCTTCCTGATCGTGAGGAGTGGTGATAATCAATATTTCCCTGATCCCAGCAATCATTAGCACCGAAAGCGGGTAATAGATCATTGGTTTGTCATAAACAGGTAACAATTGTTTACTAACAGATATTGTTATTGGATATAAACGAGTACCGGACCCTCCGGCTAATATAATTCCCTTCATTTTTTATTTTTTAAATTACAATTCTTGAAGATCAACTAATTTTTTAAAATAGGGAGATTTCATCTGTAATTCATTAAAAGTCCCAAACATATCAATCTCTCCATTATTAATTATCATAATTCGATCTGCATTTTTAATTGTGGAAATTCGATGAGCCACAATTAATATGGTATAATTTCCTTTTAATTCCTCAATATTTTTTTGAATAGCTTTTTCAGTTTCCGAATCAAGGGCAGATGTTGCTTCATCTAAAATTAAAATTTCAATATTCTTATATAATTCTCTTGCAATTGAAATTCGTTGACGTTGTCCTCCACTTAAATTAACCCCATTATTTCCTAAAATAGTATTTTCTTTTTCAGGAAGCTCATTTACAAAATCAAAAATTGCAGCTTGTTTTACAGCATTCCAGAAAAGGTCTTTATTGATATTTGTTTCTTCCCCCCAAAAGGTTATATTATTAAAAATGGTGTCATTAAAAATAACTGGATCTTGAGTAATATATCCAATTCTTTCTTGTAAACTTCTAACGTTAATATCCTTGACATTTATATTATTGATCTTGTATGAACCCTTTTCAATAGGTAAAAGTCCCGCTATTATATTGACCAAAGTAGTTTTTCCACTTCCGCTCTCACCCACAAAAGCTATAGTTTCATGCTTATAAATATCCAAGGATATGTTTTTTAAAACCGGGGATTGGTTATAGTAAAAATAAGCATCTTTTATTTCAATTTTTTCTATGGACTCATTCAAACTAATAGTACCTTGAACTTCTTTGTTTTCTTTTAATTCGTTTCCAAATATCTGAACATTTTCTAAAGATCCTGAAACAGATAAATATTTATTCCATCTTACCTGCATTTGCATCAAATAATTTAACGCTCTGTAAAAGAAAATCAGACTTATTAAAATAGGCCCTAATTCGGATCCCAGAAATGTAGTTTGAATATAGATTACAAGTACAACAACGCCAATTAGGATAGGTTCTCTTCCGGAAGTTAAAAGAGCATCCAGTTGACCAATTTTTCTATTACTTACTTCAATTTTTAAAATCGACTCTTCTAGTTTTTTTTCGTATTTTTTTAAAGAACCTGTTGCTTTTAGATATTTATAATTCGCTACATTCTGGATAATTAAACCTTGAAACACACTATTTTCGCCGGTGAGAGTACGTGAAATTCCTTTAGTGTTTTTATATAAATTTTTATATAAAAAATTAGTTAATACGCCTCCTACAGTTACCAGAATCGCAAACTGCATATCTATAAAAAAAGCAAAACCCATATATACCAAAACAAGAACACCATATTGTAATGCCGTAAAATAACTTATATATGCATTAGCCACCCTACCTACTTCTCCTGTTAAGGTGTTTTGTATCCGGCCAACATCAGAGATCACAAAATATTTATAAGCCAATCTATTCAAGCCTTTTATATTTTGAATTCTCATCTTTTTTATAAACCATTGTTGGACATTTACCTGATAGATCCCGGATATATACTGAATCAATCCTTTACCTATGAAGAAAATTGTCATCATACCCAAAATTGAAACTAAATTTAACGAGATTCCCATGTCTTCAATAAAAACCACTAAGAATTTTAATTTACCTAAACTATCAGGATCAATTGCCGAAGAATCATTAACCATCTGAAGTAATGGCAAAAACATTGTCAACCCAAAACCATCTAATACTCCTATTAGGATACTAAAAGATATCACTACAAAAATTCTATATTTCAAATGAGAATAGAAATATGCAAGACTTTTAAAATATTTTTTTAATAAATTTTTTATCAATTTGTAAAATTTAATTTATGTTATCAATTTGTAAAAGCAACTCTACTTTCAACTTTTTTTGAAGTGTATTTTTTGTTTTTGAACTCCTTTTTTCTCCAAAGCTTCTTCATAAACTGCTGCTAAGAATTCTGGACCTAAGGTTCTATGTACCTTCAAGCAAGCTCCTATAATTTTTTAACTTCTTTAAATACTATTACTACCCCAGTATCCATTTGTTTCAATTCGCATCATATTGTTTTGTATAGTACTTCTGATATTTCCCACTGGTCACATTTCTCAACCATTCCTCATTACTCAAATACCAGTCTATTGTTTTATCAAGTCCTTTCTCAAAAGTTACCGAAGGTTTCCAACCGAGTTCCTTGGAAATTTTTGTGGCATCTATAGCATAGCGCTTATCATGTCCGGGACGATCTTTTATATAGCTGATCAGTTTTGCAGAACTTCCTCTATCCCTGCCAAGTTTTTTATCCATAAGCTCACAAAGGATCTTAATTAAATTGATATTTTGCCACTCGTTAAAACCCCCAATATTATAGGTCTCTTTGTTTTTCCCTTTGTGAAAAGCCATATCGATTGCGATTGCGTGATCAAGTACATACAACCAGTCCCTGGTGTATTTTCCATCGCCGTAAACCGGTAAAGGTTTCCCTTCAATAATATTATGTATAAATAGCGGAATCAGTTTTTCCGGGAATTGATTTGGTCCGTAATTATTTGAACAATTGGATATAATATAGGGAAGACCAAAAGTTTCTCCATAAGCTCTAACAAAATGATCGGAACTTGCTTTAGAAGCAGAATAAGGCGAGTTGGGCGCATACGCGGTGGTTTCGGTAAAAAGATCGAATTCACCCAAAGTTCCATACACTTCATCGGTACTGATATGATAAAAAAGCTTGTCCTCTAAATTATCTTTCCATAATTCCTTTGCTGCATTTAGCAAATTCATAGTGCCAATCACATTTGTTTTTACAAATGCCAAGGGATCTGTAATGGAACGATCTACGTGAGATTCAGCCGCTAAATGGATAACTTTATCGAAATTATATTTCTCAAACAAATTATTAACTTCAGAGGCATTATTTATATTAGCCTTTATAAAATGATAATTTGGAGCATCTTCAATATCACGCAAGTTCTCAAGATTACCTGCATAGGTCAAAGCATCTAAATTATAAATTTCATAATTCGGATATTTAGTCACAAACAACCGTACAACATGAGAGCCTATAAATCCTGCACCGCCAGTAATTAAAATTTTTCTTTTATCCATAATTTATACAATCATTCCAGCAGCAACAGTTTCGTTTGTTGCTTCATCTATAAGGATAATACTACCTGTATTTCTATTATCCCTGTATGAATCTATCATTAGCCTATGGGTAGTCCTAATTTTAACTCTACCTATATCGTTCATTCTAAATTCTTTGTCTTCATTATTCCGTTCAAAAGAATTAATATCCATTTTGTACACAACTTCTTTAATCATCGCCCTTTGTTCATTTGAAGTATGTCTTATTAAATATTTAGCCCGAGGCTTAGCTGGGTTATTATCAAACCAACAAAGCATAACATCAAATTCCTGAGAAGATTCCGGTTGATTATTTTTCTTAACAATCATATCTCCCCTGCTAATATCGATATCATCATCCAATGTAATGGATATTGACATTGGTGCATAAGCTTCTTTAATCTCCTTGTCTCCTGAGTTTATAGATTTAATTTTAGATTCGAAACCTGATGGCAATACAGTAACTTCATCTCCTACTCTATAAATTCCACTAGCCACTCTCCCGGCATAACCTCTGTAATCTATAAAACCTTCTCTTTGTGGTCTTAATACTGTTTGCACAGGAAAACGAGCATCTATCTTATTAATATCACTGCTAATATGAAGAGTTTCCAAAATATTTAATAAGGTACCTCCTTGGTACCAAGCCATATTTTCAGATTTATTAACCACATTATCACCCAGCAATGCGCTTATTGGTAAAAATCTTACATCTTTAACCAATAACTTAGATGAAAATTCTTCAAACTGCAAGATTATCTCATTATACTTTTCTTCTGAAAAATCTATAAGGTCCATTTTATTCACACAAACCATTAAATGTGGAATATTTAATAAAGATGCAATAAAGGAGTGTCTTTTGGTTTGCTCTATAACACCATGTCGAGCATCAATTAAAATAATTGCTGCGTTCGCAGTTGAAGCTCCAGTTACCATATTTCTGGTATACTGAATATGTCCTGGAGTATCTGCAATTATAAATTTTCTTTTCGGGGTTGTAAAATACCGGTACGCAACATCAATTGTGATTCCTTGTTCCCGTTCATCTTTTAATCCATCTGTAAAAAGTGCGAGATCTACACCATCATGTCCTTTTTTAGCACTAGTTGCTGTAATTGATTCTAACTGGTCTTCAAATATTGATTTAGAATCATATAAAAGCCTACCTATTAAGGTGCTTTTCCCATCATCTACACTTCCAGCGGTTGTGAATCTTAGTAATTGATTATTATCGATCTCCATTTTAAATTGCTTTACGCCTTAAGCCATATGCTTTAGGCAAATAATTTATTTAATATAAGTCTACTTAAATCAAAAAAGCATATCGCTTCATTTACTTCAGCCTTTGACCTAATTTATATAATTTTCTTTTTATTTCATTTATATCCTTAATCCCATTTTCAAAAGTAAGCTCATCAATAAATTTCAAATCTTTACTTAGTATGAAAAAATATTCTAATTCGTGAGCTGAACCTAATGAAATTTGAACAAACCTATTAAAGTCCTTATCAGAATCCCTTCCACAACCTTCACTAAAATTTGAAGGAATAGAATAAGCTGCTCTTTGCATTTGAGAAATAAGTTGAAATTTTTCTGAATGAGGAAAAGATGAAGTTATTTTATAAACACATAAAACCAACTCGTGACCTAATCTCCAAACATCATATTTTTTAAAATCCCTCATAAAGCATATGGCTTAGTGCTTACTGCTTAAAATTAAAAATACCCTTGTCTTTTTCTATCCTCCATTGCACTTTCGGATCTTTTATCATCAGAACGATCGCCTCTTTCAGTCTTTCTCATTGCTGCTACTTCCTCTGCAATTTTCTCTAAAGTATCAGCTTCTGACTCTATACCTCCGGTAATTGTAATATCCCCTAAAGTTCTGAATCTAATTTTTTTAACTTCTACTTCTTCTCCTTGTTCAAGTTTTAAAAATTCAGAATTTGGTATCCAGGAATTATTTCGGAACACCACTTCTCTGTCATGAGCATAATATAAAGATGGAATTGCAATATTCTCCCTTTTTATATAATTCCAAACATCCATCTCTGTCCAATTACTTATTGGGAAAGCTCTAAAATGTTCTCCTTCAAAATGTTTACCATTTAAAAGGTTCCAGAGTTCTGGACGTTGATTTTTTGGGTCCCATTGTCCAAAATCATCCCTATGTGAAAAAAACCGCTCTTTAGCTCTTGCTTTTTCCTCATCTCTTCTTCCTCCTCCTATAGCACAATCTACTTTATTCACCTCTATTGCATCTAATAAGGTTGTGATTTGTAATGAATTCCTTGTAGCATTCTTGCCCTTTTCTTCTGCAACTCTACCATCATCAATTGCGTCTTGCACAGACCCCACCAAAAGCTGAACGCCTAAATCCTTAATAATATCGTCTCTAAACTGGATCGTTTCAGGAAAATTATGACCTGTATCTATATGCATTAGAGGAAATGGAATTTTACTTGGATAAAATGCCTTCTTAGCTAAATGGGCGACTAAAATGGAATCTTTTCCACCTGAAAATAAAATAACAGGATTCTCAAATTGTGCCCAAACTTCTCGTAATATGAAAATAGCTTCTGATTCTAATTCGTCTAAATAATTCAAATAGTACTTGCTCATTGATATTATATTTTCAATTTTTTTTCTAAGAAACCCATTATTTGTTCTACTGCTAATTTCTCAGTTACTTCTTCCGTCCTTATTTCTATGTCTGGGTTCTCTGGAGATTCATAAGGAGCACTTATCCCTGTAAAATTTGGAATTTCTCCTGTTCTAGCCTTTTTATACAATCCTTTTATATCTCTGCGTTCACATTCCTCCAAAGAGGTATTCACGAAAATCTCAATAAAATTCTCATGACCAACTATCTCTTTAACCAAAAGGCGATCTTTTATTAATGGAGAAACAAATGATGCTACAACTACTGTTCCCGAATCGATAAAAAGTTTAGATACTTCTGCAATTCTTCTAAGGTTTTCATATCTATCTTCCTCTGAGAAACTCAAACCTTTATTTAAACCAGTTCTAATATTATCTCCATCCAAAGAAAAGGCCTTAATATTTTTTTTAAATAATCGCTCTTCAACTAAGTTTGCAATCGTAGATTTTCCAGACCCAGAGAGACCAGTAAACCAAACTACCAGAGAGTTATGATTGTTTTTGACGTTCCTTTCTTTTCTAGAAACTATAAAGTGATGAGGAATAATGTTACTCATTTTTAAATTTAATTATATTTTTTATTTTCTGAAGTTACATCTCCCAAAATTATGGCTTCTGATTCTTTTTTTATTATCCTGTTCTTTCTACTGGTTAAACCGTAATCAAATTTATACCAGGCTCTTTCATGAAAATAGTAAAGTGCCATTTTCGTAACTACCTCGATCATCCCTATTTTAAGACCAATTAACGGACTCCCTGTAATAAACCAAGCCATAGCCATTGTATCTATTGTCCCAACTATACGCCAGGTTACTGTCTTTGCAATATGCCTTTTCTTGCTATCTCCATCTTTTGTAACCCCTGCTTTAATATTGAACCAAACACGTTCGTGCAAATAATAAAGAACCATTTTAGTTAATACTTCCGAAAGTCCAATTTTCAATCCTGTATAAGGATCTCCAGTTATAAACCACGAAAGTAGAACTGTATCTATAGTCCCTACAATTCTCCAAGTTATTGTTTTGGCAATATGCCTTTTATATGACTTGCCCAAGGTTCGAAACTAAAAAATTATTATTCAATAAATTCTCCCTATTGTACTTCATATTCTCATTAGTACCCTTGTCAATAACTTCTAAACCAACAGCATTGCATATTGCTTGTCCCGCGGCAGTATCCCATTCCATTGTAGGTGCAAATCTCGGATAAACATCTGCTAAGCCTTCAGCGACCAAACAAAATTTAAGCGAACTCCCCATGGAAACAATTTCAATACCTTTACTATAAGTGTCTTTTAACGATTCTATGTAATTTAAAGTATCATCATTCATATGAGACTTACTACCAACAATTTTCAGGTTTTCACCTAATACACTCGGCCTGATTTCTTCAGAATTGTTTATATCTGAACTGAAATCCCTAGTATTCTTTATGGTAGTTTTATATCCTTTACCCTGCTCTACATCAGCGTAATACAATACACTGGTAGCTGGCACATAGATTACTCCCAAAACTGTTAATCCATTTTTGATCAAAGCAATATTAACTGTAAACTCACCGTTCTTTTTGATAAATTCTTTAGTGCCATCCAAAGGATCTACTATCCAACAAACATCCCAATTCTTTCGATCTTCATAAGAAAGTTGCTTATTTTCCTCACTGATTATTTTAATCTCAGTTGGAATCAAAAATTCCATTATTCTATTATTGGCATTCGTGTCTGCAATTGTCAACGGAGAAGAATCATCTTTGATCTCCACTTGAAAATTTTCAGAATTATAAATTTTCATTATTTCTTCACCACCAGCAATGGCCGCCTCAATCGCGATTTTAAGTTCCTTATTCAAAATCTATATTTTATTTAATTACCAATCACAAAAACCTCAAACCCAACTTTCTTCAATTCAACTTTATTGAGCAATCTCCTTCCATCAAATAAAAATGCCGGTTTCAGCATATCATCATAAACCGTTTTCCAGTTCAGTTCTTTAAATTCGTCCCATTCGGTTAAAACTGCAACGGCGTGTGCGTCTTTACAGGCTTCCTGGGGAGTGCTCACTACTTTCACCCTGTCGCGAATTTCCTCGCTGCTATGAGTGCCTAAAGCTTCCAGATCTGCATAGATCCGTTCTTTACTTACTTTTGGATCGTACACCACTATTTCAGCTTGTTCGTTCAGCAAATAATCTGCAACATGAATAGCTGCAGATTCGCGGGTATCGTTGGTGTCCTTTTTAAAAGCCCAGCCTAAGAAGGCAATCTTTTTGCCTGAAACCGTGTTGTAAAGGGTTTTTACAATTTTTTCCGCAAAACGCCTTTTTTGATGATCGTTCATGATAATTACCTGTTCCCAGTAATCGGCAACCTCGTTTAATCCAAAGGATTTGGAAATATATACTAGGTTCAAAATATCCTTTTGAAAACAGGAACCTCCAAAACCCACTGATGATTTCAGGAATTTTGGTCCTATCCGGGAATCCATTCCCACGGCTTTAGCCACTTCGTCCACATCGGCCCCGGTTTTTTCGCAAATCTCGCTCATCGCATTGATGCTTGAAATTCGCTGTGCCAAAAATGCATTCGCGGTCAGCTTGGACAGTTCCGAAGACCACAGGTTTGTGGTAAGGATTTGTGCTTTCGGAATCCATTGAGCATATACATTTACCAATGCATCTACGGCATTTTTACCTTTTTCGGTATCAATTCCACCTCCAATTAATACCCTGTCCGGATTCAACAGATCCTGCACCGCGGTACCTTCTGCCAAAAATTCAGGATTTGACAGAATTTGAAAATTCACCCCGTTCCCGGTATTATCCAATATATTTTTCAAAGCCTCTGCTGTACGCACCGGCAATGTAGATTTTTCAACTACTATTTTATCGTTTTTAGCTACCCGTGCAATTTGTCGTGCGCATAGTTCGATGTATTTTAAGTCGGCAGCCATTCCCTTTCCAATTCCGTAGGTTTTGGTGGGGGTATTTACAGAGATAAAGATCATATCGGCTTTATCAATTGCTCCGTCAACATCGGTTGAAAAGAATAAGTTCCTTCCCCGGGCCTCTTTCACTATTTCAGACAATCCCGGCTCGTAAATAGGAATATTCTCAACATCCTCATCATTCCAGGCAGCAATCCTCTTTTCGTTGATATCTACAACAGTTACGTTTATTTCAGGACAATTTTTTGCTATTACGGCCATAGTTGGACCTCCTACGTAACCAGCGCCTATGCAGCAAATGTTTTTTATCATTCGTTGATTCGTTATTTAGTTAATTGGTTAATGCGTTAGTAAGTTAGTCCGAATCCCGATTTTACGATTCCCGAATTAACGAATCGCCTATCCCGAATTAACTATTCCCGAATACCTATTTCCCTTCGTTTTCTTTTCTTAAATA
>Ga0307487_1000927_pt1 | contig 21923 bp, 25 predicted proteins | sample CBIW12metaG_FD_203665 | JGI IMG/M metagenome (GOLD analysis project Ga0307487, IMG submission 203665) | Sea-ice brine microbial communities from Beaufort Sea near Barrow, Alaska, United States - CBIW 1.2 | ecosystem: Environmental > Aquatic > Marine > Coastal | place: USA: Alaska | collected... | reverse complement strand
ACATACAAAAATGTTGTCCAGGTTTAATTCTTGCTTCTTCCCAGCCCTTTAAATTTTAATAAATATGTAATTTAGCTTCTTTAAAAGAAAAACCAAACATACGAGGTTTCAAAAACCTGTTAGGTTTAGACTTCAATACTTCTAATACCTGCCTTTCCGATAGATAGACCCAAAAGGAAAATAAAAAATAAACACACAAAATGACTGCTCTAACCGGGCAGTCATTTTTTTTTACCCTTTTCTTCGGAAAGCTTTAACAAGCGGATGCTGTTTAAATCCTTAATTTTAGGAGAAATCAAAACAACCCCAATGTCAATTTTAGAAAAAGCAAAAAATATCATCAATTTATTAAGGTCTGTTGATATGGATCAACTGGCAAATATCAACGAAAAAATAGACCTGGCAGAAACAATGAAGGCTTTGGGTTCTTTAGACGAACGCCAATTGAAAGGTTTGATGAAAATGTTGAAAACCAAACAACGAAAAGGACAACATGACCTTCCTCCTATTGATGGGGATTTTTACAATCTCGATTTAAAACTCAGCCCGGAACAACGCGAACTTCAACTGAAAGTGCGCAATTTTATGGAAGATGAGGTGCGGCCTTTGGTAAACGACCATTGGAACCGGGCAAAATTTCCGTTTGAGATCATCGAAAAATTCGCAAAACTCAATATTGCCGGAGTGCCTTATGAAGGTTATGGGTGCCCGAACCTTTCCTTTTTAATGGAAGGAATTATCGCTCAGGAAATTGCCCGGGTAGATGTTTCTATTTCAACATTTTTTGGCGTTCACAGCGGATTGGCAATGGGTTCCATTTATATATGTGGAAGCGAAGCACAGAAACAGGAATGGCTTCCCTCCATGCAAAAGCTCGAAAAAATTGGCGCCTTTGGCCTTACAGAACCAAATGTAGGATCTGGGGTAGCGGGAGGAATGGAAACCACCTGTAAATTTGACGGGGAAAACTGGGTGCTCAACGGGCAAAAGAAATGGATAGGAAATGCAACTTTTGCCGATGTTATTATAATCTGGGCCAGGGATGAAGATAGCAATCAAGTAAAAGGATTCCTTGTAAGAAAAGGGAACATGGGTTATAAGGCCGAAAAAATGAAGGATAAGATGGCATTGCGAATTGTGCAAAATGCCCTTATTACTTTGACAAATTGCACAGTCCCTGAAAGCGACCGCCTTCAAAAAGCTGATTCATTTAAAGATACCGCCAAGGTGTTGAGAATGACACGTGCCGGAGTGGCCTGGCAGGCAGTTGGCTGCGCCCGCGGCGCTTATGAAAGCGCATTGAAATATACCAAAAAACGAGAGCAGTTTGGCAGGCCGATCGCTTCCTTTCAGTTAATACAAAATCATTTGGTCGAGATGTTATCCAATCTTACTGCTATGCAAACTATGGTGTTCCGACTTTCAGAACTGCAGGATCAGGATTTGCTTACAGATGAGCATGCATCGCTTGCAAAAGTTTTTTGCAGCCTGCGCACCCGTGATGTGGTGAGCCGTGCCAGGGAAGTGCTGGGCGGGAATGGTATTCTATTGGAATATGACGTGGCCCGTTTTGTGGCAGATGCCGAAGCCATTTACAGTTATGAAGGCACCAAAGAGATCAACTCCCTTATTGTTGGCAGGGCAATTACCGGCTACAGTGCTTTTGTAAATTAAATAATAATACTAATTAAAACATAAAAATGTCAGTTTTAGTGATCAGTCCGGGCAGGGATCCTGAACCTTGGGTGGAAGCCCTAAAAAAGGAAACACCAGGAATAAATGTTTATGCGTATCCCGAAGCACACAACCCTGAAGAAATAGAATATGTGATCTCCTGGAAACACCCACGCGGGATATTTAAACATTATCCCAACCTAAAGGCGATCGCCTCCATGGGAGGGGGAGTTGATCATATTACATCTGATCCCGAGATCCCGAAAAATGTGGTGATCACCAGGATCATTGATGATCAGCTATCTGAAGATATGAGTGATTTTGTTTTGGCACTTGTGATGGATGACATCCGAAACATTTCATTTCATCATAGCATTCACACCTGGAAGCCAATACAATACAAAAGGATTGAAGAAGAGCACATCGGGATTATGGGACTCGGAATTATGGGAAGTGCCGTGGCACAAACCTTGCTCAAAAACCGGTTCAATGTTTCGGGATGGTGCAAAACCCCAAAGAAATTGGCGGGAATAAATACGTACAGCGGAGAAAAACAATTGGAGAAATTTTTGAACAGATCTACAATTCTGATCTGCCTTTTGCCTTTAACACAGGAGACAGAAAATATCCTCAACAAGGAATTATTCGAAAAATTGCCAAAAGGAGCATACATCATCAACGTAGCTCGTGGCCAACATTTGATGGAATACGATTTGCTTGAAATGATAGACAAAGGTCATATTTCCGGAGCAAGCCTTGATGTTTTCAGAATTGAGCCCTTGCCGCAGGAACATCCATTTTGGGAGCATCCAAAAATCAGGATCACACCGCATATTGCCAGTATTACCAATCCGAATAAAGTAGTTCATCAATTGATGGATAATTACCGAAGAATGAAAGACGGGAAAAAACTTAAAAATACCATAGAAAGGAGATTGGGATATTGAAATAATTTGAAAATTGGATGATTTGAAAATTGGATGGCTGGATGATTGAAGATTGGAATTGATCCTGAAGGATCAAGGTTAAATTTAATGATTGGATGATTTGAAAATTGGAATTAGCTTGAATCTTGTTTCTGTTTTTTAGCCATGAATGTTTTTCTTTTTTCTTTTTTCTTGTTTCTTGTTTCTTGTTTCTTGTCTCTTTGCTCTTGTTTCTTGGTTCTTTGCTCTTGTTTCTTGGTTCTTTGCTCTTGTTTCTTGGTTCTTGTTTCTTGGCTCTTGTTTCTGTTTTTTAACTACAAACATTATATAAATCATTTCAGATGAAAAAAATAAAGAATATCCTGGTAGCGGTAGATTTCAATGACAACATTGGAGATTTGATCGGTTATGCGGAAAGCATCGCCACAAAATTCGGTTCAAAAGTATGGATGATCCACGTTTCCGCCCCGGATCCCGATTTTGTTGGCTATGAGCCCGGTCCGCAATACATCCGGGATTCCCGGGCTGAAGAATTAAAGGAGGAACATAGAAGATTACAGGATTTGCGCAAAACCTTTTTGAGTGATCATTTAGGATCTGAAGCACTTTTAATCCAGGGATCTACGGTTGAAACGGTATTGGAAGAAGCAAAAAAATTAGATGCGGATCTATTGATCGTAGGCACGCATAAATACGGTTTTATGGAGAGTTTCTTTCTAGAAAGCGTTTCATTGGAATTATTCAAAAACGCGAATATTCCATTTATGGCCATCCCAATAAGTGAGGAATAAAATTGTGGTATATACCACAATTTGGGTTTAATGGTAGGCATGCCCAAATTGGGCGTACCTACCATTTTGCCGGATTATTGATGATATAATTCGAAATTGTTTTAAATGCCCGGTCATTCCTTATTATAATATCGTAAAACCGGGGTTGCCAGGCGAAATTTGGATTGGTTTTTCGGGCATTGATCGTGCAAATTCGTTTGTATTGATTTATTATAACGCCCAGGGTTCCGGGTTTCCATTGTTCATTTTTCCCGCCGGATTTGGATTTTGGGGGATCGGAATTTCCCAAATATTGGATATTTTCGGCCGCGCCGCCGGGATTGGGAATGCCGGGCGCGGAAGAGACGCCCAATTTGGGCGTCTGTCCGATGGGAAAATTATCAATAATTATGATCCCGTGCATATGATCGGGCATGATAATAAATTCGCCCAATCGGGCAAATGGAAAATGATTGGGGATTTCCATCCAAAATTGTTGGGCGATATTCCCGGTTTCGGATAAATGCATTTTCCCATCGGTAATATTCCCGAAAAAATACTCCTTGTTTTTGGTGCAGATGGTAACAAAATATGCCGCATTCCATCCGTAATCCCAGGTTTGTAAACGGGCAGATGCAATGCGGTATTTATTTTGAAATTTTTCAGCCATTCGTACTTTCATATCTGTTAAATGGAAACAATTTGTTCCACCGACTTTCTAAGATACGTAAAGTTCAAAACAAAATAACCGAAATTTATTTTTTGAAAATGCAGCAATTTCTTTATAAACATGTTTTAAATTAGTGCGTAACTTTTTATAATAGAAACACCTAAGGCCCTTAAAACAGATTATGAAAAATTCAATCCTGATGCTGTTGATTTTCCACCTTGCAAGTTTAAACCTCAACGCACAAAACACCATTGAAGTTGAAATAATCAATTTCGCATCAGATAAAGGAGTTGCACAAATAGGCCTTTTTAATACGGAAACTTCATTTTTGGACAAGGTTTACAAAGGAAAAGAGGTGAAGATCAAAGACCAAAAGGTTGTTGCCATCTTTAGCGATATTCCCGACGGAACCTATGCGATCTCGGTTTTTCACGATAAAAATAAGGATGAAAAACTCAACACCTTCCTCGGGATCCCGACAGAAAATTACGCTGCTTCCAATAATGCCCCTTCCAAATTTGGGCCGCCCAAATGGAAAGATGCGAAGTTTGAAGTCAGGAACGGGGAGATCGTGAAACAGAAGATTTCTTTATAAAATCCGGAAATCAGGATTATGGCAGTTAACTTTTAGTCGAGGGAATTTTAATTGATTTTCTCCAATGCCCGGATCAGGTTGTCGATGAATTTATCGCGCTTTTCATCTGAAAGCAATTCGATTGAAAGGAAAGGGTTCAGGTTTTCCAGTTCTACCAGGAGCAGGGAATTGTCTTTCAGGCGGCAGGCATCTACGCGCTGTATTCCACGTTCCATGGCATTCCATTTTATAAATTTATCTGCAAATTCGAGATCTTTCGGCCTGGGTTCATATTCCGCCAGATCCCATCGCTTTTTCTTGTTTGGCGCGTAGAGTGCATATTGAAATTCATCATTCAAATAATAAAAAGAAACTTCATATTCAAAATCGACAAACGGCTGTATAAGTTTTCCTTCAGCTCCGGAGCCTATTAATTCCTCTTTGGTCTTGATCTCCATTCCTATGGAATCTGCGCCATTCCTTAATTTGACGATGAATTTATCGGGATCGCCCAGTTGGTCCAGTTGGTCTATGCTTTCAACCGTTGGAATTACGGGATAACCCAGCACTAAAAGATCCAGTAAATATTGTTTCCCTTTTATATCGGCTTTGCCGTCGAATGAATTGAAGCTGAGAAACTTTTTTTTCCTGACCGTTTCCAGGAATTTTCCGAAATATTCCTGATACCCGATCACAGAACCCGTATTCCTGAAAACTATAAAATCGGCACTATCAATATATGAGATTGCCTGATGCGGATGCCCGATGAGCACGTTGAAATGTTCTTTTAGCCTTGAAGTTATAAACAGATCTTCCTCGTAGTATTTTCTGCCTTTTGCCTCATAATAAAGGTCGGTGATATATAGGATCGTGGTCATTTCAATTCGTGGTTTTAAGCAGTCGTGAATTTAAGTTTTATATGAATATGGAAGCGGGAAATCAAGACTAAAACCAGAACCGGAGTTTCCGGATTTTAGCGGGGTATGAGTTCACACAACCCGAAAATTCTTCTCATAAAACAGAAGATCCTCTTCCTCCCCCGGAAGGCGGACGGTTTTGATGAAGACAAGACCCAGTTTTTCCAGTAATTTTTGAGAGCCAAGATTCTCCCCGGCGGTGATGGCGTTTATTTTTATTAGTCCAAAATCTTCCACCCCAGCACGCAAGAGTTCCTTCGAAGCTTCAAAGGCATAGCCTTTTTTCTCGTGTTGCGGCAAAAAGGCAAACCCAATGTCTATTCCCTCCAGCCCCGGCCGATCATAAAGTCCGCAGCTCCCAACCTTTACATTATCTGCTTTCCGTATCACCGTATAATTGCTAAACCCCAGTTTTTCCAGTTGTGGCAGCATTTTCGCCCGTATATATGCCCGCGCCGCTTCTTCAGACTTTACATCGCGCTCCCCAATGAACTGCAACCATTTTGGGGTATTGAACAATTCGTAAATAAAAAGGGCATCTCGCTCAGAAGTTGGCCTCAGGAGGAGTCTTTCAGTTTGGAAGGTTTTGTAGGTGGACATAGGATTATCTCGTTCGTATTTTAAGGTTTTGAATGATTTTTAATCCAATTACTTTTATTTATTTCATAAAAATTATGAGGAACATTCTCGTAGTCAAATTCATTAATACTGGTCATTCCAATTTTTCGCAAAATCTTATTAGAAGCTAAATTTCTTGAGTCTGCAATTGCAAAAATGTCTTTTTGTTCAAGTTTATTAAATCCAAAATTTAAGCAAGCCTTTGCACTTTCGGTTGCAAATCCTTTTCCCCAATATTTTTTTATAAATCTGTACCCCAAATCATAATATTGAGTTCTATCATTTATAAGGTCGTTTATATATTTAAATCCACTCCAACCAATAAAATTTCCATTCTCTTTTTCAATTACCGCCCATCTGCCAATTCCGTTCTTTCTATATTGAAGAATTATAATGTCAATTATTTCCTTTGCCTCTTTTAATGTTTTAATAGGTTTGTTTCCCAAATAAGAATGGACTTTAGAGTCAGAGTCAAGTTCAAATATTCCTTGAAGATCTTGTTCAGTTAAATCTCTCAGAATTAACCTCTCTGTTTCTATATGAATTTTCATTTTTTAGTTGGATTTACTGATTGCCAGCGGTTTTGATTAACCAAGTTGTCGGAGCAGGGGACTACAACTTATCGACTAAGTTGTTTGTTACCTGATGTCTAAAATATCACTTTTTCATCAATTGCCCACTATTTTTCCGGTAACTGATGTTGGCATTAGTACATATTTCAGTCAACGAATGTTTCCCTAATTACATCTTTTAATTTTCTGATTTCCGAATTTGTCAGCTTATCAAAAATTTTAACAATTCGGGTTTTGTCAATTGTCCGAACCTGGTCAATGGCAATCATCCCTTTCTTTTTATTGGATTTTACCGGAATTCTTGTAGGATATTTATTGAGGTTTGATGTCATAGGAGCTACAACAATGGTTTTTAAATATTTATTCAGTTCATCAGGTGAAATTATAACACAGGGGCGTGTTTTCTTAATTTCACTCCCAACTGTCGGATCTAAATTCACCAGAACTATAGCATATTGTCTTAACTCCATTCTTCAAAATTTTCATCCTCAAAAACATCATTCATTAAGAGTTGGTCATCTCCGTGATCTGCCATTTTTTTAAATTTTTCTTCCCAATTTTCTCTTGGGGATTCTATTGGACGGAGAATGATTTGTCCTTCTTCTAAGATAAGTTCAACTTTGTCCTTTATATTATATTTTTCAAGAATTGTCTTACTCAGTCGTAAACCTCTTGAATTTCCGATTTGTATAATTGATGTTTCCATAACCCGTTATTTTGTAGATACAAAGTTATTACTATATATTACATTTCAAAATTTAATTTTGTTAACTATCTGTATTAATAGCAGCGTGTTTGAATATGGTTTGTTGTGTGGGTTAAGACCTAATTTAGCTAATACACACTGAATATAAAATCCGCGAGCCCCGAAGCCTCGGGGAACGCTTGGTTATTGTCTGTAGTGCTTTTCCGTTGTTTATGTCAAGTTCATGTTTTGGTTCAACAGCTCAACATTGAAATTAATTTTCGCATTCAGTGCCTTAAATACCTTAAGTATTGTTTCGAATCGAGCGTCGGTCAAATGGTTTTCGATTTTAGAAATCTGTGCCTTTTGGACACCAACCAATTCACCAAGTTGTGCCTGTGTCAAATTCCGTTCTTTTCGCGCTTGTTTTATTGCGTGTCCAATAAGGTTAAGACTCAGTTCGGTTTCAAATTCGTCCCTTTTTGGTGTTCCTTTTTTTCCTATGTAATTGTCGGTTACTTCCTCCAAACTATAGGTTTTCATTCCTTTAGTTTCCATATCGTTATTATTTGGCCTCAAAATATTGTTTCATTATCCGTTCTGTCTTTTCAATTTCCTTTTTCGGTGTCTTTGCTGTTTTCTTCTCAATTCCGTGAGTTGATATAACAACAGTTTCGGTTTTGTCTGTCCTATCCCAAAAAGCGAAAAGTCGATATTTAATCTTGTTGTGAAGGTTCCGAAATTCCCAAACCTTGTCGTTGAGTTTCTTGAAAAGTTCATTATCATTAACTTGGGATTTTCGCATATTGTAAATGATTTTATCACGTGCCTTTTCGTCAAGTCCTTTTAAAAATTGATGCACCTCTTCAAGTAATTCTACCTTAAATTTTGGGTTCATTAATTACAATGTTTTTACAAAAATAAATGTTTCTATATTGGGAAACAATTTAATTGTGAAGACGGATTTTTGGCATTGCATACAATGGCAGTCTGTCTAAAAAGCTAAGTTTATTGCCAATTATGAACCACAATAAGCTTTTTATATTTGAGATCAGGAGGGCAAAAATTAAGGTTTACGGGTTCAGTTAGTTTGTGAAATATTAGTTACTAACTTGTCCTTTCAAATATGTTTCAGGTGTTAAAACAGCCAATTCACTCTTTTTGTAATCTTTTACATTTCTTGTCAGAATTATACTTATTTCTTTGTTTTCAACAGCTGAGAAGTTTTGCAACGCATCCTCAAAATCTTTGAAATTAGAGTTCAAAGCTCCCAAAACCACCACTTTATCCATTCTTACGATATCGATGATATTTAGAAGTTGCTTTATTTTTTCGATTATGATTTCGTGTTTCGCTGATTTTCGAAGCAAATAATAAACATTACAAATTATAACTGGAGTTGTAAATCCCAGGATCTTATTTTCCTCACATAAATTGAAAATTTCAGCAGCAAATTCTGCAAATGGATCGCGGTCAAAAAAGAAATCCAATATTACATCTGTGTCAATAAGTACCTTATCCATTTATAAATGTTTTTTCTCTAATATGTCCCTGAGTTCTCTTTTATAGTCCATATCTTTTTTTGGCATTTTGAACGCACCTTTCAGGGATTTAACAACAGGATTATGCTTTTTGGCTTCTTCTTTTTGTTCTACTTTAGTCAGGATTTTTAAATAATTTTCGACTATATCAGATAAGCTACGATTTTTATCTTTCGCATATTCTTTTGCTCTTTTTATCACTTCTTGCTCAATTGTCAAAGTCAGTTTTGTATTCATCACACACATTTTGAGGTTCTTATACAAATTTAAGAAGAATTTCTATTGCACGTGTTTATTTTTTTATTAAAACACGCTTAGGTGAAACAGTAGATAACTGCAACCTGTCTAAGAACCTAAGTTCATCTGCCAATTTGGAACTAAACTAAGTTTTTAAACCTGGAATTGGGATTAGCGCAGAAATTAAGGCTTACGGAATCAGTTGGGTTTTTTGCCTTAAAAATGGCTTTGTAAGCCTGGAATATGACAGATAAACCATTCCTGTTAAAGGCATTCCGCCAAAGAAACGGTTCAGTCAGTTATTGTCCATTGAATTTTAATTAATACTCTAAAACAAAAATCCCACCCCAAGTTGAAATCCGTTATTTTTAACATCTTCAAAAGGACGACTTCTGTCAATAGTAGCAGTAAAGCCATTTACATATCTTGCACTTCCAAATATTCCACCTTTCACCTTATATGAAACTCCAACAACGCCACTAAATTCAAAGTTTTTAGAAAAACCAGAAGAATTATAACTATAATAATTATTAGAAGTGTCTGCATGTGTGGAAATTGCTTTGTCCATTGTCAAAAAGTTAAATGAAGGCCCTAATTCGAATGAGAAATTTTTAAATAAGTAGATCTTTGCTAAAATTGGAACTTGTATGTAATTGAGTTTATATTCCTTATAATATGGTGGAGGACCAGGTGCGTCCGCATATGGAGAGGCAAAGACATATTCTTTGCCCTTTACGCCATGTTCCGAATATAAAATTTCAGGTTGTAGGGAGAATTTATTTCCAAAAGGGATCTCGGCCAAACCTCCAATGTAAAATCCTGTTTTATCAACTTTATCAAATAAAAAACGGGAGGTCATATTCATTAAATTCACACCTCCTTTTACTCCATAATGAATTTTCTCTTGTGATTGTACAGCTGTGATTGTCAAAATTGTCAACGAAATAATTAAAAGTGCCTTTTTCATTTTATTGAATTTTTGAATAATTCTGTATTATTGATTTCTTTTCAACTTCCAATTTTCGGAAGTTGGGAATGGTTTTGAACTGAAATCTTGAGCATAAATGTTAAGCCTCGAGAAAAAAATAATAACAATAGTAATGACTTTTTTCATATTCGTTTCATGTATTTTTTTTCGAATAAAATAGCTTTTTCACCGATTTCATAGTTTCCCGTAAAACTATCAACTATAAAATGACTCAATCCTCCATCAAGAGTTTCAGTAGTCATCTTTCTAAGAATTGTCAAAAGTAAGCTTAAACTCTTATGACTTGGATTGAGTCGTAAAGAATTTTCAACTTCTAAAATCAAGTTGTTTTTATCAAATTCAAAATATTGATTTTTCTTCATAAATAAAAATCTTTCAAGAGCTCTTGTTTACAACGGCCTCGGCTAACGCAAGTAGCCGGAGTAAGGACGCTCCCGATAGCTATCGCGATTGGCGGCTTGATTGTTTGTTACATGGTCCTTAAAATATCACTTTTTACCCGAATACCGCTATTTGCCGGCAACCGATGTTTTACACAGTTTACTTATCATTTTATCCATCATTTCTATTTTTTCAGTAAAATCTCCAACTTCATTATTATGTCTTAATTTTTGAATCGTTTTTCTGTCATTTTGAATTTCGGAGCAATCTTCTAACTCAAGATTTACCATTAATCGATGTATATAAACAATGAATTTTATGGTGTTATCATTTTCTGATTTTTTTATTGTAAAATCAATGATTTTTAAAGCTCTCGCATAATCCATTTGCTCATAATAAGTCAGTCCTAAATTTATCGCCGCCAAAAGATTTGTAGAGTCAGATACTTTTAAAGATTGAGTATAGTAAGCTATTGCTTTGTTATACTCTCCTCTATTAAAATGGGTAAGTCCGAGGTTATTAAGAATTGTAGGATTATTTGGTTCTTCCTTAAGTGCTTCTTTCAAAATGATCCCGGCTTTTTCATTATTACCTTCTATACCTAGATTAATTCCTTCTCTGTTTAGTTGATTTGCTTTATCTGATTCAAAAAATTCATTGTATAAAACTATATCATCATCTATCCTTTTATATGCTTTTGTGGTATCTATTGAGTTACTTTCTAATATTGAATCCTGAGAAGAATCTTTACAATCATCGAAGAGATTTTTGGCTTTAGCTTTTATATCTTCAAAATCTCCCCTTAATTCTTCTTCTGAATATTTTGCCGTCAAATTTCCTATCGCACATTCGCATTTTTCTTTGCTTTCTTCAATATTTTTTGTCTTTAGAACTTTTTTCATACAACCGAACATCATAGTTTTTTGGAAAATTGTATCTCCATAATTAAGATTATACCTGTATACCGTAATAAGAATTAAGGATAGGTATGCAATTAATAAACCTAAAAGGACTTTTTGTATTCGATTCATTCAGTTAAATGTTTACAACGGGTTTAATTCAAGTTGCCGTGGAAGGAATACTTTCTAATCGGCTTCGTTGATTTCTTATTTGGTTTCTAAAATATCACTTTTTACCCGATTGCCCGCTCATTGCTGGTTACCGATGTTAGCAACCGGTTTTTCACGTTTCATATAATTTTTATTTGTCAGCGTATTAATGAAAAATGCCCGTTAAAAGTTCTTCCATCACTTAAATTAACTATAAACCAATAATCATTTGAAGGCATTTTATTTCCATTAAAAGAACCATCCCATCCCAAATTGCTTGAAGTTAGTTCTTTTAATAATTTTCCGTATCTATCATATATAAATATTTTGGAATAAGGGAATTTGTTTACGCCATCAATTTGCCAGTAATCATTGTACCCATCTTTATTTGGAGTAAAAAATTTGGGATAATCTACCAATACAACTTCTGTGGTATCTATACCGCAACCTTTTTTATCCCTCACCTGAACATTATAAACACCTCCTGATAAATTTTGAAAGACATTGGCATCTTGAAAGTTGGAACCATCAATAGAATATTCAAAATCACCATCACCTGAAGTAATTATTTCAATATAATTACTATCTGAAATATCTTTTATTTTTACTTCAGTAATTGTTGGTAACATGGAGCGTACCAAATTAAATGAAAATGAATTTTCACAGGAAACACCATTTTTGATTCTGGTAACCTGAAGTGTATAGGTTCCTGCATCTATCAAATTGACATCAAATGAATTGGAAATTACTGATCCATCTTCAAAAGTCCATTTCCAGGAATCAAAATTTGAATCTTCTGCAATATATAAGGATGGCTCTAAATCACATAAAAAATACTCGTTCTCTAAATTAATTTGTGGTAATTCGTTTACAATAATTTCAAAACTAGTTATAGAATAACACAATGAATTTAATTCATTTTCCACTTTAACCTGAATAGTTTGTTTCCAAGGTTTTGTGTTTTGATAACTCAATGGAAGTGGACTTGGCAGTTGATTCCCATTTTCATCTGCATAAAAAATTACCAACCCTGTTTGATTTCCTATCAATTGATTCTCAATAACTGAGGTGTCAAAATGTGAAATTCCGTTAGCCTCATCACAAGCATATAAAGATGCTGGCTGATTTATTTGCGGTTTAGATGATGTGGCTAAATTTAAGAATGTTTCCGAATAACAACCTGTTTGTGGGTTTGTAACTCTTAGTGTTATGGTTTCTTGATTTGCTTTAGTATTTGTATATGGATTAGGTAAAGGGCTTGATAATTGGTTTCTATTAGAATCAAAATAAGTAACGACCATTCCTGTTTGATTTCCTAAAACAAGCGATTCTACTTCTGAAGTATCAAAGTATTCCGAAATTCCATCGTTATTGTCATCACAACCTGTTAAAGTGTTCATTGAATTTGCAATGGGAATTGGATTTACAATAAACTTAAATGTAGTTTCACTAAAACAATTGGTATTAGGGTTGGTTATTCTTCCTGTTATAGTTTCTTGATTTGGAACTTTGTTGGAAATTGAATTAGGGATTGGAAAAGAAAATTTCTGACCATTTTCGTGATAAAAATCTATTTTCATTCCTGTTTGTCCTCCAAGTAAATTAATTTCAAGATTACTAATATCAAATATAGAAATCCCATCAGCATTAGTATCACAAGAAAAAATATCAGCAAGTTCGTTTATTTTTGGTAAAGCGTTTACAATGATTTTGAAAGGTGTTTCTGTGTAACATTCTAAATTATTGTCATTATATACCCTAACTAAAATAGTTTCTCTATTTGCTACAGAATTAGTCATAGGGTTGGGGAGTGGATTAGGTAATGGATTACCACTATTATCAAAATATTTGACGACTAGTCCCATTTGATTCCCTAAAACTTGAGATTCAATGTTAGAAGTATTTATGGAAGAGGAAATTCCCGTTGAAAAAATATCCTCACAAACTTCTATATTTTTAACTCTGTAAGCTGTAGGTTTTTTTGAAACCACTACTTCTAAAGTCCTTGTGTCACTACAGCCATCTGATGTTTCAATATAAACGGAATATGTACCAGAATCAGTTACTCTAGCATTTTGGATTATGGGATTTTGTACTGTACTTAAAAAACCGTTTGGTCCAGACCAGGAATAAGTTATACCACCAGAACTTTTAAATGAAATAGTCTCACCTGAACAAAGAAATTCGGTGACATTTGCTTCTATAAGATTTTCACACTCAACAAACTTTACGATAAAACAATCAGTACCATTTACTTCTGATTGATAAGCCCCCTCAGAAGCAATTCCTGTATTACTACTAGTTACCCCAAATACATATACAGCTTCATCTACTACCTTTACATCTGTACCAACGGCTTGGTACTCGCCATAATAAGTACCCCATATTCTATTTCCAAATTCATCAAATTTAACAAGGTAGGCATTGGAGTACCCTACATAATTTTCCTGATAACTCCCAACCGTTGCTATATTTGAATTACTAGATGTTCCTCCGGTCAAATATATATTATTATTTATATCTGTATCAACAGCACAAGTAACATAATTTTCCCTTTGGGATCCACCGTAATAACTACTCCAAAGCAATTCTCCATTTTCAGTGAATTTCGCTAAAAAATCGTCCCAATCTCCACCTAGCTCGGATTTATGTGCATTGTTAAAAGCTATACCAGAATCACTTTGTGTTGCACCAGAAATAATTATGTTATTAGAGCTATCCGTGGTTATATCATGACCCCAATCTATACCTGTACCACCAAAATAGGTTCCCCAAATTCTATTACCATCCGAATTAAATTTTGCTATAAATGTATCTATTCTATCACTACTCCCATTGTTCAAGGATAATTCTTGCTTATAAGATCCTGAGGTAGCAATGTCAGTTTCACTATTTGTAAATCCAATTATATAAATATTTGAATCATTTCCAATTTCCAAATTATTTATAACATCACTGCCCGTACCACCGTAATAGGTTCCCCATTTTCTATTTCCATTTTTATCAAATTTGGCTATAAAACCTTCGTTAGCATATAGGCCACGATTGGTCGTGAAATCAGTATCAAAAGCATTTGCACTAATCATATTTTCTTCGCTACCTGTATCTCCTGCGATGTAAATATTATTTGAATTGTCTGTTGAAACAGTTTTAATTACATCTTGCCCAATTCCTCCATAATATGAGGCCCATATTCTTTCACCATTAGAATTTAACTTTACTATAAAACCGTCATTTTCATCACCTCCCTTAAATTCTTGATGGGAATTTGGTGTTGCTATATTAGTGTTAGCATACGTGTATCCTACAGCTATTATATTATTTTCATTATCGGTTTTGATATCGAAAAATTCAGTCGGACCTATACCTCCGTAATAAGTAGACCATATTAACTCTCCTTTTTCATCAAATTTCATTAGTAATCCGGTATTGTGCCTTAAAGCTGTACTGAATATAAAGTTATATGGTTGATGACTTCCTGAGGTAGCAATATTATCGCTTGTTGTTTGACATGCATAAACGGTGTGACCATTGCTGTCATAGTCCATGCTGCCATAATCGGAACCATCACTATTTGATCCGCCAAAGTAAGTACCCCACTCTCTGACTGGGGTTGGATCTATTATTAGAGTTGACATTTTTGTTATGTTGTGATCATCCACCTTAAATCCAAATATGTTTTTGCCTTTTTCTATATAACTAACAACAACTTCATTCACACAGTCATTTGTCCTAATCCAGCTTTTTGGTATGGTTTCACTCATTGTACCATGAATCAAATTCATTTTCAAAGAATTATTTGTAAGACCTGCATCGGCTCCAGAAATTTTCATTTTAATGCAGGAAATATCTCCTTCAGGACGGATTACAAAATTGTATTCCACAGGCTTATATCTATCTAAGGGCACAAAAAATTCAAGATCGATACCTTGATATAAATTCTTATAAACTATTCTTTTATAGGAATGTACCTTAGTTACTCCATCTGAATTACCAGCTACATTATAGTAATTTATATGTGATTTGGATATCTCATATTCCTTCAGAACCAAATCTTTATTTATATCTAAAAAATCAAAATCTATTCTATGTATCAACATAGATAACGAGTCCATTTCTTGATGATTAGAACTAATTTTCTGCCTTTTGTTAATATTATTATTGAGTTTTTTGTTCTCTTCTTCATATACGTCATAAGAGAAACCACTTTTTCTTAATTGTACACTTAATCCATCTGTGTTAAGCAGATAAAGGACCTCATTATTCTGTTTGCCATCTTGATCAATAACCTGGCCCTTGTTTTTTATAAAACCATTGCTCTTATTGTGTTTTTGTGTGGGATTTTCCTTTTGAGTTTGGGAGGTTCCAAGATTAGCGCTTAATAAAACAATTATAAAAAGAATTTTTTTCATGTTTTTTATCCAATCTTGATTTTGCTAAAATTCTTCAAAAATTTCCGAATATTTTTTGCTTATCTATAACTATCTTGATCAACGCAAGTAGCGTGGAGAAAGGACGCTCCCGATAGCTATCGGGATTGTCGGATTAGTTATTTCTAACATATCACTTTTTACCCGATTGCCCGCTATTTGCTAGGAACCGATGTTGTTGTGCGTTATTTTTGACTCATAATTTGCACAAAAGTTTCATGTAAATAGATAGTCTCCAACTTTTCATCATTTTTTTTATTGTAAATGATAATCTCAAATTCGGTTTCAGGTTTTAATTCCTTTAAGGGTCCTAAAAACATATCAGATTCCACTTTTGCGATTGTATCTAAATAATTCGTTTTTCCAGAAATTATGAGATTTCCAATGATTTGTTTTGCTTGACTTATTGTTGGATTTTTTGAATTCTTGAAATAATCTCTTGTCGTAATTCCCTGAGACTCTTTTTCTAGATTGTAAGAGAATCCGTAAATACTGTCTTTTGTCAAAATGGCTCCGTCTTTATCAAAGTCCATTGGCAAAGAGCTATTAAGAGATTTTTGCTCAATAATGGTTAAAGAATCCAATTCCGTTGATTTTAAATTGAAATACTTGATTATTTCTACCAACTTAACCGCACGTTCTTTTACAGCGTTCTTTTGGTTTTCAATTAAGGTTTCTTTGTATCCTTTCCCTTTAGCTTTAAGATATAAACTGTCCATTTTTGGGTCAATCGATTTGGCAAAAGATTCAGTTTCATAGACTTCCCAAGTCCCTTTTAATTTCTCAATATATAATCCCTTAAAATCCTGTCCATTCGCATATGAGCAGATTAAAATTAATATGAATGTGATTTTTTTCATAATGTATGTACAATGGTCTGGGTTAACACAAATAGCTGATAGGGAAGTGCAAACTTGTCAGTACCTGGTCTTGTTTTAATTGTTCAATTCCCTCCATTGCATACCAGCTTTAATAATTTCGGTACAATATACTTCCCTATTTATACGTGCTGAAGGATGATAAGGGTAAATACACAGTTTCTCATTTGAAATTGGGTAAAAATGGGTGTTATTAGTTGTCTCATCTACAATATGTTTATTTTCAGAAAAATCCCAACCTATTTCTTTTAATTTATCCCTATCAAAATAATTAAGAGTGTTTCCAAAAATGATAATATTTGGACTGTATTCTTTTATCTGTTTTAATAGTAAATCTTCATTGTTTTTATAAGCTTGTTCTATCTCTTTTGGGTCAGAATCTGGGCCTCCTCCTACTTTTTTAATATTAATATAGGCTATTTCTTCTCCAATTTGATAAACTGCCTTTTCTGTAACATCAGGTAATACAGAATATTCTTCATTCATTATTAATCCATAAGTTGCATAGAAAACTTTTTTAAACATAAGAGGACCTTTTAAAGTGTCTTTTGTTTTTCCCATTCTACTCTCAATATCATTTACAGATAAAAAATCTTGATAAGTCCAATCACTGTCAGAAGAATTAGCTTCTTTTAACACCCATAGTATTTTTGTTGTTGCTTCTGCATATTTTTCAAAATTAATAATTCCATCTACAATAGAATTTTTATCCTTTTTTAATATTTCTTCGCTAATATTCTCTTGAATTTTTTTAAATGTATTTTTCATATCTTTTATTTAGTATCTCTAATTTTCCTTTTAAGAGGTTGATTAATTTTAATGGTTTTTTTATAGTAAGGCGGAGTTCTCTTCATTTTATGAAGAAATTTTGTTTCTACATTGTAAGCTTCAGTTCTTGTAGGTGTTTCCCCAGGGTTTTTATTTTTCCTTCCCAATTTCCATTTCTTGAAACTATATATACTGGATATTCCTTCTCGTCATTTTTTCTAAATTTAATTTCGAATCGTTTTAAAGTATCATTCGGATTAATTTTTTGGTTTGTAGATGTCAAATCTTTGAAAGCTTGATTTCCTAAACATATAATAATTTCAGGGTTGATACTTTTAATTATATCAATAGTTCTTTGTCTAAAGAAATTTTTCAATTCTTTAATATTTTTTACCTCCTTTTCGTTTAATCTGATTTGTCTAGAAACTATCTTTTTTAAAATGAAATTTAATTCCTTGGTTGTTTTTGTTGAGATAGGATATAAATTAGAATAGAAAATATCTGAATTGATTTTATTTTCTAATTCATCGTAATCAGATTTATCATTTATGTTGTAATAAGTAAAGAAGAATTCAACTAACCTTTTTACAAATACATTGTTTACTTTTTTGTTTCGGTCATACCACTTATAAGCTTTCCAAGATTTTTTTATAGTTTCTCCTCTAGCATTTCCTTCTTTTAGCCAATCAATTTGATTGATTTTATTATCAGAAAATAACGCTTTAGGGTATATTTTCTGATTTATATTTTTTTCTCCGCCTTTTGAATTTTGGTTTTTTTCATCAAATGCACCTGGCCCAGGATTGATTCCAATAAATAAAATTTTAGGATTTGAAATCAATGGATTTAATGCGGTTATAAAACCTTTGTATTCATTTTCGATAGTTTTTAAAAATGAATTTCCTTCCAACAATTCAATTAATGGAAGGTATTTTTCTTCAATTTTATTCATAAGTTAACACTAACTTTATTTTATGTTTATACTTTCATTTTAGCACCAAAATTTCTATTTTTTATACCCAATTTTATGCACTGTGTTTTAAAAATATTTTTCAGTTATATAATTTTTAAGGCCAATTCCGACCGAGTTCGAAATCTCTTGCCAAGTCAAAAAATTAAATTTATCCGATAATGACTTGTCTTTAATCGCACTTTTTACTTTATAAAATTCTCTAACCAGATCTGATCTTGATTCATCTATTAATAAATTGAATCTAAAACCATATTTTTCTGCGGTGAGTAAATTTCTAATTAATTGATAATTTGACACAATATCATCAGTTGTTAAAACTGTTAAATCAATAATATTTTCTACATTGGAATATGCCAATACAATTTGTAAATCTTTTTTGGTGAAGTCTTTTTCAGTAAGTTTAGCTTCAAAAATCGAATCACCAATTTTCATATCAATTTCAGTTTTATGGTTTTTCTCATTTTCAAATTCAGGATTCCATCCAAATTCAATGTTATCAGATTGGTTAATAGAAATCAAATTTCGCATTGACTTCCATTCTTTAATATCAGGATGAGCAAAAAAATTCATAAGTAATGCATCTGAACTATTTGATGATTGCATTTCCTTGCAATTTGGAACCTTTGGATGAACTTTGTTTAATCTTTTTTTGAATTCATTTCTCATACTAATATGAGCAAATGTTTTAGGATTAAAGCTCATCGCAATGTCGTTAAATAAGAACGCACTTTCTCTTTTAATTCCGTTTAGTGATTCTTTACTGCATAAGTTTAAAGCATTATATAGAAGTCTTTCTTTTAATCTCTTTGAATAGTCCATAGTTTCATTTTTAAATTGTACATCACGGTCTCGGTAAACACAAGTACCGGGAGTAGGGATGCTTTCTTATCAGTTTAGTTGTTACTTACTTGGTGTCTAAAATATCAGGTTTCTACTCACTTGCCCGCTATTTGTTGATGTTGACGGTAGTTATTACCATTTGTAAACTGCTACTTTTAGCCATATTGCATCGAGTTTTTTTTTCGTTTTAATATTAAATTTTTTCATTATTGATGGATGATAATCTTCTTCTTGCATATCAATATATTTTTCGTCCATCATTTCATTATATATCATTAATTCTCTTTCAGTGGGTAAATCTGATTTTTGAATATTTCCGACCTTTTCTTTAATAATTATGTCAAATTTGTAATTATTTCTATTGTTATTTATTGCTATTTCAGGTGTAACATTGCCTGTTTTGCCGTTTGGAGCCCATAATAATTTTCCAAATGTGTATTGAGTTTTTCCAATGTCGTTTTTATCATCGTATGCGAATATTATAATTTCATCTATATCATTATCCTTTTCTGTTTTATCGCTAACTATGGATTTTAAAGTGTGATCAAGATTTTCCTTTGAGATATCGTAAGGAACAACAATAGATAATGTTAATCTTTTGCTATTAGGTAATTCTTCAAGTTCTTTTGTAGAATATTCAGATAATTTTCTAACAAGTGTTTTTGTTTTAGCCTTTTCTGAATCTTCGATTGTAAAAGTTGATATTTTCTTTGAATCGTAATAAATTTTAAAACTTGCCTCTTTTTGGATTGTGTCCTGTGAAGTTGTTTCTGAGGAATTTATTTTCTGAAAAGTAGTTTCTTGTGAAGTCAATTCATGAGAAGTTTTTTGCTCTATCTCAGTTAGAAGTTCACTGTCAATTTTTTTTGATTTCGATTCGGAACACCCAATTGATATTACTACAAATAAAATTCCTAAATATTTTTTCATAATCTCGTTTTGTTCGTAGTTCTAATATTTATTTTAAATACTGCTAAATCTTTTGCTAACCCAAGTAACGTGAAGTAGGGCTTCGTACTTTTTGGATTAATTATTTGTTATCAGTGCTTTCTATAATAAAAGTTGGAATACAGACATTTAATTAAACTGAGAATCTATATTATTTTCTTTTATTTTCAGCAAGGCATCATTAATAGAATCACATTGAAAATATTTTTTTGCGACAATTTCAAGTTCTTTAATATGGAGTTTTGGAATTTCTTCTTTTCTATCATCTACTACTAAAGCAGCATAAAAAGGATATTCATTACATTCGAATTGTTTCATATATTTCTCACTTTCTTTAATCTGAGAAAGTAGTTCGGTACTATCTATATTAAGTTTATTATTTATTTGTGAAGGAATATTTAAATCTTCTGGTTCATAAATAAAATAATAAAAGGAAGAATCGTCTTCTGTCTCATATTCATCACTATTATTTAGAATGTTCGATTTTAGATTTAAAAATTCTTCTTGCGTAATTATATTTTTTTCCTTTAATAAACTTAGTTTTTCCAACTCTTCTATTAAGGATTTCCTCTCTGGTTCTTCTTGTTCATTCAATTTGTTTAAAGTACTCTGTTGAATTTTCAATAGGTTTTTCTCATAAATATCTTCTGAATTATTTTTGGAGACCAACGCTGCAATAAGTCCAATTACAGGACTCAAAATAAGTGATAAAAGAAAAGAACCCCAAAATCCGATTTTGCGATCTGAACCAATAATTCCAACTATTAAACTAAAAATGATCCATCCTAGAAATATTCCCATATTATTTAATTACTTTTTATTCCAAAATTTATATTGTGGCATCGAGTTTATATAAGATTTGTGCTACTGGAAAATCAGAAATTTTTCGGCATAAGTTTTATAAGATGTTGGCTAAAGTATTATTTGTTCATTTCTGCAATTGCCTCTAATTTGTCAGTTAATTCAATGATTTCTACAATTGTATCTCGACTTTTAATACTGAAATTTGTCATATCTGTAACTCGAATTGCAGTTCCAGCCATACAAACCATTAACATATTAGTGCTTCCAGCTCCAATTTCATTAAAATCTATATCAGTTGAAATAACTGCATTACCACCTTGTCTAACACATTGAACTCTTAAGTCTGCTTTACATAAACTTGTTGCCCTCTCAATTTTTCGATTAGTTGTATTTGAGCCAGAACCAAAAAAATCATTAAATGACCTTGATAATTCAGTTGCGAAACCAGTTCCAGAAGTTGTCTGAGCACTTATCATTTCAATTATTTCATAATCCCATTTAATTGGTGCAGGACTTGAAATTATAGGTATAAAATGAATAATATGCTGAAGCCTTGTAACCGGAAAATAACAATGTCGTAAAATCGGCAAATAAGAATGTAGTGTTTTCGGAAAATAGTCATGTACTACTTTCGGAAAATAAGGATGTATGATCTTAGGCTTAATCTTTTGCCCCCGGGG
>Ga0307487_1000926_pt1 | contig 21930 bp, 12 predicted proteins | sample CBIW12metaG_FD_203665 | JGI IMG/M metagenome (GOLD analysis project Ga0307487, IMG submission 203665) | Sea-ice brine microbial communities from Beaufort Sea near Barrow, Alaska, United States - CBIW 1.2 | ecosystem: Environmental > Aquatic > Marine > Coastal | place: USA: Alaska | collected... | reverse complement strand
CAGCTTTGGAAACATTGCTGGAGATAAAATTCACCCCTTGATGCTACAGAAGTTATATCGACATAGCGATTTAAAAACAACCCTAAATTATCAGGCAAATTTTATTCATAAAGATGCCGATGATGCTTTAGATATGGTTATAAATTTTAAGAGTCCGCCAGATCCGCTATAAAATCATATTTAGAGCTAACTCACCCCTAAGCACATTCCCCTTAATCCCGATACTCTCCAAATGATATCCTCTGTATTGTGGGGAAAGCGCTTCGTCGAAAAAAAAAGTAGATTCCCTTCGTTTTACTAAGCAGCATCCCGAATAAGCCGGGAGCGAAATCGCTACATACTTATTCGGGATTCCTTTTTGCCTGAGTCCGCCGAAAAATTAAACTGGTCTAAGAAAGTTTTAAAACAGAGAATTTAAGTTTTCTTTCCATTTAAAAACTTCTGTCTATTATTCCGTGAGGTTAAAAACCGTTTTTAAATTGTCAACCATTATTTCAAAATCCCCCTTTTCCAGAACTTTCTCTCCAGCCGGATTGAAGTACCCTAAATCTTCTGTATTTAGGATGAATTCTACCGTTTTGGTTTCTCCGGGTGCAAGTGAAATTTTTTCAAAACCTCGTAAACGTTTTACATCAGGAGTGATTTGGCTGGCATAAAGATCGGAAGTATATAACTCAATTGTCTCTTTTCCTTCCCTTTTACCTGTATTGGAAACCTTAACTGTTACCTTGATAGATTCACCTTTTTTGATTGGAGTTTTATCAATTGTAAGATCCTTGTATTCAAATGTAGTATAGCTCAAACCGTGTCCAAAAGGAAATTGCGGATTAAAATCGGCTTCATAATTATACACGCCCTCCGCCTTCTTTTGCTCTTCAGAAGGTTTATGGATATAAGTAATTAAGGCATTTGGATAGCGCGGATAGGTGTATGGCAATTTCCCCGAAGGATTTACGTCGCCAAAAAGAATATCGGCCAGGGCATCTCCCCCAAAGTTGCCGGGCAAATAGGTTTGAACGATTCCCTGCATTTGTTGTTCAAATTTGCTGATTATTCTCGGGCGGCCTTCATTGAGGACCAAAATCACCGGTTTTCCTGTAGCTGCCAGTTTTTGGGCCAATTCAGTTTGTAAATCGGATAGATAAAGGTCGTTTAAATCGCCGGGTTTTTCGGTATAGGTGTTTTCCCCTACACAAAGAAGGATTATATCGGCACCTGCAGCAGCCAGGATCGCTTCCTCCATCCTGTCTTTTTCCTCATCATAATAATGGCCATCTTCAATATAACGCACTCCCGGAACATATTTCACGTTGCTTTCCCCTATTTTATTCTGAACTGCCTTTAATATTGTATTGTAGTTTTCGGTAAATTCAGGGGTTTTTTCACCTTGCCAGGAATACGTCCATGCACCGTTAAGGCTTCTCATGGAATTTGCATTGGGTCCTGTTACCAAAACCGTGATATTCTTCTTTAAAGGCAAAATATCACCTTCATTCTTAAGTAAGGTAATGGATTCAGCAGCCATATCGTAGGAAGCCTTCTCAAATTCGGCACTTCCAAAATCCGGATAATCTTTGTAATGGGTTACGGGTTTTTCGAATAGGTTCAGGGCTATTTTCACCTTCAAAACACGGCGTACCGCATCATCAATCCGGGATTGTTTAACCTGGCCTTCCTTTACAAGTTCCACGAGATTATCAAAAAAACGTTCATACTCATAAGGCACCATGGACATATCTATCCCGGCATTAACGGCAATTTTGATAGCTTCTTTATCCGATTCGGCAATGCGGTCCCGGCGGTGCAGATTTTCAATATCGGCCCAATCGGTTACCACAAGGCCTTCAAAGCCAAGTTCTTCTTTTAAAAGTTTTGTCAACAATTCATAATTTGCATGAACCGGAATTCCGTTTATCAAACCCGAATTGATCATAATAGTATGAGACCCGGCATCTATTGCAGCTTTAAAAGACGGCAAATGATATTCCCGCAGCGCATCCTCAGAAATATAAGCGGGAGTGCGGTCTTTTCCTGAAACTACCGCATGGTAGCCCAAAAAATGCTTCATAGTGGATGCCACGTGATTCGGATGTCCAATATCATTGTTTTTTCCTTCATACCCATTTATCATCGCAACTCCCAAAACGGACGTTAAATATGGATCTTCTCCGAAAGATTCCCACATTCGGGAGAATCTCGGGTCCATCCCTAAATCCAATACTGGTGAAAAATTCCAGGAAATTCCGCTGGCACGGGTTTCATAAGCAGTAATTTCCGCTGCCCTTTCCACCAATTTTAGATTCCGGCTGGCGGCTTGGCCAATTTGCTGCGGAAACATGGTAGCGCCGGCAGTATAGGTTGCGCCGTGGATTTCATCTACCCCATAAATAATGGGAATGTTTAACCTACTCTCTTTCGAATTCAATTCCTGGATCCCGTTGATAACCGCGTACCATTCTTCTTTGGTAAATGCCCTGTTGTTGGCCGTATTTAGAAATGAACCAACTTTATAATCTACAATTGCCCTTTTTAGAAGTTCATTATCCAGGGTGAAAGGCTCGTAACTTGAAAAACGATCATCGCCCTTGCCAATTACATCCAAAGTTACCTGCGTCATTTGCCCAACTTTTTCCTCCAGGGTCATTTTAGCAAGTATTTTTTCGGCTTTTGCCGAGATTGTTTTTTTATCGGGCTGTTGGTAATCCTTTTGTGCCTGAATGGTATTAATCCCCGAAAATAGCAGACTAACGCCAATGATCATTATTTTTATCTTCATGTTTTTCATTTTAGAATTTTAAAGTTCCGATTGCGCCTGCTTCAAGAGAAAGATTTACTTCCTTTTCGCCAGCTTTAACTTTTATGGTTTTACTCTCTTCAGATTTATTCTGAAGAATTAATACGATCTTACCCTCCGGAGTTTTAAAAGCTACATTTGGAAGATTTTCCTGCTCGTTTGAAGCTATCCTGACCGAACCTGGACGAACGAATTTTGTAGCCTGGCCAATAATATAATAGGCAGGATTTCTGATCACCTTATCTCCGGTTATGGTTATCGCGCCCAAACAACGGTCACAACCACCATCGGTAAAAGGTTCCTGATTTTCATCGGCGGCGAGGTTCCATTCCAAAACATTTCTGCTCCAGTTGCGGGTAGCGCCAATAATCAGGTTTTCTGTATGCCAGGCCATTTCTTTGGAAAAATCTCCCGGGGCACCTACCCATTGTTCGGTAAAATAAATGTTTTTATCCGGGTGGGCATCGTGCACTTGAGACAAGGCATCAATTTCGCCACCGTATAAATGGAAAGCCGAACCGTCTATATATTTCGCAGCTTCTGGATCGTCCAGAATACTGATTGGATAATCTGGTCTGTCGGCATTGTGATCGTAAAGGATAATCTTGATGGAAATTCCGTTTTTTTCAAAAACAGGCCCTAAATGATCTTTTATGAATTCTTTCTGATCTTCTGCCAACATCAGCAAACTCGGGTTATTCCCGGGATGCAAAGGTTCATTTTGAACAGTGATAGCATCTATTGTGATGCCCTCGTTTTTCATTGCATTAATATATTTCACAAAGTAATTGGCATAGACAGGATAATATTCCTTTTTTAAACTACCACCAATTGAGCTGTTGTTGTCTTTCATCCAAACCGGTGGCGACCAGGGCGAACCCAGGATCTTTATGTCAGGATAAATTTTGAGGATTTCTTTTAGTACCGGGATCAGGTTTATGGTATCATTGGCAAGACTGAATTTTTCCAGATTTTCATCTGTTTCGCCCTTTGCAAGGTCGTTATAAGAGAATGGTGCATCATCCAGATCGGAAGCCCCGATACTAAGTCTTAAATAACTTACTCCAAGGTCATTTTCCCCGGATCCAAAAAGTTCCTGCAACAGTGCTTTCCTTGCCGGATCACTCATTTTATTGATATGTAGCGCGCTTCCACCAGTCAACGTGTATCCAAATCCGTCAATTTCCTGATAAATTTCAGAAGTATCCACAATAATTGTGGCAACAGCTTCTGATTCTCCGGCCTTGTTTATTTCTATTTCCGATTTTTCCAATAAAGATTTTTCATCTAAAGTGGTTGTCCACAGCGCGGCTTTTTGGGTTTCTTTTTGTTGATTACAAGAAGTAAAAGCTAAAATTACGGCCAGGACGAATAGGCTTTTTTTGATGTTATAAATATATTTTTGCATAATCTGTGCATATAAAAGGCTGTCTAAAAATTAAGAATTTCCAGACAGCCTCTAAGGTTTAATAAAAAAGGCTAATTATTGACTAATGAATTGATAGGTCCCTTTTTCGTACGTATTGGTAACCTCAATATTTACTTTATAGGTTCCGGAAGTGGTAATATTTTTGAAATTTGAACTTCCTCCATTTGTCATCGCACCAGATAAGGCTGCAGGATTATCTGCTCCAAATTGAATATCCCAGGGAGAATTAAATTTCATATCATATCCCGATTTCAAATTACGAGTGGTGGTAAATTTATGTGGATGCGCATAGGTCATTAGGAATTCATCTCTGCTATCCCATCCTCCACCGGCTTCATCCCAATGAAAGATTTTGATGTTGTAATATTTCCAATTTGCATTCCCATTCTCAAAATTAAATTCCAGTTTATATGCCTGATCCCTGGCAACTGATATATTTCCTGCATTTTCGATTAAACTTAAATTTCCAAAAACTGAATCTCCATCAGGATTCGTAGAATTTCCTATAACCCCATCTAACAAATACGCTGTTCCTGAACCATCTGAAGCGCTATTTAATTGATAATTAACTTCTGCTTGTAAAGGAACATAAACTACGGATTTAAAAACATGTCCATCTTTTTCAAAAGTTGATATAATTGCTCCATTTGACAACAAGTAAAGAGCCTCAGGGGTTTCTGATGGTGGTTCATTCGTTTGTTCACTTTCCAGGTTATAGGTGTATGCAGCTCCTGAAAGAGTTACTGTTACAATATAATTTCCAGCCATTCCCAAAGGAATATCTTCAATTTGAATTCCTGTATCCCCCACTTGTGATTCCATATACAATTGGTCCTCAGTGCCTGAAATCCGTTTTATCAAATAGCCCCAATCACCATTTGCCCTGAATACAAATCCACCCTGTCCACTTTCAGGGGTTTGAAGGTACATTTCTGCCTGCCAAACGCTATTGCCCTTATATTCCAAAGGTGCATCGCCTCCCCATCCATTCGGGATAACATCTCCCACAATGCTTAAATAATCGATTTTTAATAACTGATACGTATTCTCTTCTAAATTAATGCTCAACCTATATTCCCCACTTTCAGGAACACTTATGCCCTGCCCGTTTTTTACGAGTAATCCTTCGCTTCCGCCATAAACATGAGCGGGCATTGCTTTTTTACTATATAATTTAAAACTTTTTCCGGCTTCTAAATGTGTATAGGATTCAAAAGCGTACGTTAAATTGCCGTTTGCATTAGAGAAGGAACGCATTGGAATTGCCTGTGACAAATCATTTCCTGCTTCGGTTGCATTTCCGGACAAAAATAATTGCTGTGGTTTGTATTCGGTTTCAAAACGGCTAATTGAAATTTCCTGACTGTCCTGGGTTTGCTTATCAAGACTCACTGCGATTACAACCAATTCCACCTGGGCATCCCCGTCTGCAATAATACCCGCATACGATAAAGCCAAATCCAATTCTGAAGCCGTAAAAGTCGCTTTTGTGTCCTTTCCTCCGTTATTCGATGTTTTGCTTAAAATTGGGGAATTGTAATCCACACTTCCCATCGTGGCTAAAACCAAGGTATAACGCACCTGGTATCTAGCACTGGATTCCGCTGCAGTCCAGGAAAATTCAAAACTTTCGGCTGGATTATTTTGATTTAGGTCAATTGCAGCACCTGTTGCATTCAAAACGGGTTCACTTAGTTCCCATTCTCCTATTGGATCCAGATTGTCTTCTTCACAGGAAACCAATAAAGAAAAGGCCATAAAGGCGCAAAAAAATAATTTTATTTTTTTCATTTTAGTAAAGTTTTTAATCTTAATATTTAATTCCAAATTATGCTGGCCACGGCATTCGCTTCCAGACTTGCATTAAACAGGGTATTGTTTATAATGACTGAAAATATTTTGTTTTCTGAAGATTCATTCAGCACAATCAGGACTTTTGAATTGTCTGTGTTTTTAAATGAAACACTATTAAGCCCACTACCGCTTGGAAATTCAGTTGACGCAATTCGACGGGCGCCCGGGCGCACAAATTTTGAAAAATGCCCGATGCTGTAATATTCCACATTTTTATCAATTTCTCCGGAACTTTTGATGGTAACCACTCCCCTACAATCCTGGCAGCCGTTGTTGGTAGGCCCAAAATTCTCATTTAAAGCTAAATTCCAAAACAAGGCGTTCTTGGACCAGTTTTTTGTTGTGCCAATAAGGATATTTTTCATATACCATTTTAAATTATCAGAAAAGTTGGTAGCCCATTCCCCACCAGATATTTCAGTGAAATACAAACCTTTATCAGGGAAAGCCTGATGAACCACACTCATAGCCGAAACATCCCCTGCATACGCGTGAAAGGCTGTTCCGCTCACATATTTATTGGCTTCATTGTCTTCTAATATTGAAATGGAATATGCGGGTTTATCAAAATTATGATCGTAGGCGATAATCTTGGTGTTGATTCCTGCCGCTTCAAACAAGGGTCCCAAACTATTTTTAATAAATTCGGTTTGGGCTGAAGCTTCCATTTTCATTGTAGGATATCCGGCCTCATGTAAAGGTTCGTTTTGAGGGGTTATGGCATCGATAGTAATTCCGTAATTGGCATAGGCTTTTATATATTTTACGAAATAGTTTGCATAAGCGTTATACCAGATTGGTTTTAAACTTCCTCCTTGAAGGGACTGGTTGGTTTTCATCCAGGCTGGGGCGCTCCAGGGACTGCCCATTATTTTTATATCAGGGGAAATTTCCAAAATGTTCTGAAAAACAGGAATTATATGTTTTTCATCTTCGGCTATCGAAAATTGGGTTAATTCTGGATCCTCTTCTCCCGGGAGTAGATCGTTATAAGTGAAATCTTTTAACGAGAAATCTGAAGCTCCAATGGTAAGCCGTAAATAACTGATGCCAATTCCACCTTCAACATCGAAAAGTTCCCTTAATAAAATATTCTTTTGAACATTTCCAAGCCCGTTGATAAGATAGGCAGAGGAGCCCGTAAGTGCCGCCCCAAAACCTACTATTTCCTGAAATTGGGTTGCCGGATCTATTGTGATAACTGGATAATTGGTTTCTGTATTATCAATAATTTCCAGATTTCCCTGTTGGCTCAAAAGCTTGGTTTTATCCCCATTAGTTACCCAAAATTGAGCACTTCCAACCACTTCCTCTTCCGGTTCTATTGGAATTGGCGGCTTGTAATCAGGCTCATTATCCTTTGAACAAGATAAACTGACCAAACAGGAGCTGATCGCTATCAACAAAATGGCACTTCTTTTCATAAGCTTGTTTGATTTCTAAAATTAATAACCGGGATTTTGGGTCAAATTGGGATTCCGGTTAATTTCATTTTGCGGAATAGGCAATAGTAAATCGGTTTCTGAAATATTATAGTTCACCGGTTGGTTATTCCTAAGGTCTATATCAATTACATTGTTCATTATTTCTATAGCCAATCCAGATCTCACTAAATCGGACCAACGATTGGCTTCCTGAGCCAATTCAAGTCTTCTTTCTTTTAAAATAGCGCGTCGCATAGATTCTTTTGAAGAAGTTTCAGCAGATGTTAAATCCGGAAGGTCTACCCTGTTCCTGATAATATTTACCTGATCCACTGCTTCATTTATCCGCCCCAGTTCGTTCAAGGCTTCGGCTTTCATAAGGATTATATCGGCCAAACGCAGTAAGTAATCATTGTCAGAACTGGCCCATCCGCCTGCATTTCTCCATTTGTATGCAAAAGCAACCACGCTGTTCACCTGGTTTCCCCAGTATTCATCAATCCAAGGCACAGCTTCAAAGAGTACCGTTGCATTTTTTCTGATTTCATCTCCTTCTTGATTAAAAGCTGCCACAAGATCCTGGGAAGGGGTTACAAATTTTCTCCAACCATCACCACTTACAGATGGAGGCAATTGCATTTGCGGACCCCAGGTACCTTCATCCCCACCAAGATATTGGATTTCCAAAATTGACTCGCTGTTGTTATAATTATTCCCATCAAATAAATTGTCGTAATTGGACAATAAACTGTAGCCTGCAGGGCTATTAATTACCGCATCTGCATGTTGAAGCACTGCGGCATAATCTGCTGAGGGTTTTTGCGCATGAACTTTTGCCAATAAGGCATTTGCAGCGCCCTTTGTAGCACGGGCTTTGTTCACACTGGCATCATTCCCGTAGGAATCGGGCAGTAAACTGGCCGCCGTTTCAAGGTCGCTTATAATCTGGTTATATACTTCTTCACTCGTACTTCTGGGAACACGAACTTCAGATGGGTCTACAGATTTAATTGTTTCCAAAACCAAAGGAACTCCACCCCATAATTTCACTAAATTATAATAATGGTAAGCCCTGAGAAAATGTGCCTGACCAGAAATTTGATTTCGTTTTAATTCTGTGAGGTCCTGTTGAATTAGCGGTGCTCTTCCAATAACCAGATTTGCTTTTGAAATAGCATTGTAAATTGAGGACCAGGCATTGAAAACCCTTGAATTGGTTGTTGAAACATCCACCTGGTCAAATGCAAAAATCTCAGGATTATCACCGCCGGCATAATAGTTATCTGACCTTACATCTTCAAAAATTATTTTGTCCCAAACATAATAATCGTTAGATTGAAAAGACTCGTAAACCCCGGTTAGGGCGGCGTCAAGTTGTGTACCCGTAGCATAGGCATTATCTACGGTTTCTTCAGAAATAGGGCGCAGATCAAGTTCGTCATCGCAGGATGCAAGGCTAAGTACTGCAAGCAACACGAAGATATATTTTGTGAATTGTTTTTTTATCATGACAGTTGTTTTTTAAAAAGTAAGATTTAATCCAAGTATTAAATTCCTTGTTTGAGGATATGTACCAAAATCTACCCCCAATACCGTATTGCTTCCGCCAAAAGCATTTACTTCCGGATCAAAACCGGAATAATCGGTAATGGTAAAGAGGTTTTCACCGGTTGCATATAGCTTTAGTCCACTCAATTGAAGTCTGTCCGTAAATGATTCCGGCAAGGAATAACTAAGTGTAAGGGCTTTCATTCTTAAATAGGAACCATCTTCTACAAAGCGGGTGGATATTCTGGAATTATTTGTATTTCCTTCAATAGCCCGTGGAATATTGGTAACATCTCCAGGTACTCTCCATCTGTTTAGTACAGCAGTAGACTGGTTTTTGGAATCGATCATTCCTTCGGTTTCTATTCTGGTGGCATTAAAAATATCATTGCCCTGCACACCCTGAAGGAAAATGGACAATCCAAAGGATTTATATGAAATGGAATTTGTGAATCCATACATAAAATCGGGATTTGCGTCTCCTATTATCCTCCTATCATCTGCGGTAGGTTCAAAAGTTGATTCCCCCTCCTGGTCTATATAAAAAGCCATCCCTGTTTCCGGATCGATACCACCCCAAACATAGCCAAAGAAAGAACCTAAAGCTTCGCCTTCTCTAACCAAACTTATTTCGCCTCGGCCAGCAACTCCACCTGCAAAAATTTCCTGGCCTACAATATTAACCACCTCGTTGCGGTTAAATGAAATATTAAAATCTGATTGCCATTTAAATTTTCCGGTTGTATTGATTGTGGAAAGTTGAAATTCCAAGCCTTTATTTCTAAGCTGTCCAATGTTCTGGATAGCATTGTCAAATCCTGTAGATCTTGGCAAGGGTGCATTTAACAATAAATCTCTGGTGTTTTTTAAATAAGCATCAGCAGTGAACTTAATGCGGTTATTCAATAGAGCCACATCCAATCCTACATTTATTTGTTCAGATTCTTCCCATTTAAGGTTTTTATTTTCTATTGAGGAAGGATAGGTTCCCGGCAAAACAACCCCGCCAATAGGATAATTCCCACCACTTCCAACCCTACCGAAATAGGCATAATTTCCTATCTGATCGTTCCCGACCAGACCCCAACCTGCCCTAAGTTTCAATTCGCTAACGGCATCGACCTTGTCCATAAAGTTTTCCTGAGAAAGCCTCCACCCCGCAGAGAAAGAAGGGAAATATCCCCAACGATTCTCCGGACCGAAATTACTTGACCCATCTGCTCTAAAATTAGCAGTTAAGAGGTACTTATCATTAAATCCATAGTTTAACCTGGCCAAAAATGAAGCATTTGCTTTTTCTGATTTGTTGGCTGTTGCCGAGATAAGTTCGGAACCGGCATTGGGTGTTGTGATTTCCGCACTGGCGAAATTCCTGCGTTCAAGAAAGCTGTTTTCCCATTTATATTTTTGAAATACAGTACCTGCAAGCGCCTCCACCGAATGTTTCCCAAAACTCGAATTATAGGATAAGGTATTGTCTATAATATAATAATTGGAAAGATTGGTTGAATACGTACCAATTCCTTTCATTGCCCTTCCGTAACTTGTTCTGAATGGGTCAAGGAAATAATCATTGTGAGCACTACTAAAATCTGTTCCAAAATTACTTTTGAAAGTAAAATCTTCTAAGAAAGTAAATTCGGCATAAATATTCCCCAACAAGCGTTGGTTTACATATTGCCTTTGAGAGGCATCAGTGGAAGAAATTGGATTTTCCCAATCCTGGAATGGATTGCTTGTAAAGGTCCCGTCTTCATTATAAATTCCAATATTGGGGGGAGTTGATAAAACACCCAGTAAAACCCCTCCGCTATTAACACTTGTATTGTCTGAAACATCTACATCGGCATATCGCGTATATGCGATGTTGGTTCCCACTTTTAACCAGTTGTTAACTTCCTGGGAAAGGTTGATCTTAAAGTTATAACGCTCCATTTCTGAACTGCGGACCGCTCCTTCCTGCTTGGTATATCCTCCTGAAACATAATAGGAAGTTCCTTCGTTCCTTCCCGACATGGATAACTGATAGTTTGAAGACAACCCATTATTAAACACTTCATTTTGCCAATCGGTGTTTTCTGTATATCGGGTCCAGTCGGTATTTCTTCCCATTTCCGTCATTAAATCACGGTATTGTTCACTATTAAGTACCGGAAGGGTATTCCAAACTTGCGAAACCCCTACATAGGTATCAAAACTCAAAACAGGTTTCTTCGTCTTTCCTTTTTTGGTAGATATAATCACCACCCCATTTGCTCCCTGTGCACCATAAATGGCAGCTGAAGAAGCATCTTTTAAAATAGAAATACTTTCAATATCAGAAGGATTTATCGAACGGGTATCAGTTGTTGGAACTCCATCAACGACATAAAGGGGTTCACTGCTTGAACTGATCGAATTGGTACCGCGAATTCTGATACTAAAACCAGCCGAAGGTTTCCCTGAGCCGGAAACAACCTGAACTCCTGCAGCTTTTCCCATCAAAAGAGCTCCAACCTGGGTATTAGGCCTGTCGTCAAATGCTTCCTCACCAACTACAGATACGGATCCCGTGATGTCCCTAATTTTTTGGGTTCCATAACCTATTACAACAACTTCGCCTAAAGACTGAGCATCATCAGCCAGAGCAATGTTGTAATATTCCTGAGTTGTTACGGTTATCTCCCGAGACAAAAAACCAACAAAAGAAACCACCAAAACATCTCCGGCAGTAGCTTCAAGGCTAAAATTTCCGTCAAAATCGGTTTGGGTACCCGTATTTGTATTCTTTATTATCACATTTGCCCCAGGCAGGGGAAGGTTGTTAGCAACGTCTATAACAGAACCGGATATTTGACTGGTTTGAGCCCATCCAATGCTAAAAATAAACAAAAACAACATCCATAAATTATTGTTAATTTTCATTACATCTAAAGATTAAATAATTACTAAATAAAACAGTGAAGCTTTTTTAAATTGATTTTTATTAATTCATAAATTTTCGTCGATCGAAAACGTTTTCTTATCAATTAATTATTCCACTAAGGTATCTTATGATAGCGAACCAACCGGAAAACAGATTACATTTGAAATACATCAGCGAATAAATAAGATACGTCATCACTACTTCAATAATCGCAATTGACTGTATATAAGAAATTTAAAACCTTAATAAATTCATAATATTCTAAAATAAAACACTAAGTTTGAAAAATTATTAAATCAGAAGCCATTTGGTCAATACTGTTAAAATACTTGGATCGCGGACACTCTGGTTCATAGTGACCTCCTTATTCCTAATGGCTTCAACAATATACAGTCAGGAGCCTTTAGGTTTTGAAAATTTGGCTAAATTTCCCAAAATCACCCATTATTCCAGAGCAGATTTTCAAGCCGATTCTCAATTTTGGACCATGACGAGCGATAATGAAGGGATTCTTTATTTCGGAAATAACGATGGCGCTTTAATATTTGACGGGGAACGTTGGCAAAAAGTACTTTTGCCCAATAATTCGTCAGTAAGAAGCTTGGCCACAACTCCAGATGGGAAGGTGTACGCCGGCGGATATAATGAAATAGGTCTTATAGTTAAAGATTCAACAGGAAATTACCAATACAAATCCCTGTTAAAGGATTTAAAATTTGAGATTGAGAAAATAGAAAATCTATGGCAGGCACATATTTTAAAGGATTACGTAATTTATCGATCTTTTAATGAACTTATAGCCATCACAGGAACTAATGCCACCCATATTTCTTCGAATCAGGCATTTACTTTCTCGGGAATTGTTAATAACAGGATGTATGTTCAGGATGTAGGCCACGGAATTTTAGAGTTTGATCCAGAAAGCATGGCTTTGAAAAAGATTTTTGATGCCGAAAGCTTCAATAATAATCAGATAGTATCCTTTTTAGCTCTGGAGAACAAAAACGAGATTCTGGCTATTTCCAAAACAGGGCATATTTATAAAGGAAATATAAAAACCAATACCATTGAACTTTGGAAATCAATTTTTGAAGAGAATTATAAAGACCAGATCATCACGGCAATAAAACATGGAGAAAATTACTTGTTGGGAACCTTAAACTCCAAAATTCTTTTGTTGACATCTGAAGGCAGTATCATCTATCAACCTTCCTCTTACTCGAGTGTTTTTGATTCTTCAATATTAAATTTTTATGAGACTGACGGTAATATTTGGGCACTTCTCAATAACGGCTTGGATTATATAGAATTTAATTCTCCCGTTTCTCATTTATTTGATGAAGCTTCTGTTTACGATATTTTAATAGATGGGAAAATATTGTATTTGGCCACCAATAAAGGGGTTTATCTCTCGGATATCAGCGGGGATAATATTGGAAATAAAAGTTTGAATTTTACCAATATCCCCAATTTGGAAGGTCAGGCCTGGGCCGTTCAAAATGTTGGAGGCAGCATTCTTATAAGTCACGATAAAGGTTTATTCGAATTAAAAGATGGCCAACCGCAACGAATAGGGAATGAAGATGGATTTTGGAAAATAATCGAAATAAAGAATGAGCCGCAAACCTATCTGGCAACAAATTACAATGGATTATTTTTATTGAAAAAAGAAAATAACACCTGGAACATTAAACATAAAATAAGAGGTTTTGACGATTCGACTAGGGACATTTTAAATGCCACGGAAGATAACACTTATTGGGTATGTCATGGGTACAAGGGAGTTTTTAGGCTTAAAATAAATAAAGAATATACAAGGGTTTACGCCACGGAACATTATACTGATCAAAATGGTTTGTCTTCGCCTTTTAATGTGAATGTATTTAATTGGAACCAGGAAATCATTTTCACTTCAAATACCGGGATTTATACTTTTAATCAGTCCACAAATAATTTTGAGCCCTATAAAGAACTAAACAGGGTATTGGGTACAGCATCAAACACGAGAAAACTGCTTCAGCATAAAGAGAAAGCCTGGGTAGTTCTGGATGATGAAGTTGGTTATTTTATTCCGAATGAAAACCAACCAATACTGAACAAAAACCTGTTTTTAAACCTGAAAGGTAATTTAAACCGCGGACTGGAAAGCATCATGCCAATTGAAAATGGAAAAGTATTGATTGGATCCAATACCGGGCTTTATTTATATGAAACCAACAAAATTGAAGAAGAATTTAAAATCAAAACCCAGATCACCAAAGCTTCCTATTTCAAAGAACAACAGGAGAAAAAAATTCCTTTAATCAATCGAAAGGAATTATTCTTGCCAAATAAAACCGATGTTTTGAGGTTTGAATTTACAGCACCCCACATGTCTCCTTCGGCAACTAGACAATATCAGTATATTTTAGAAGGTATAGATTCGGAATGGTCTTCTTGGGATAACACTTCTTTTAAGGAATACACGCATTTGCGTCCAGAAGATTATGTTTTTAAAGTAAGAAGCCGCGATCTAACAGGCAAATCAGGGGAAGAAGCCAGTTTTAATTTTAGCATTCCACAGGTTTGGTATCAAACTACTTTAGCCTTCATTTCCTATGGCCTTATTATAATTTTCGTGATCCTGCTCCTGATGTATTCCATCAGAAGAAAAATAGATCAGGAAAGAAAAGATGCTAGAATTACTGAACAAAAATCAAAAAAATTACTGGAACTGGAAATTGAACAACTTAAACTTAAACAGGACAAAAACAGGATAATTGGTGATAAACAGGTTTTGGAAGAAGACAATATCCGGATAAGTAAAGAATTGGCCAATTACACGATGCTATTGCTAAAAAAGAAGGAAGTTTTTTCTGAAACATATACGACCTTGAAGGATTTTAAAACTATGCTTAAAACACCACCGGCAAGAAAAAAACTTCAGGATATTTTAATGAAACTCCACCAGCACCGCATTGGGGAAGAGTATATGACTATATTTGACGTGAATTTTGAACGAATCCATAAGAACTTTTTTAAACAGCTCAAGATAATTGATCCCGATCTCACTAAACGGGAATTGCGGCTGTGCGCATTTGTAAAAATGAACCTCAGCAATAAGGAAATAGCACCCTTGCTTAATATCTCGGTGCGGGGTGTGGAAACCGCGAGATACCGAGTGAGAAAAAGGCTGAATGTGCAGGAAACCAACTTTATACTCTTTTTAGAAAGTTTGTCTAAACCTCTTCCCAAAGAATAGGTTCCATCACAAAAAATTTTAACTCAAACCCTTATTTTGTCTTAAAAATGATTTTTCGCCGTTTTTAAATCGATACCATTAAATTTGTAGAAATTGCTTTCTATAGAATTACCCATTCAATATTCAAATCTATTTTTCTTGTGAAATAATATTTAGAACCACCAACCCCTCAGCACATTCCCCTTTAACTTGTCACTCCCAAAATGACATGAACCGTATTGCGGGGAAAGCGCTTCGTCGAAAAGGTCTTGGACACAGGAAAAAAGTGGATCCCCTACTTTGCGCTAATCCGCAGAAAAAGCGGAATCGCTGCATTCAGGGAACCACTTTTTGTCTGAGTCCGCTAGATAAGAACTATAAACTAAATCGTGGTATTATTTACAATCCCCCCAAATACCTGACATTTTAAGGACTAAATACAACATTGAAATAATCAACATTTTTAGAATCCCATAATATTAGTTCCCAACAACATCCCCAGTAAAATTATACTGAGAACTACCTACCCCTCAGCACATTCCCCTTTATCCGGATGCTCCCCAAAAGAGACGCTCCATATTGCGGGGAAAGCGCTTCGTCGAAAAGATCTTGGACACAGGCAAAAAAGCTGATCCCCTTCGTTGCGCTAATCCGCAGAAAAAGCGGAAACGCTCCACTCAGGGAAGCACTTTTTTGCCTGAGTCCGCTGGATAAGAACTACTAACTTAATCGTGGCATTATTTACAATCTCCCAAATACCTGACATTTTAAGGCCTAAATTCAACATTCAAATATTCAACATTTTTAGAAATCCATAAAATTAGTTCCCAACTACTTCCCCAATAATATCATATTTAGAACTACCCACCCCTCAGCACATTCCCCTTTAACTTGTCTCTCCCAAAATGACATGAGCCGTATTGCGGGGAAAGCGCTTCGTTAATAAGGTCTTGGACACAGGCAAAAAAGTTGATCCCCTTCGTTGCGCTAATCCGCAGAAAAAGCGGAAACGCTCCACTTCGGGAAGCACTTTTTTGCCTGAGTCCGCCGGATAATGACTAACTTCATGTTTTGAAATTAATCAGAATGCTTTATAACTTTAGAGAGTTCTCAAATTTAGAAACCTAATCTTGTCATTAAAGGCAATCATTCCAAACACCTGGCATTTTAAGCATTAAATACAAGACTGAAACATCCAACAATTTTAGAATTCCATAATATTAGTTCCCAACAACATCCTCTATAAAATCATATTTAGAACTGCCCACCCCTCAGCACATTCCCCTTTAACGTGTCACTCCCAAAATGACATGAGCCGTATTGCGGGGAAAGCGCTTCGTCGAAGAGGTCTTGGACACAGGCAAAAAAGTTGATCCCCTTCGTTTCGCTAATCCACAGAAAAAGCGGAAACGCTCCACTCAGGGAAGCACTTTTTTGCCTGAGTCCGCCGGTTCCCACTCCTTTCACGCTTTGTATTTACCGGGACCGGTTGGAACTTCACCCAGTTGGTTGATTCACTTCCTGACCCATTCTGCCATAACCCATTTTTTGAGGAAAGCAAAGGTCCGGAATTTAGAAATTAGCCGGCCTTTTAGACGACCCTTCCCAAAAGTTAGGATTATCGGGCGGCCTATCCTAATTCTAAATTCCTGGTTAAAGGCATATCAAAAAATGGTAACGGCGATGGCTCTATGGGAAGTAAATCAAAACCGACAAGGCTCGTTCAGTTCAACCTCTATTTTCTTTTTTCAACCCGAAAATCAAAAATGGAAAACGCTCCGGATATAAAAAGTAAATCATTGAAAAAGTGTTAAAATGCAGATTGTCGTTCATTGATGCTTTTTGCGATTTCCATCGAACGCATTCGGCGATAAATGCACCAATTCATACCATTAAATGTCAAATTTTATTTCATCAAAAATTGAATTTTCAATAATGTCTACACCTTCTTTTTTTTATCTTTAAGTGGATAAAAAAGGCACATTATGATGGTTTTGGAACGTTTCGCGATTTTTACCCTTCAGTTAAGAGCAAAGCTCCTAAAGTTTTATGAGTACCTGCTTCGGGAAACTGAATCGCAACTGGGGCAAATCTTTTTTACCTGCAGTCTTTTATTTTTGACGGGACTTCTATGGTATGTCTGGACCATTGCATACCCACTGTGGTATAAAATCGGTTTTACTGCACTATACCTGATTTTCGCTTTATTTTGTATTTCAGCCATGTATTTCATCCTTAAACGAAAGAGGATCCGGACCAGTTCAAATACCCTGGAAGTTTATACCTTGGTTGACCCTGGAGCTGAAAAATTTCAGAATTCAAACCTTACCTCCATTGCGCTAACCCAGGTTCAGACCAGTGGTATTTTTAATGAATTCTCAGGGAAATATCTGCACGGAAATTATCATAGTTTTCAGTCGCTAATTCTATTGAAACCAGTTTCAAACAGAAATCGATTGGTATGGAAGGATCTTTCTCCTAATAGACCGAAACAGGTAAACCGTCAAACCCTATTGGAATTTTTAAGCCACCTGATAGGCGGATTTGAAAACCTGGATAACCACCAAATGATTCAATTGGTGGATCAATATTTCATCCTTAAAAATTCTGCAGGTACCACCCAAAATTTGTCTACTAAGAACATCTCCAACTGGCGAAAAAACAAAGCCCCTTACCTAGATGAAATCTCCCGGCTAATTCAGAAGCATTTATAAGGTAATTACCAGTGATTACCAGTTACCATATTGATCCTCAGGGATTTTAATCATTTATTTGTTTCTATAACCAGAAGCCAGCAGACCTTGCCGGCTTTGTAAAAAAATAGAAATGATGAATGATTTAAATTTAGAAGATCGCTTAAAGCGCATTGAACAACTGCTTGTGGCAAACAAGGAAGTGCTTACCCTGGAGGAAGCCTGCGAATATACCGGAATTTCCCAAAGCTACATGTATAAGCTTACCAGCGCAGGAAAAATCCCTCATTCCAAACCAAGGAGGAAGACGATTTATTTCGAGAAGAAGCAACTGAATTCCTGGCTACTGGGAAATCCAAGAACCTTAACGCTATGAACTGCTACGAATTTTCTCGGGCGTGGTTTGATTTCAGCTTTAATACTCCCAATAAAGTAAAACCTGTCCATACCTCTATTTACTTTTTTGCCATCGAGCGTTGCAATCGGTTGGGGAGGAAAGAAGAATTTGACTTTCCAACCGATTTGGCAATGGAAGTCCTAGGAATCAGTAATTACAAAACCTACATCAAAGCACTGCAAGATTTGGTGGATTGGGGATTCATAAAATGGATTCAAAAAAGCAAGAACCAGTACAATGCCAATATCATTGCTTTGGTAGAGGATAAAACGGTGTCCGGAAATGTTCAATATTATTAAATGGGAATGGATAAGTTGGCGGGAATGATACGTGAATAAGAGGTTCACTTTGGGAATATTTCAAGAGATAAAATTCCTGTTCATTTTCAAAAACTAGTTTGTCATTCCTCCGAATTTCAACGAAATTTTTGTCCTACGACTCTTTGATAGTTTGGGCAAAATAGCAAGAAATCATTGACCTGAAAAAAAAAGTGGAAAAGCAAGAGGATAACACGCTGCGCGATGTTAAGGTTTTTCCACTTTTTGTAACATACTAATAATCAGTTATTTAAAATTGAATTCTATTGATCTGGAGTTATATTTCTTTAAAAGAGGGGCCCCTCCCCTTGTGAAAGCCAATAAATACCGGGTTTAAGGGGACCATCAAACAAAAAATCAAGGCTATGGATTCGTATTCACGCATAAAATTAAACATCAAAACAGCCAAAAGGTTTCGGAAATTTTCCGAACAGATTGCAGGATCTCATTCCGAGGCCTTGACAATTATGATGGATTTTTTTGATCAAAACCAAATATCTCCATCAGAGTCATTGGGGCCTAATATGAAATCCTTGGAAAACAATTTAAAGAGTAGGATCAATGGGCTTATAGCGATCATAAGGGATATAGAAAAGAACCAGACAAAACCCACAGTAGCCATGCTGCACCTTCTCTTTGAGCAAGCTGAACCAAAAAAGAAACCGCTAATCCTGGAGAATAATAATTTCCGGGCGGATGTACCCAAGGCTCCGGAATCTTATAACAAAGATCGACCTTAAATCATAAATAGCATGTACATAAGTATCACCCCTCAGAAATTAGCAGCGAATTATTCGGCAAGCGCAGCCGACTTTGTAGCATACCTGGAGAAGGAAAATCAAGTTTTGGATGAACCTGATATGGAACAGTTTTTTAATCAGTATGACGATGTTATCCCTGCAGGGGAAGTTGTCCGGGAGATTGATGCAAATACAGACAAACTTAAAAAAACAGAGCCTAAATTCTATTCCATCACGGTAAGTCCATCCAAATACGAATTAGGCCGACTGCAAAATACAAGTGAAGATTTAAAACAGTATACCCGGGAACTGATGAGGGATTATGTCTCTTGTTTCAACCGGGAGATCAATGGCAGACCGGTCAATGTAAATGACCTAAAATATTATGCAAAAATTGAACATCAAAGGACCTATAAAGGCACGGATATCCAGGTAAAAGAAAATCAGCCTTATGCCACGAAAATCCTGAATCTCAAAAATGAGCTTCATAAAATCCAAAATGGGGAACAAAATGTGGCCACAAAAAGGATAGAAAAACAAATAGAAAAACTGGAGGCTTCAGCTCCGCACCAACTGAATGGGAAGCGAATTGTGCAGGGAATGAAAAAAGAAGGTCCCCAAAGTCATATTCACATTATTGTAAGCAGGAAGGATGCTTCCAATTCCTTTAGCCTTTCTCCGGGAAGCAAGTATAAAGCCTCGGAGGTTATAATGAATGGAAAAACCGTAAGGCGCGGCTTTGACCGGGATGCCTTTTATTCAAAAGCCGAGAAAACTTTCGACAGGAGTTTCGGATATAAGAGAAATTTTGTGGAGACCTATCAGTCCCGAAAAATTTTTACCAAAGACCCTAAAATTTACTTATCAGCCTTGCTGGGATTACCCGCAAGTGAAAAAGCGATCGCTTATAAAATGCTAAGGGAAGCTGGAATTCCACTCATAAGCATTCCAACCAATAAGGTACAATTGGCACTGAGTTCAATTCACAAGATAAAAAGGGGGTTTGAACTGGCCCTTCGATCCAGTTCCATAGGAATTTAAACTTTAAATTATGTTAGAAAATGCTTTTCTCGTCACCGTTTTAGGAAGTTTGCTATTTTATGAAATATTCAGGATCTCAAAATATGGATTTGGGCTCAATCTCTTGATGATCCTATCAGTTGTTGCTGTCTTACACTTCCGGGGTCAGCCTTTTGTCGATTTCGCTGGGATCATTCTTTATATGGGCTGTCCGCTTCTGTTGTCCAACATCGTAATGTATGTGTTTTTCCAGAAAGAGGATGAGGCCACTTTGGCGGGGGCTAAATATGAAGTTAATTTCAGAAGCAAAAGCGGAAAGTTCAAAATTAAAAATATCAAACGGGGTGCCTCTGTCATAGGTGCGGCCGGAAGTGGGAAGACCGAAAGCGTGGTCTACGGTTTTTTAGAGCATTTCAGAAAACATTCTTTCTGCGGGGTGATCCACGATTACAAGGATTTTGAGATCACCGAAATGGCTTATCCCCTGTTCAGGGAAAGGGAAATTAAATTCTACATCATTTCCTTCGACAAAATAATGCACCGGGTAAATCCAATCGCGCCCCGATATCTTGAAAATGAAGAAAGCGTGAACGAGGTTTCCAGGGTGCTCCTTGAAAACCTGTTGGAACAAAAGGAATCCGGCACAACGGGTTCCACCCGCTTTTTTAATGATGCCGCCGAAGGCTTAATCGGTGGGCTTATCTGGAAATTAAAAACTTCGTATCCGCAGTTCTGCACCCTGCCGCACCTTATCGCGGTGTACCAGCATTTGGATACCGACAGCCTGATCTCTTTCCTGAAATCCAACACTACCTCCAGGGCAATGGCCGATGCCTTTATCAGCGGAAAGGATTCTGAAAGGCAAACAGCCGGGGTAAAAAGCACCCTGGCAAACGCACTTAAAAAAATCAGCACCCAGGGTATTTTTATGGCATTGTCGGCCGATGAAGTGCCCCTTGACATTAATTCCCCCAAGAACCCTGCAGTAATTTCAGTGGTTAATAATCCTAAATATGAAACGGCCTACTCCCCTATTATCGCGACCCTTATTCATACCATCACCAAGCAAATGAGCATTCGTAACGCGAAATCCTCTTTCCTGTTAATGGAAGAAGCGCCAACAATCCGGTTGCTGAATATGCACCGCATTCCGGCCACCCTGAGAAGCTATGACATTGCAACCGTTTATGTGATGCAGGACAAGATTCAGAATGATATGATGTACGGCGATAAGGCCAGCAAGGCGATTTTAAGCAATCTGTCCTATCAGTTCTTCGGAAAAGTAAACGATCCCGATACCGCGAAATACTACGAACGCTTTTTTGAGATCGTAAAGATGGAAACCACCAGCGTAAACCGGGGCCAAAATCTGGATTTTGACACGCGAATAACCACCGGGGAAAAGGAAGTTTCAAAGATTCGGGCAGATGCATTCTTCAGGTTGAAAGAAGGCGAATTTATTACCTATGCCGATGGGAAGGATAAAAAAGTGCAATTCTCACGACCAAAAATTGAACGGGGATTACCTGAAGGTTCCAGGTTCACAAATGAAGATTTACACGAGAATTTTGAACAGATCTATAGGGATG
>Ga0307487_1000924_pt1 | contig 21933 bp, 18 predicted proteins | sample CBIW12metaG_FD_203665 | JGI IMG/M metagenome (GOLD analysis project Ga0307487, IMG submission 203665) | Sea-ice brine microbial communities from Beaufort Sea near Barrow, Alaska, United States - CBIW 1.2 | ecosystem: Environmental > Aquatic > Marine > Coastal | place: USA: Alaska | collected... | reverse complement strand
TTACGACAAGCTGGAACGGCTGGGCAGCATTCAGTGGCCGTGTAACGATGAGCATCCAGACGGCACGCCTACCATGCACACTCTGGACTTTCCCATTGGCAAGGGTCGCTTTGCGGTGACCGAATACCTGGCCACCGAAGAACGCGCCAGCCGCCGCTTCCCGCTGCTGCTGACCACCGGGCGCATATTGTCGCAGTACAACGTGGGCGCCCAAACACGGCGCACAAAGAACAGCGACTGGCACGAGGAAGATCTGCTGGAACTGCACCCCAGTGATGCTGAATTGCGCGGTGTAAAAGAAGGCGACTGGCTGGGTATCAGCAGCCGCGTAGGCCACACCGTGCTGCGGGCGAAGCTTAGTACCCGCATGCTACCCGGCGTGGTGTTCACCACCTTCCATCACCCGGGCAGCGGCGCCAACGTGATCACCACGGATAACTCAGACTGGGCCACCAATTGCCCGGAATACAAGGTGACCGCCGTGCAGGTTGAAAAAGTGTCCCAGCCGTCTGACTGGCAGCGCAACTTTGTCGACTTCGACAAGCGCCAGCTGGACTTTGCGAAATCGGCTATGGAGCATTCAAGTGAGGCCCATGTCAGCGCCTTCAAATAACGGGTCGCTTGTCGCCATGGCCGCACTCACCGGTGAGTGTCCAGCTCCGGTGAGTGCGACGGTTGTGAACGTGCGCGGTGGCATTGAAAGAGCGCTGGGCGAGGACTGGGTCGCCGAAGAGGTGCCGGTGGCCATGGTGTACAACGGCGTTTCCCATGCGGTGATGATGGCATCGCCCTGTGACCTGGAAGACTTCGCTCTGGGCTTTAGCATCAGTGAGGGTATTCTTGAAAAGCCGGAGCAACTGTTCAGCATCGAGATAAAACCCACGCAAGACGGCGTGGAAATAGACATGCACATTGCCGGCGACTGCTATGCGCGCTTGCGCGAGCAGCGCCGTAACATGGTGGGGCGCACCGGTTGCGGGCTTTGCGGTACCGAATCTTTGGCCCACGTTGCGCGGGCTATTGCTAAGGTTTTGGCGCAGCCGTTGCCCACAGACGATGCGGTTCAGGCCGCGCTTCATAGCTTGAAAAATTATCAGCCGTTACAGTCGCAAACCGGCGCGACCCACGGGGCGGCCTGGTGCGATAGCCGCGGGGAGATTGTTCAGGCTCGAGAAGACGTTGGCCGCCATAACGCCTTGGATAAGTTGATCGGGGCTCGCTTGCGTGAGGGTGGCGATCAGGCTTTTGACAAAGGTTTCGCGTTGATCTCCAGCCGCGCCAGTTTTGAAATGGTGCAGAAAAGCGCCAGCGTTGGCATCAGTACGTTGGTGGCGGTATCCGCACCAACGGCCCTTGCTATCCGAGAAGCCCGCGAAAGCGGCATGAATCTTATTGGCTTTGCCCGCCCGGGCCGCCATGTCATCTACACCGGAAGCGATGACACCGCTCAGGAGAATACATTGTGAGTGACCAGCAATTAACCAACCTGATCAAAATGATAGACCAAATTATTGCCAACAATTTACATCATGGTGACGACGACCAGGTGACTGACGTTGCCGCCGGCCACCTGCAGAAGTTCTGGGCTCGCAGCATGAAGCAGCAGGTGATCGCTTATGCCAACAGCGAAGGAGCAGAGTTGTCTCCGTTGGCGCAAAAAACCATCGCTAAGCTGCAGGCCGTCTCTTAGTTTTCTGTTGCACCACAATTTCGTGCACGCAGCCATCCCCATGACAGCGCCAGGCTCTAGCTCGGATCTGTCATGAGGGATAAAAGGAAGTGGCTGAGAGGGCTATTTTTCAAGAAGTTAACTTGGCCAGTAGACCAAGCACAAGCCCCTGCTATGCAAAATAGTATCTGAAAATAACCAGCACAGGTTTACGCAACGGTTGACCATGGCTCTGGTCGATCTGCGACATCCCTGCATAATTTCGTCATGAACCCGATACCCTTGTCCTGCAAAGGATCTATGGTCACGTCCGTAGCAATTCAGTCTGCCGTAATTGATGCAGCGCGCGCCTGTGATTATAGCCGTGCCATTAATTTGGTAACCGATGAGGCCCGCAGTAGGGCCCAAAACACCCAGATTTTAACCTTTAAGGTTTGTGATACTGTTAACGAAAGACTGGTGCGTGCCGATGTCTCAGCCAGTATTGCCGCGCAATTTAAAAGCCAGCGCACAAGGGCCTATAAAACATGCTCAACGCCGAGAATACCCTGAACGGTGAATCTACCTGTCACTATTTATCTCGGCATTGTTTACCCGACACTATGGGACGAAACTTATGAACCCAGTAACTCGGGAAAAACGCCGCCTTGCCGCACTTGAGCGGCTAGGAATTATGGATACCGGCTCAGAAGAACGCTTCGATCGCCTGATTAACCTGGCGCGACGTTTCTACGACACTCCTGTTGCCCTGTTTTCACTGCTGGATGACAAGCGGCAATGGTTCAAGTCCAGGCGCGGCCTGGATGTTGAACAGACACCGCGGTCCATCGCTTTTTGCGATCATGCCATCAGACAGGATTCGGTGTTCGTGGTTGCGGATGCCTCCAAAGATGAACGTTTTTGTAATAACCCGATGGTGACAGGAAAACCACACATTCGGTTTTATGCCGGCATGCCCGTTCGTGAGCCAAGCGGCTTCAAAATCGGCACCCTGTGCATAATCGACCATAAACCCCGTGATATTCCCGAGCAAGAGTGGGATGTGTTAAGAGCGCTTGCCAGCCTGATTGAAGATGAAGTGGAGCGTTTTTATCACGCGTCGCAATATCAGAAGCAGGTTCCGGTGTCGCGGCTGAATCGAGCCATTCAGAGGGCTCAGAACATTTTCCACACAGATGACAATCAGGACGCCGCGTTTGAGCTCCTGTTAAGCGACCTGCTGGTGTTGACCGACAGTCAGTTCGGGTTTATTGGTGAAGTGCTGACCAATAGCGACAACAGTCCTTATCTGCGCGTAGGTGCCATAACCGATATATCTTGGAGTTCGGAGTCGGCAAAGCGCTTTCAGCAGCGTAAAACAAGGGGCATGTTATTTGAACGGCTGGACAGCCTCATCGGTGCGTCGATGTTGTCAGACGATGTTTTGTTGAGTAACGAGTTTGCAACCGATAGCAGAGCTGGCGGATTGCCCCCCGGCCACCCGCAGATTACCCGCTACATGGGCGTTCCCATATTTTCCGGTGATAACCGCGTTGGTTTGGTGGGGCTTGCCAACCGCCCGGAGGGGTATACCAACAAACTGGCCATCGAGCTTGAACCACTGTTGCAGACGGTGGGCCAGTTGATTGAGCGTAAGCGCATGTACAAGGAGCGCCAGGAACATCAGAAAGGTCTTGAACAGGCAGCAAATTTTGATTCTCTGACGGGTTTGCCCAATCGCAGGCGGTTAACTGAACTGTTCGAACAGGAGCTGACGCTCGCGGACCAGCGCCAAGGCGCCCTGTCTATTTGCTTTATTGACCTGGACGGTTTTAAAGAGATAAATGACAACTACGGTCACTCAGTAGGCGATGCGGTTTTGAAAACCGTTGCTGCACGGCTTCAGCACGTTCTTCGTGAGTGTGACATTACTGCCCGCTTGGGGGGTGATGAATTTGTAGCCATTATCCGTGATGTCGAAAATAATGCGGTTTACGAGCGTATGCTTGAAGCGATTCGGCGCCCGATAAACCACCAGAATGTCACGCTTGATCTTGCTGCCAGTATGGGTGTTACCTTATACCCAAGGGACAAGTCCGCACCGGATCTGCTCTTGAGGCATGCTGACCAGGCTATGTACGCGGCAAAAGATGCCGGTCGCAACCGCTTCAGCATTTTTGATTTCGAAACGTACGTGAGCCGGGTTGAGCAGGGACGGGTTTTAGAACAGACCGCCAAGGCGCTGGGCGAAAGCCAGTTTGAAATGTATCTGCAGCCCAAAATTGTTCTGGCTAACCATCAGGTGGAAGGCTTCGAGGCATTGATTCGTTGGAATCACCCAGAGAAAGGATTACTTGGGCCGATCAGGTTTTTGCCACAATTGGAGCACACTGAATACGCCGCGGCGGTGGGCCGGTTTGTCATTGCAGATGCGGTGGCCAAGCTGCAGCACTGGAAACGGCTGGGTTTGCCTTATTCACTGAGTATCAACCTGAGCCCTACGCACCTTCTTAGCGATCGGTTGGTAGAGGATTTACAGGCGGCATTGCAGGGTTGCGATTCAGATGTACGCTCGCGCCTGATTATTGAACTGCTGGAAACCACGGCGTTAAATGATCCGGGAAGAATCATGGGCATTCTGTTGAAATGCCGGGATCTGGGCGTACAAGTATCCCTGGATGATTTTGGTACCGGCTATTCCTCGCTAGACCATTTTCGTCGCCTGCCGGCGCAGGAAATCAAGATCGACCGTTCGTTTGTTAGCGACATGCTCAACAATGCGGATGATGAGATGATCGTGAAATCTATCATCAGCTTGTCAAAGAACTTCAAGCGCCGAGTAGTGGCAGAGGGCATTGAAACTCAGGCCATGCAGGACAAGCTGATTGACATGGGTTGTGAGCAGGCTCAGGGTTTTTTCTATACAAAACCCCTTCCTGCAATCGCTGCTCTGGCCTGGGCCGAGGCTTATCAGAAGCGTTAATCGGTTTCGTTCGTCTACACAGATCACCTCTGAAAATTCAGTGCAGCTTTTGCGTAAAACGCGTTCAGCATCATATTATGAAAGCGCCGAGGTTTTCTCATCACGAACGAGTAGAGAATCAAAATGGCATGGCCCGTTAGTTTATAAGGCCTATCTCGACAACCGACGCTGGGAACTGATCCGCATTCATTTTCGCAAAGGGGAGTGCAATGAAGGCGCGCACCCGTTTGTCGATTATGGCCAGTGTGGCCTGAAAAGCCGCCTCAATCTCGTCTTCGCTGCCCACGACAGCCGAAGGATCAGTCAGGCCCCAATGGGCTTTCAGTGCAGGGCCGAAGAAGACCGGACAGGCCTCGCCCGCAGCCCGATCGCACACAGTGATGACAATATCTGGTGGTGAGTGCTCGAAGACATCCGATGCCTTGCTGGTCAATCCGTCGGTTGAAATGCATGCGGCTTCGAGGGTTTTCAGCGCTCTGACGTTCACTTGGCCACTAGGCCAACTGCCCGAACTCACTGCCGTCATGCCGGCGGGTGCCAAATGGTTGAATAGAGCCTCAGACAAGATGCTGCGACAGCTGTTATGGGTACACATGAACAAGATTTGCATGGGGGTATCTCCGTTTTAAACGCGCAGGCTTTGCAATCGATTTACCACAGGTAACTTGCCTCGACGAAGGTTAACGAATTTTTCCGCAACTGCCCCAGGAACGCATTCCCCGGGCCTCTAAAAAACTCGAAACCAGTATTGATGCGCCAGCTGTCCGTTAAAGCGTACTTCAGTCGTCCTCTGAGCATCCAGTCACCTCGGGGCTTTGTCCATACGGCGAAGATATCCATGGCTGCCTTTGAGTCGAGCAAGGGCCTGGCATACCTGAAAGTAATCCCATACTGCTTTGTATCCAATTCGTTGCTGACAAGTGACTGCGCCTCCTGAATCTGTTCCAGCAGCGGATCGCTGGATGGCGTTGAAACCGACCGCAAGTGTCGCAAGAAGCCCTGCAGCGACATTGTCTCGCGATCGCCAAGATACCATTCGGCACCGGCAATCAGTGAGATGTAAGGTCTGCGGCGAGCAACCGATGCAGCCGATGCCTGTTGGAAGTCGACCCATGCAATCTCGGCCCTGTAAGCAGTTTCCCCGCGCACCAGAGTAAGGTCGCTGCCAAGCATACGCATACGCGTGGCGTATTGGCCCAGAGTGATGCCCTGGGGTGTAATATTGCGTAACGCGAACGTGGGAAAGGGGTCGTGCCCGTCGATAAAGCTTACTGACCAATCGGCGCTGGAGGCGAGTACGTCATACTTAATCGCCAGAGTCGGGCGCACGCTCGAATCTTGCTCTATAAACTGCACACCGGGTGTTGCGCGCAAGGGCACATCATTAAAGCGAAAACGATCCAGCACATGCATTTGCAGCCGACCTTGGCCCGCGGCGCAATCGAGATGCAGGCCCCAGTTGCCGGTACGCTGATCGTTGGTTTCCGGGGTCAGACGGCGGTAGTTGGTGGGCGACACCAGATCGGTCGGGTTGATACCGTCTGCTCGCCCCCAGATGACCAGTTTCTTGCCTAGCGCCGGAGTGCAGGGCCAATTCCTGTTGCGGATATAGAGTTCATCTACCCCGGCACCCTCGCGCTTGCCATCCAGCCGCTCTGGTGAAGAGCGTGCCGAGACCGAAGAACGCAGTTGCAGGTTGTCGGAGGCCTGCCAATAGAAATTGAGCTTCAGACGATTGGAGGACACCGCATGCCTGTCGTCCAGCATGCGATTGGATGACCATAGGCCTGAGGTGATTTCACCGTTTAGCTGCGGCGAGCTGGCGTACCCCTGGGTTGTAATCAGCAGCGTTGCCAGTGCGCCGGCTCCCCAGCGTAACAATTGAGATTGGCGCATCGTTTGTACCTTAATTTATAGCCAGATTATTCGCGGAAAACAGCTTGTCGCTGAGCGGCTCACCGACCTTGAAGTTGCTGAAGCGGATGGTTGTGCTGTGACCACTTTGCAAGTTGGTGCATCGGGCGCGCATCGGTTGCCACTTGTCATGTTCGGCATCAACTAGCTGGATATCGGAGAAACTGAAGGTCTTGTAGGGTTGGCTGTGTACATCAAAGGCTTCCACATAGGTCGTGGCAAAGTTGTCCATGCGTACCCAGGTAACCCGTTTGGAATAGCCGGAATGGGTGCGTAGGTTGTCGTTGATAGGCAGTGACTCGATGACGTAGTGCTCGACGCCGCCGCGCAATTCTTGTCTCAGCAAGCTGTGCTGCCAGTCATCAACTTTATGGCCCATCACATCGCCAAAGCTGAAATCAGTGCCAATAAAACTGTCCTTTTTGTTGGAGGCCACAAGGCGGCGTACCCGACGCATAGCTGGAAGATAGACCCACATGTCGTCGTCGGCAGTGTGTTCAATCAACAGCGTTGTGGTGCCGCGAATATCTGCCGGTGCGTTGAAGCGGACCAGACGCATGGTGTCCTGGCCGTTCTCCTGGAGCTTGGAGGCCATATTTGACCGGCGTGTGCGGGTTGATCCGCTCTTGTTCTGCAAGACAAATTCGGCTTCCGCTGTGGAGGTGCTAAAACGTGTTACCGCAGCATTGCGCTCCATGATTTCCACTGCCTCCTGCTCAGCAGACCAACCCACCTGGGAGTACGTGAGGAACCCGATGGACGCCAGGATGATTAGCAGCACAGCGCCGCCATCACCGGAACGCCGGCGAAAAATAAAGGCTGGCTTGAAGGTCAGAATCACACTCGGGATGAGCGTCAGGGTTGCCAAAACGCTGGTCAGCATGGCCAGCACGAGAAAGGTAGAGAGCCACATATGAACCTTGTAGTCGTAGGAAAACATCAGGACGGCATAACCGCCGGCGACGGCTGTGGCAACGAAAAGGCAGGCTTTGCCAGCGGTTTTAATGGCCATTTCGACAGCGTGGGGCAAACTCTGGCCCTGCTTGGCATATTCGCGAATGCGGTAAATCAGGTAGATCGCGTAATCGGCACCGATACCCACCGCCATGGCTGAGATCAGTGAATTGGGGATGTTTAGCGGCACGCCGAAGTAGCCCATTACACCAAACACCACTGACAACACCACAAGCGCCGGCGAGAGAACCAGCAAACCAGCAATAAACGAGCGGAAGGCAATCACTGCTACCAGAAAGATCACAGTAAGAATCTGACCGATATTCAAAAGTTTACTGTGCACCATGACGTCAGTTACGGCGAGCGTCTGCGCCACTTCCCCGCCATAGGACAGGGTCACGTGTTCGGGAAAGCGTTGATTGGCCAAGGTGCTCAGTTCAGTGACCAGCTGATCGATTTCAGCATTGCTGTTGGTGCGTAACATGATCGAGATCTTTGCTCGTTGATAGTCGTAGTCGACATGGGCCGAAAAGTCCTCAGGGTCGCCCGACATCGAGTACAGGAACAGGTACTGGGCGATGAGATCCTGATCATCGGGAAGCGGTACAGGCTGCACCGGGTCACCGAGGGCGGCCTGATGCATGCGCTGAACGAAATCAACGATGGACAGGGTTTTGCCGACTATCGGGCGTGCGGCGGCATCAGCCTGCAGTGCGCGAATGGCATTCAGAATCTGTGGGTCCTTGATGCCGTCGGGCTGCCCGGTATCAACCATGATGTACAGCACATTGGTGCCGCCCGTTTGCGCGTTGAGCAGATTATCGTCCTGCTGGATGGGCAACGAGTCTGAGAAAAAGCTCTTGCTTGAGTTGTCGACATGCACTTTGGGCCAGCCAGCAACAGCCACGCCTATCAGTGCTACAAAGAGCAACAATACCCATCGACGACTGACCGAGCTGACAACCGTCTGGGCAATGCGGGCGGCCAGACGGTCCCAGATGCGCGGCTTCATTTCAGTATCAATATGGGCTGCCGACGGCGGCTTCAAACTGGCACGCACAGCTGGCGTAAAGGTGAACTCCAGCACCACAGCAGATAGCAGGCCGATGCCGGTGAAAATACCAAAGGCTCGCACCGTTTCCAGCTCAAATACCACCAATGAAAAGAACCCCAGCGCGGCAATGCCACCGGCGATCACCAGCACTGGGCCTACCGCAGCAAGGGACTGAATGGTGGCCAGGCGGTTGGCCGCCTGTGGTGCCATGTTCTGTACATTGACCAAGTCGATGAAATGCTCGTAGTAGCGTTTCAACAACTGCACAGCGTGCCCGGCGGCCACGGCAAGGATCAGAATCGGCGTGGGCGAGTTGAAAATGTCCATTGGTACCTTCATCAAACCCATGATGCCGACACCCCAGACTACCGACAGCACCGCCGTGACCAGAGGCAGAATCAAGCCCTGAACAGTTCGAAAGGCTTCAAAGTGCAACAGGCCAATGACCAGTACAGCGATCGGAAACAACCAGTTTATGCGGTCTGCAAACACTTCCGCATGCTCAAGAAAAACCGGATTGCCACTCAGGGAAATGTTGATGCCCGGCAGGTCTTCCCGACTCAGAATTTCGTGCACTTCCGAGAGCATAGCGCCAAAACCATTGGGGTTTTCCTTCAGCTCGAGCATGATGGTCGCAGTACGCCAGTCACTGGAGATCACGGCATCGCGGTAAATCGGGTTGGCCATAATTGTGGCTTTCAGGGCTGCAAGCTCTTCTGTCGTGCGGGGTACCGGTTCAGCCAGCAAGGGCCTGGCTTCGAAGCTTTCTGCATGACCGGCTATGCTTTTGGCTTGCCGGGATGACAGGCTGAGCAGTGTCTTATTGGTCACTGAGGAGGCGCCATACAGATCGTCGGTAATGCGTCTTACCGCCTCCAGTACCTGAGGCTGCAGGGCATCGCCCTCGGTTGGTGTCAGGCCAATCACAACCAGGTATTTCGAGCCAAAAATTCGCTCAATAGTGTTGGTTGCGGTGATGTAGGGGTGGCTTTGCGGCACCACAGCGGCCGGATTGATGATGACCTGTTGTTTGGCAGCAAAAAAACCGAAGAAGGCTGACAGTGCCAGTATCAACATGATGATCCAAAGCCGGTGGTTAACCACCCACCTCAGATAGCCTTCCAGGGGCAATGAGCTTTTGCTATCGCTGTGCTCAGCCGGATCTGCTGTGAGTGTTTTTGTTATGTCTGTCATGACTCATGACCTCGGCAGGAAAAACTGGGAGTTAAAGCCTCGTTATTGTTATGAAGGCGGGCGATTTGCGCTTTAAGCAGGTGCTTCTGAACCTTTGCAGACGGGGTGTAGGGAAAACTGTCCACCCGCTTGCATTGCGTTGGGCTCCAGCCTTTGAAAGCACCGGCAATATGTTGTTGCAGTTCAAGATTAACTGCGGAGGGATCAGATTCGGCTGCGGCAATCCGGGCCAACACGCAGTGACCGTTGTCGAGCCCGGTGACCAGCAACGCAGCATCTGCGACACCGGGGACCAATCGCGCCTGGTGTTCAATCAGCGCTGAACACAGGGGGTTGCCATTGCTGATCAAGGCATCCTCCATGCGATCGATAATCTCCAGCTGGGCACTGTCGTTCAGGATCGCAAAGTCGCCCGTGGCCAGCCACTCACCGTTACCGCTGGGGTAATGGGCAACCCAGTGTCCGCGAGCCATAAGCTCGCCGGTTCCCCTGGGCACACAGATTCCGTGCTTGTCCTGTATAGACAGCTCGATGCCAAACACCGGCTTGCCATGTTTCAGGGAGGCGTTGCTGCTGTCGAAGCGTTCGATGGTGGCGAGAGGCGAGGTCTCGGTCATGCCCCAGGCATGACACACCTCGACACCCAACCCGTCCTGAATGTACAGCGCCACCTCAAAGGGCAGTCGGGTTCCACCCACCACAGTGCGGCGCAGGGTGCTGAAACGCAGTCCATGGACGCGCATGTATTGCGCGAGCGCCAGCCAGTGAGCAGAGACAGCGCCCAGAACCGTGATCTTGTGCTCTTCAATCCACTGGAACCACTGGGCAGGATCACGGTTCAGCGGCACCAGAACCATCGAAGCACCTACCAGAGGGCAGACGAAGGGTGCACCCCATGCGCTGGCATGGAAGTTCTGCATTAGCGGCATGACACGGTCAGTGCTGCTCAATGCCATGGCATCAGGCAAGGCGCACGACCAGGCATGCAGCAGTGTTGACCTGTGGGTGTAGGCAACCGCCTTGGGTGTACCTGTGGTTCCGGAGGAGTAGCAAACATGCGATAAGGTCTGCTCGTCGAACGCCGGTGCGCGATAGGCTTCTGTCCCGTTGATGCCCGGCTGCGACATGTCGCATAGCGGCATGTCTGCAAACAATGCAGAGAAGCCACAGGCAGCGTTAGCCGTGGCGCTATCATGCAGGAGCAAAGAGGGCCGGATTTGCTGTATAAAAAGGGCCAGATCTTCCGGGCGATGCTGAGGGTTGAGCAAGTGGGTCGTCACGCCTTGCTGCAGGGCGCCATATAGCCAAGTCATCTGGTCAAGAGAGCTCAAACCAAAACTGACCAGCGCGTCTCCGGGCCGCAGTCCCCGCGCCTGCAGTTCGGCGCTTCGCTGCTGTACTGCCGTTGCTAGCTGAGAATAGGTCTGGGTTGTGACTTCGCCGTCCGGGGACAGGGACGTCACTGTTGCTGAAGCATGCGCCTGCGCGGCATGCTTCAGTAAATCGTGGACATGAAGCGGGAGCGATTGCACTCGCGCATGGGGATAATCTAACGGGTCAGGGGCATGTGTTTTCATGACGTCATAGTAGGAATTGCAGCACGCAGTCGACAATGGAACAGATATACCATGCTGTGGTTACTGGGCTGCAGCCCGGTTCAGGCGAACTTTAGATAGGTTTTAGTCAACGAATGTTGAGGCCGCTCAAACACGTCCTTGGAGTTGCCACACTCAATCAACTTGCCGACCCCATCAACCTTCCAGAATACTGCGACCTGATCAGCCACACGCCGTGCCTGACTCAAGCTGTGGGTAACCAGGACAATGGTTCTTCTCTTGGACAGGTTGCGAATCAGTGTTTCAATCTTCTCTGTCGACATCGGGTCCAGAGAACTGCAGGGTTCATCCATCAGCAATACATCTGGATCCAGTACCAGAGCGCGCGCAAGGCAAAGGCGTTGCTGCTGACCACCCGACAGAGCCATGGCTGAACTGTCGAGCCGATCGTGAACCTCGTCCCATAAGCCGACTTCGCGTAGCGCGGATTCAATAAGGTTGTTGATCTCGGCACGGGCTTTAATGCCATGCTGCTTGAGGGCAAATTCAAGATTTTTGCGAATCGAGAATGGAAAAGGGTTGGGGCGTTGAAACAACATCCCGACCTGTCGGCGCAGGTGAGTTGAGTTTTTCCCAAAAAGCTTGGTGTCCATCCAGCTGAAGTTGACTGACCCCTCCACAGAACAGCAAGGCACCAGATCGTTCAGACGGTTCAGGCAGTAGAGCAGGCTGGACTTTCCGCACCCGGACGGACCGATCAATGCCATGACTGAGTTACGTTGAACGCGCAGCGTCACCTTCTCCACGACAGTGCAGTTACCATAGCTCACCGACAGACTTTCGATTTCGATGTAGTCGCCCGTCAGAGTATTCCTCTGAGTGATGTTCTCGGGCGTACGCGGAGCGGTGTTTGCAGGGGGAACAGGCGTAATTGCACGATGCTCATTGTTCATCATTTAGTGACTCCGTGTTGTGGTGCCCGTCATGCGCCGCTGCATCCAGCGTGTTATGGCATGCACACTAAAACTGAGCATGGCCAACAGCAACAGAAGCGCGAGGGCTGAACCATAAGCATTGGGGCTGCCGCCTGGTACGTTGGTTGAAAGGTCGTAAATGTGCACAGAAATACTGCGGCCAGAATCCAAAAGTGATTCGGGCATACGGTCCGAATAGCCGCTGGTGAACAGCAGCACGGCGGTTTCTGCCAGGCCTCTGGTCAAGGCCAGTACAATGCCTGCGCAAATGCCGGGCAAGGCTACCGGCACCAGCACGTGCCATAAAACTGATTGTCGCGATAGCCCCAGTGCAGTTCCGCCAGCGCGATGAGCAGAAGCGGCGGACTCCAGGGAAAAGGCCATGGAACGTGCCAATGTAGGCAAGATCATGCAAGCCAGTGTCAATCCGCCTGCCAGAATCGAGTAGCCTAAGCCCAGTTGACGACAAAAAAAGCTCAGTCCAAATAGCCCGAATACCACCGAAGGAATGCCGGACAATATGTCGAGACTGCAGCGTAACATCCTCGCGGCCCAACCTTCCGGATCGAAGCCTTCAGTCAGCATTACGGCTACGCTGAAGGCCAGTGGCAGGGCGGCTGCGAGGCTGGTTAGAACAATTGCCAGGGTGGAGGCCAGGATAGGAGCAATGCCCCCGCTGCGGCCGGCATTTGCTGGACTTGCCAGCAGAAATTCCCAGCTTAGCACCTGTAGGCCGTTGCTAAATACGGTGAATAGCGGCCACAGCAGCATCGCAAAGGCGGCCAGTGTCAGTGCATACATCAGGCCAGTCCAGGCCAGATCGCGGTAATCGAGCTCGCGTGTCAGGGCCTGTTTCATGGGGCCATTCTCCGCTGACGCATGCTAGCCCATTCACCTAAGGCCACCAGTGCGCTGACCAGCAGCAACATAACGAGTCCTGCAACGAACAGGGAGGCGCGGTGATCCCCCATGGCATAGGGCATCTCTAAGGCGATATTGGCAGTCAGCGTGCGCACCGGATCAAACAACGACGTCGGCACTTGCACAATATTGCCGCAGACCATCAGCACCACCATGGTTTCACCTATTGCACGGGCAGCGCCGAGTACCATCGCGGAAAAAATGCCCTGGCTGGAGGCGGGAATGACAACCCGGAGTAAGGTTTGACTGCTCGACACGCCAAGTGCAGCAGAACCTTGAATGTAGGCCTGGGGTACTGTTTGAAGTGCCGATTGGGTCAGTATCGTTATAGTTGGAATGATCATCAAGGCTACCACCAGAATGCCAGCCAACAGGCTGGCGCCGGGGGGGCTCCACATGTTCAAAATAGGCACGATTGAGGTCACACCCCACAGACCGTAGACCACAGTCGGTATCGCAGCACTGAGTTCCACCAGGTTACGTAGGAGTTGCGCAAGTCTCGCGGGAGCCTTGAATGTCGTGACAAGGGCAATAGCCACGCCGAGTGGCGTTGCCACGAAAAGTGCACCCATGGTCAGGTATAGACTAGCGAGCAACATGGGAGTCATGTTGAAACTGGCTTCGAGCGGCCACCAGCCGTCGTCGGTAAAGAACCTGGCGATTCCGCCCTGCGCAAACAGCGGGGAACCTTCTCGCAGCAGGAAAGCGACGATCAGAAAAATGACCAGTGCAGCCATCAAGGCGAGCAGGCTCAAGGTTGGCCAAAATAGCCATCCTTGTCGTTTTGATAAAGCCAGTGACAGGGTTGCGGGTGTCATGGGTCCCCCAGCTCAGCAGGGACTGACGATCATGGAGTCACCGGAATAAAATACATGCGGCTGACCAGTTCAGCCGCCTTACTGGAGCGGGTAAACGTTAAAAAGTCCCGGACCTGCTCGGTGATTGGCTCTTTATAAACCAGATTCAGCTCGCGGCTGATCTGATAGTTGCCCGACGCCACACTCTCTGTAGATGGAAACTGGTCGTCAAGCGCAATCAAGCGAATAGCGGCGCCCTGCTCCGCCTCGTACTCTGCCGAGCCAATAGACACATAACCGATCGCAGCGACTGAGCTGCCAACGGTTTGAATGCCCTGTTGATTGTCGCCAATGATGACGTCGGCGCGTATTTGTCGGTAGGAAATGCCGAAATAGTCACTGAATACTTCCAGTGTTGAACGTCCTTCTGCTTTGCTCACCACAGTAATGGCCAGATCATCGCCACCGACGTCTTTCCAGTTGGTGATTTGGTCGGTGTAAATATCGATTACCTGCTTTTTGCTCAGACCAGTGACAGGATTGTCTGCGTTGACGATCATGCCGATGCCGTCGCGGGCGATCAGAACATTGTGAAGATCCCCTTCATCCGCTTTCAGCTCTCGAGAAACCATGCCCAGTGCCGCTGTGCCGGCCCGAACATCCATGACGCCGCGGGAGCTGCCGCCTGACTGTACATCGCTTCTTGTACCGAGAGTTTCTTGTTCGTAGGCTTTGCCCATTTCACTTAGCAGCGGCGACATTGTGCTTGAGCCGACAATGCTGATGCGGACCGTCTTGTCTGCCGCATGTTTTTGATCTGTTACCGGGTTGCAGCCAGCGAGCATTAATGCCGCCAGTATCCATGGCGTTGCTGCACCAGAGGGCAGCGCCGTCGTTTTTTTAGTATTCATGAGTTCTCCTGACTCCGTGGAGTATATCGGGCGTCCAATGCAAAAATGTCCGGTGTACTCTAATGTGAAAAGGCATACAGGCTGAATAGAATATATGTTCTATTGTCTTGATGGGGCATCACATCCGATCATGTTCTCAAGGGATTGTCCTTGAAGCCTGATAGGAAGAAGCAACATGAGCGAGATGTCCAGTCATACAGAGTCAACTCAGTCCGGACCTGCCAATTTGCGAGCGGCGAGCCGCCGCGATGAACTTGGTAATGAACACGGCAAAAGCGATGGTTATTTCAACCTGCTTGCGTACATTGCCTCCAATGCCATCGCCGGTGAGGTCATGGCTATTGAGAATTATTCCGAAATGGTTCCGTTAATGCCGGACACCGAGAGCAAGATCGAAACCGTCAAACAAGCGTACGAGGAGTCCAAGCATATTCTGATGCTGGCCAGTCTGGGCAAGCGTCACGACTACAACGTCATGCGTGAAATCGTTGAGCCCCAATGGTTCAACATTCGTCGTCATTTCAGCACCGCCGTACAGAATAAAGACCTTGCTGCCTGTCTGGTGATTCAGGACCTGATGACCGAAACCATGGCTATCGTTCTTTACCGTACCCTTCAGCGCCAGGGTGATCCTGATACCTCGACGCTGGCCGGCAAGATTCTGGAAGACGAGCTGGAACATCTGGAAATCGGTCTGACACGCATCCGTGGTCTGATCGATAAAGATCCTGAAGGCGTGCATGAAAGCCTCAAGTGGGCTCATCACCGCGTTATGCCAGAGCTATTCAGTATGGTGAGCACCAGCTGTCACTTCCTGTGCGATCGTCTGAATATCGACTGTGGTGCCCTTTCCCTTGGCGATCTAAAAACAGATATCGACGGAATTCGTATCGAAGCACTGGACACCTACGTAGAGACTCTCGATAGGGCCAATTTCGATCCTGCGGTAACCGCCATTCTGATCGAGTCAATGCAAACCTATGGCGGCACACCGTCCATGCATGCAGATCTGGCTAACGCTTAAGGCGTTTACCCCGTCAGCGCTCGACAGCTCAGGAAGGGCTTATATGTTCGGCACAACCACCTTAATGCAAGGTATTCGCCCGTTCTTTGAGTTTTTGCTCATGGACGGCGCCTTGCTTGTTGGACTTTTTTTGTTGATCACCTGGGCGGTCGTGATGCTGCAACAGCGGGTCTCATTTCAGGCGGCACAAGGTTCATTGATGGGTTCCTCCAGTTGGCGATCGGCATTTGTTGCCAGTATCGGTGGAGTACTAACCCCCTTCTGTTCCTGTTCAACAATTCCTGTGCTGAGCGGAATGCTCAGGGCAGGAGTTGGCTTCGTGCCGAGTTTTGCATTTTTGGTGGCCTCACCCGTAGTGAGCGAGGGTGTATTTATCTTGCTGCTGCTCACTGTGGGTATTATCCCGGCTGTCGTGTTTATTTTCCTGGGCCTGGTTTTGACCTCTGCAGCTGGCGTGGCAGCAGGAAGTTTTGGGCTGGCACGTTACGTCACGCTGAAACCAACCCCACAGAGCAGCGCCGCTTTTCTGGGTCAAGCTGCAGCGAAATGGCAGGGCTTGCACCCCTCATCACGTTTTGCTTGGCTAGCGGCAAAGCAGGAGTTGCGCACCGTCGCGCCTTATCTGCTGGTGGGCTTGCTGATTGGGGGCCTGATCTATGGCGCTGTACCGCAGGAAGCACTGGTGAGTCTGCTAGATCAATTGCCGGTTGGCTGGCTCTACCTGGCATGCGCACTGCTGGGCGTGCCACTCTACATTTCGCCTATCACCGCGTTGCCAATCGGTTTGGCGCTCATCGAGAAAGGTTTCCCGGTTGGACCGCTTGTAACCTTTCTGGTGTCCGCGATAGGAACCAGCCTACCTGAGGTCATGCTTCTGTTCAGGTTGTTCAAACTCCCACTGGTGATAGCTCACACGCTAACCGTCATTACGTGCGCATTGGTCCTCGGACTGGCTATCGCATTTTTGGTGTAACCAATCAAACAAAGAAGGTAAGACATGCTCGATTTCTTGAAAAAAACGTCGAAAGAAGACATTAATCAGGTCAAGCGTGCACTGGGTCCACATGCCATCGTGGTAGTCTCTGCCAGTTGTTGCATGCCCGGCACGTCGCAGGTGGATGAGGAGATCGAAGCGACAGCGCGCAATGCGTTAGCGGAAACTACGCTGGACTGGCCGGTCATTACCATCACCGTAACAACGGCCCAATCCATTCTGCCAAAAATTTCAGCAGAGCTGAGCGTAAACGCAAGAGAGCTTGCCAGCCAGGTTTCCGAGCTATTTATGACGCATGGTCTCAGCGCATTTCCGATTATCATCGTTGACCAGACGCTGGTTTCCTATGGTGGTGCGCCAGATCAGGCAATTATACTGAGCGCACTGTTCAAAGCGACTGAAACCAAAAAAGACGCGGCACTTCAGGGGGTTCAATGAAAACGCCGCTTCAGACGCCACGTCGCGGCAAACGCGTCCTACTTACTGGAGGTACGGGGCATCTCGGTTCACTCATTGCAGCTCAACTGCTGAGCGATGGTTGGGCGGATCACGTGATTATCCCCACCCGGAAAAGCAATACCGGCGACAGCATTCCGCAAGAAATTCAGCGTGAGCTGATGGCTTTGGAACGGGTTCCGGACGAATTTCAGATGCGTTTGACTATCGTTCATTGGCAGGGTGCCGAGACAGCGTCGGTAGAATTGCTTGAGGACATGCTCCGCTCAGGTAAAGTTGATACCGTGATCCATTGCGCAGGCTGCCTTGATTACTTTGACAATGACGCGTTGAAAGCCATGAACATTGATTTCACTACAAGGCTGACAATCGCAGCGAAAGGCGTCGGCGTGGGTTTTTTTGTCTTCGTCTCGACGGCCTACGCGGCGGGCTATTCCGGTGAACTCATATCAGAAACGGCGTTGCCTGAGCCGCGAAGCGATCCAACCAATTATACCTTGACCAAACGAGCCGCCGAGCGTGTGGTTGCAGAGTGTGGTATTCCTTTTGTAATTATCAGGCCCTCGGTTGTTATTGGTAGCTCAGTGGATGGTCGGTACAGCGGTAAGCGCTATGGCCTTTATCAACAGTGGATGGGTATCGAGAGACTGCTTAGCGATCGCCATCATGCTGAATTGCATACCGTAGCCACGAACCAAGCTCTCAACCTGTTGCATCAGGATGTGTTCCAATCAAGTGTGGCAAGTATCGTTCGATGGGTGCCTGAAAGTGAATACGTGAATCTGGTAGTCGATAACCAGATCACTCCATCCATGAAAGATATATGGCGACTGTTCTGTGAAGTACTAAGGCCCAGGACGGTGATTTTTTACGAAAGCTTCAAGGCGGTTGATCTTAAAGCAATAAATGTTCGCCAGCGGAGCTATCTGATCTTTGCCCAAACTAATCTCGAAATCGGCGCTTATCCCTGGCAGTTTGATCGTCAATGGCTCAAGGCTTTGTGCCAGCATGGACTGAGCTTTACCGAAACAACCCTGGACACACTGCAAATCTGTCAGGATCGATTTGTATCTTCATCCGTACTCATACCGCGCTACTACGAGCGCTTTGGTGCAGACTTGCCAGAGCATATTGAATACCGCGAACACTCCAGCATCCGGGAAATTAGCGTTAATGAGCACGCTTGAGACCGCAGCGTTGAGACTGAATCTCTGGCAGCGCGAGCTGTACCATGCGGCTACTGTTTTGGGTGATCAGTTTAAGGACGCAGATGAGCCCGGCTTTACACCCAACATCCTATGGTGGGGAGCGGCCTATTCCGATTTGTTGTCCCTCTGTGCAGACAGTATATGCGGCAAACTGATCATTGCAGACAGTGATCCACGACGACTGCGCACCAGCACCGCGTTGGTGGATAATGCCAGCGGGATCCGTCTGGCAGCGCTTGCCGATTTGTCTCGTGACGCCAGGGCTATAGAGCTATTGCTTCAGGGCGCCGTTATGCGTGATATCGATGCCTACCTCGCATTGGATGAAAAGTTGCGATCCGGCGCTGAGCGGTCACCCGCGGTCGCAGACGGCTGGGCCGATCACCTGTTCATGGATTTTACCTTTAACCGCGTCGATGCCGAGCATGAAAGCAAACTGATGTCAGAGGCATTTCGCATCTTGAGTGCAACCGGCAGCATAATTTGTACCCTGTTGGTAAGCGATGAACCGTTATCTGCCCGCCACAGCGTCAAATCAGCTCCGGTCGGAGCAGACTTGCGAATACCCTCAGAATCAGCTGTGATAGCGGCATTTCAGCAAGCCGGTTTCCATGGCATTACGTTTCACTGGTCGCCAACGGCAGCAAACATTATTGACCGAATTGGCGATGTAGAAGTGCGCATGTGCAGCATTCAGGCCTACAAAGGCAAGCAGGGTCCATGCTGGGAGTTGGGGCAGGCTGTAATGTATCGCGGCCCCTGGCTTGAGGTGCAAGACGATGATGGACATGTGTACCGACGCGGTGAGCGGGTCGCAGTCTGTGCAAAAACCTTTGATCTGATGATGCGGGCGCCTTATCAGGGCGCATTTATGGGGTTGCGCAGTGTTAATGAGCCACCGCTGGCACGAGCCGTAACCTTTGATTGCAACACGTCAATACTTCGTGATCCAAAGGTGACCAAGGGACTGGTGCCTTTTGATGGCGAGCAAATTGAAACCTCTTGTTCCGCGGAAAACGGATGTTGCTAAATGTATCCGTCTGTCAACAAATCGCCCTACAATGGAGGCTGGAGAAATTTATTGAGGGATACTGAACATCATGGAAGGTGATAAGAAGAGTTACAACTGGGAAGCGTTTCGAGAAAGCATGAGAGCACCATTCTTTCTGGAACTGGACGTTGACTGCACCGCCATTGGTATTACAGATGTAAATGGCCCTACCGTGCACTTTAAAGAAATTCTCTTTCTTGAAGGCGAAATTCACGAAGAGCCCGAAACTCTGCAGAGCCACTGCGCGTCACTTGTTGCGCTGTGGACGGCGATGCGAACGCCATCGCTGGTGGATTTGGGCCAATGCACGTGTATTGGCCGACGACTGTTGAGTCAGGAGCCGGTACTTGGCCGGCGTTTCGCCGTACATGCCAGTCAGCTTGGTGATAACAGTCTGCTTTTTGTCGTCATTAGTTCAACTAAGCGATGGAACAACGTCGAAACTGTCAAGCGCATAGTGGCCGAGTTGGTTGAGCAAGCCAGGGAAATATACGCCGTTGATGACATTCCGCCTTGTGCTTTTTCAAAGCCAGATGATGCAGGGCTGGACTGGTATCAATTTACGGCTAGGGAAGTGCAAATCCTCAAACTCGTTGCCAGCGGTATCAGTAACAAACAGATTGCACGAGAGCTGGGCTCAAGTCCGAATACAGTTCGAAACCAAATTCATGCCCTATTCCGCAAGACCGAAGTGACAAGTCGAACGGCGCTGGCAATGAGAGTAGCGGCCATCAAATAGAGCGAATCATGGCCTGCGCACAGTCAAAGTCGAAACCTGCCGGACGGGTGCAACGCCACCCGATACTCCTCAGTGCAGCTTTAAACGCGGCTGCATAGCACGACTGATTTTGTCCATCAACCAGATAACGCCGGTACGCAGGAAACCGTGCACAGCCACCTGGTGCATGCGGTACAAAGACACGTAAAAAAGTCGCGCTACCCTGCCTTCAATGTACATGCTACGGCCCGACAAATTACCCATCAGGTTACCTACGGTGGTGTAGCGGCTAAAGTTGATTAGCGAACCGTGGTCGTTGTACACAAATGGTACAGCTGCTTTGCCGTGCAGGCGGTTGCACAGGGTTTTGAACAGCGCGTCGGCCTGCTGGTGTGCAGCCTGGGCGCGAGCGGGTACCGGGCGCTCCGAGCCTGGTTGAGGGCAGGCGGCGCAATCGCCAAGAGCAAAAATATCTGTGTCATGGGTGGTTTGCAGGGTTTGCAGCACCACCAATTGATTATCACGATTCACTTCCAGACCTTCCAGTTTACTCAGAAACACCGGCGCCTTGATGCCAGCAGCCCAGATGGTCATGTCGGATGGCAGCTCGGTGCCGTCCTTCATCACAATAATGTCTTCTTTTATTTCGCTGACCGGCTGGCCCGTCAGCACTTTCACATGCTGCTTTTCCAACTCACGAGTCGCGGCAGAAGAGAGTCGTGCGGGCAACGCAGGTAAGATGCGTTCGGCTGCTTCAATCACTGAAATAGACACGTCGGATGCGCGCAGGTGGTTCATGCCGTACACCGGCAGTTCGCGCGAGGCCAGGCGCAATTCGGCTGCCAGCTCCACACCGGTGGCGCCGGCGCCAATAATACTGATGTGCAAACGATGCTCTCGGCCTTGCTGAGCTTCGTGGTTTTTACGCAAAAATGCGTTCAGCATTAGATTGTGGAAGCGCCGAGCCTGTATCAGGCTGTCTAGAAACAGACAGTTTTCCTGTGCTCCGGGGGTGCCAAAATCGTTTGCGGTACTGCCTACGGAAATCACCAGAGTGTCGTAGGAAATTTCCCTTTCGGGCACGACTTCTACGCCGTCTTCGCCCACAAATGGCGCAACCACCAGAGTTTTAGTGGCGCGGTTCAGGCCGCTCATGCGGCCAAGCTGAAATTCGTAATGATGTTTGCGAGCGTGGGCGCGGTAATTGATTTCGTTAGCATTAGCGTCTAATGAACCAGAGGCGACTTCGTGCAGCAGAGGTTTCCAGACGTGGGTCAGGCCGGCGTCTATCAGGGTAATGCGGGCTTTGCCTTTTTTTCCCAGTGCGTTGCCAAGGCTGGTGATCAGCTCAAGGCCGCCGGCACCGCCGCCAACGATCACTATGTGGTGGAGGTTGTTACTGGTCGTTGTTTTATTTTTCGGGGCAATCATCGCATTAGGCCTTTACAAAAAAGAGAACAAAGCGCTCTTGCTGCTGGCGTACAAAAGCGCTTTGTTGTCGTGACTGAGACCCATTGCAAGCGTGTGATATTAACGCGCCATGCGCCAGCAGACAATGAACACCGTGTAAGCAATG
>Ga0307487_1000923_pt1 | contig 21964 bp, 20 predicted proteins | sample CBIW12metaG_FD_203665 | JGI IMG/M metagenome (GOLD analysis project Ga0307487, IMG submission 203665) | Sea-ice brine microbial communities from Beaufort Sea near Barrow, Alaska, United States - CBIW 1.2 | ecosystem: Environmental > Aquatic > Marine > Coastal | place: USA: Alaska | collected... | reverse complement strand
ACGGCATACAACTTCAAGAAAATAGTGAAGGCTGTCTTAATGGGGTTAGTCCGTCCAAAGGGTGTCAAAAGAGCACAATATGCCGCGTAAAGGCCCTAAAATGACGCTATCTTATGAAATTCATAAAAAACAGCGGCAGAAGTGGTCAATATTTAGCCAGTAATGGTTTTCGCTGAGGCTCGGCTGGAGGCCAGCGTCTATTCTCGGTCAGCCTCCTAGGTGGGAGTGCCATTTAGGGTATCCAGATGAACCGGTCCCGAAGGCGGCCAAAAGCGCTTAGGCCTCCAGACATGGAAGTCCACCGTGTCCCAGCTTTGTTAAACTGGCGCTGACAGCACGCCAAAATCCTCGATGTTTTTGGGGACCTTACGCCGAGTAACAATTCCTTATTTAGATCCCACTGCAGCGTATGTAGCGCCCTACTACTCTTCCGCTCGATCACCTAAAAAATCCATGGAGATGGTTATGAAAAAGAAGTTCGCCCTGCTTGCGATAGCTGTTGCTGCAACACTTGGTCTGGTAGGTTGCGGTGGAGGAAGCTCCTCCGGATCTAGTTCTGTTGAATCGCCGGGTTCTGGCTCTGGCGACAACACCACCACAAGCAATGTCATGACACCGACCTCTGAACTGCAGGGTAAGCAAGTCGGTAGCTTTCAAGACGCAGCGGTGGAAGGATTGACCGTAAGCGCCAATAAATCAGCACCTACATTCCAGTCCCGAGATTGAACACACTGATTCCCTCTTCAATCCCAGGAGGCATCAGCATGACCCGCGAACGAGAACAACTTTGGCAAAAGCATATCACGGCGTGGCACTTGGGTTGGAACCTCCACGTACCTGGCACAGTTCGGCGATACGCCAGATCCGTCGTGTGTCGATGTGGGTCCCGCGACCTGGGTTGTCGGAGATGAGACTGTCTTCCTGTACGGCGATGAGCTGAACAGCGAAACCAACAACGGCAACATCACCTGCACAGGCCGAGACTATGGCAGTCAGGACACCAGCGACTGGCCGGGCGTTGACAATGCGACTCGCGACGGTAAGTCTGGCGTCGAGTGGTCCATTGCCGACAACGGCGCGTTGGATTTCGATTGTGGTCCTGAATGTACACTGGCTGAGCTTCGGGGCACCATCGACGACTGGGAAGAAACCTGTCTGGCAAATGACTTCTACACACGGAAGAGTGAAGGCGATGTGATCGATCACTTCCAAGATGTGGATTACTGCGCCGAGAGTGATCAACACAACGGTCCGGTCGTGGGTTACTCCGAAGTCACGTACGTGGACCGTCTGGGCGGTGATCGCATCTTGCGTATGAAACAGGACTTCTTCGCAACGTTTGCTCCTGCGCCAACGGCGGAGCGGGCCACTGGATTCAACGAGAACGGCTTCTCACTGGATGTCATGAACCGTAAGGTTGCGTTGGACCACACCGTGGATTTGACCCAAGGAGAGTGGGTCGAGAAGGTTAATTCAGCCACGGATCAGCAGACTGTGGACGGTGGTACCTACACCTTTTTAGCCGATGGTGCGAGCATTGTCCTGGAGTGTGCAGGTGGCTTTGAGAGCTGCACCTGGGAAGAGCTGAACGGCAGCTACGACGATGGCTCTGGTAATGCCGTCCAGTATATCCACATTCGTGGTACCGACGTCATCAACTGGCTCGAAGGCGATAACGTTGGTACGCTGACTCTCACCGCAAGCAATTGATTAGCGCTTGAGCCGCTGGTTTGAAATCGGCGGCTCACACGTGCTTTCGGGCTTCGAGAGCGATCAGTGCCGGAATAATGGAACCAGTACAGTTCAGTTTCTGATCGGCGTAATTATGTTGGTAGGCGGCTTTTGAGGTCTATCGAAAGCTACTAAGGTCTATGGCATTCCCCGAAAAATATCAGAGGCCCCAGCCTCTGGATGCTCCATGCCGCATATCCCGCTCAACCTGCTTTTCCTTCAACCATTCATGAATTTCGGAATCAATCTAGCCCACGGCCCTGCCGCCAAGGTAGATAGGTCTGGGAAATGTTCCTGCATCAATGTACTTGTACAACCTGGACCTGGCCAACCCGGTTTTATCTAGTACTTCTGCCAATCTGAGCATTGTCATAGATCTACCTCCTCAGTTACCCGAAGTATTGTAAGCGTCGGGCTATCACACCCTGTCAGGTATAGGGGCGTGAAGTCGAGTGAAGGTTTGATCCCGCTCCCAGGCACCGATAGCATCAGCGATGCCCGTCATTGCTCTTCATGAGAAAAGTTTTAGTCGAATAACATTCAACAGCCAGTCAGGCATGTAAGTCGTCGGTAGCCCAGTCGCTGGCAGGCGGCGTTTGAATTAGCGGATATGCACTAATCAGCCTCTGTTGTGGTAAGCTGGCTTTACAGGGTAAGACAACCGTTTTTTCCATAACTTCGGAGGATTCATTGTGTTTTCGGGCCTCAGCGTATTTCCTTTAACCCCTATGAATGAGCGCGGTTTGGACGAGACGGCATTTGTTCGATTGATTGAACGGCTCGTTACTGCCAACGTCGATTCGATAGGCGTGCTAGGTTCGACTGGAAATTATGCCTATCTAACCATGGCCGAGCGTGCGCGTGTAGTAAGGCTCGCGGTGGAGCACGCAGGGAATGTCCCAGTGATGGCGGGTATTGGTGCGCTGCGCACGTGCGATGTGCTCACGTTGGCTGAAGATGCAGAGGTTGCTGGCGTCACCGGGGTACTGCTAGCGCCAATGTCGTATCAGAAACTGTTTCCGGACGAAGTTTTCGGGATCTATGAAACGATAACGCACGCACTGTCGGTACCGCTTTGTGTTTACGATAACCCCGGCACCACGCAGTTTATTTTCAGCGACGAGCTTCATGGCCAAATAGCGCAGCTCCCGAACGTGTCATCTATCAAGATTCCCGGAGTGCCTGAGAACCCTATTGAAGCAAGGGCGCGGGTTGAAAGGCTTCGTGCACAAATTCCATCAACCGTAACTGTGGGTGTGAGTGGAGATGCCTTCGCTGCGACCGGCCTGAATGCCGGCTGTGATGCCTGGTATTCCGTGATCGGGGGCGTGTTTCCCGCCACAGCACTTGCGATTACCCGCGCAGCTCAGGCCGGGAACGCGCAGGAAGCGACACGTTTGTCGGAACGATTACAGCCCTTATGGGACTTGTTCAGCGAGTCTGGAGGAGGCCTGCGGGTTGTTGCGGCTGCTGCGGAATTACGGGGACTTGCTGAGCCCCCGTGTTTACCGCTGCCGCTTAAAGCCTTGGATAAAGAGGGACGTCGACGACTGGCGAACTTGATTGATGAACTGGATTTATCGTGACGCAAATAACGCTCCACGACGGTCAATACAACGGCAGTTTTTTCCGTAAGGCGAATCAAAATCGGGACAGAATTATTTAAGCAAGTTCGACAGGCCTAAAAATAAATCTGGCCCGGTTTCTTCCCGAACTGACCCACGCCTTCTTTAACTTTCTTGCGTTAGCCCACTTGCCTCAAGCAAGCACGTGGTCGTAGAAAAATCGGATCATCTCTCGTGAGACGTTGGGGCCTTTGGGATCGGTATATGAGCCCCGTCTACTCCCCCCTGACCACGCGTGCCCCGCCTTGTCGATGCGCCACTGCTCTAGCACTGCCCGACCGCCTGTATCATGGTGGATAGCGCGGGTGTAGGCATGGCCATTCGGTACCTGACCTCGCAGGAGGGTGACCTGCGGATCCTTCGCTGTTCCAGTGTCCACGCCGTTATGCGAGTAGAGCTTCGCGCTTTGCGCAATCACCTCGTCACCGTTGCGCGGGTGTACCGTTTTATCCAGATCCCCATGGAACACGATCGTTGGCACGAAGCGTCCCACCGCGTCAGCGCCTTTGTCGCGTTGGCGGCGGCCGAACGGCGCGCCCATTTGCTTCATGGCGGCAAATGCGGATGGCATGTCGTGGGCGGCGGCGTATGGAAGACCGGAATGGACGCCGATAGCAGCGTAAAGATTGGGGTAGGTTCTGCCCATGATGGCGGCCATTGCGCCGCCTGCGGAAAGTCCGGCGACGTAGACTCGGCGCGTATCGACCGCGTAGGTGCTGATGATGTCGCGTGTGAGACCGGCAATGATCGAGGGCTCGCCGTGGTCGCGCCGTTGGTGAGACGCGTCGAACCAGTTCCAGCACTTGTTCTGATTGGCGGTGGATTTCTGCTCGGGATAGACGACGAAGCACTGATGTTCCTCGGCAAGCGAATTCACGCACGTGCCGGCGGCAAAATCGTCCGGGTTTTGCGTACAGCCATGGAGCATGATGATTAACGGGAGCGTTTGCCCTTGATAGCCGCTCGGGATGTACAACTTGTACGCGCGGGTTCCTGCCGGGTTACTGTAAGACCCTGACAGGAATTGCCCATCGGGTTGTTCGTTGCGTGCTCGATCGGGGGTTGGCTCTGGCTGGCGCGCCGGTTTGGCGAATTCCCATTGACGCGGATTCCGGGCGCGGAAGCGGGTGGATGGTTTGGGAGTGCGCGCCTGCTCTTGATGTGCCTTGGTACTATTCGGCGGCGGGAGAGCTTCCGGTGCGACGACATGAAAGCTGCCTTCGATCGCTGCCTCATTGCCAGCAGCGGAGGAGTTGGCCGCGGCATCAGGCGTGAGGCCCCGCAGCGTGCGTTGAATCGCACCGGTGGCCTCGTGCAGTCCGCCGGGCGCGCATCTGGCGCATTGCCTCACGCATCCCCTCTTGTAGTGCGTTATGTCTCTTCATGATTATCTCCTACTGATTAGTGGATTCGATCGGCCAACGCGGCTTTGACCGCCTTGCTAGCGTGAAAGGCGCCCAGCACCGCGACGGAAGTGATGGTGGCGCGCCAGTTCCGGTGACACATCGTCGGCAATGCGGGCCAAGCCGAGCACCTGAATTTGAAGTTGCTCCCCAGCCACTTGCACCGCCTCAAGATCCTGGCGCGAGAAGTCTTGCAGGCCGAGGACGAAGGTTTTGCGGGCCACCGTTTGCTTCACCACCTCCGCATGCGTTGTGAGCTGGTTTCGTATTGCCGTGCGGATGAAGTCGGTGCGGTTGGAATAAAATCCTTCCTTCACCAATAGGTCAATCTGGCCCAGGTCAACAAACCCGAGGTTGATCGTGATTTTCTCGGACTCTCCGGCCTTCGCCCTTAGTTCATGTACAGTCATAGTTGTCTCTCTTGCCATCCAAATGACATCCATATACCATCTGTTCACCATCTATATGGATGGTGGCACATGAGTCATCGTCGCTTTTGTTTTGTTCAATTTTATTTCGCATTTTGGGCGCGGGCCGATGATGAAGGTGCGATGGCATGCGGGATACCACCTATCTTCCCGTCTGCGAACGTTGGAAACTCAGGGAAGTGGCCGCCTTTGAAAACTAGCCTCTAAGCCCGAGTGCGGCATATGTGACGTTTTTCACCACACCAGCTCAAACTCGAAAGCCAAACCAAGGGAAGCGGGTGTGTTCTTTTTTTATAAAGTGTCACTGCTGGGAAAGGACCGTTTTACGAACAAAAGCGGTGAAAACCTCTGGAGAAATGCAAAACCGGGACATGATTATTTGAGCAGGTTCGACAGGCCTAAAAATAAATCTGTCCCGGTTTCCCACCATGTCACCGTAGATGTGTGTGCCACAGCAATGCGCGCGGTCTAACTGGAGTTGACCACGTAGCATGAAAAGCTGTTGAAGTGATGGAGGAACCGACCCTCCGGAGTCTGCCTGCAGGGGCCGGGCTCCAAACCACCCCGAGCGGCATTGGCTGAAGACCGTTGTCGTGAGCGTCGGGGGGAAAGGCGCATCCATGGGGTGCGTCAGGTAAGAATCGAGAAGGCGAGCACAAGCGAACCATCGTCAAGGTGTCGAAATTGATAACTGACATCAGAACCGGGGGCCACATCTATCCCCGGGATAAGTCCATCGGAAACCTGTTTACTGGGTGGGCGGTGTCCGGCATAGAGATGGCGCGAGCTCGATTCAGGCGCTTCAACGGAACTGTGGGAACTCAATGCCGTGATGTTAAGGGAGAGCATCAAGTGAAGAAAAGCGAGATGCAGAGTACCGATGCACGGATTGAGGACGGATCGACCTGTAGTCGTGTTGATGCCTCTGTAATGGAGGCGGAGCGAAGGGGTCGAATTGCTTCGGCTGATTCACAGGCCAACTTCTCTGGAAGGAGGAGCCCGTGACATCAGCAAAACCGTTTGTGATTCCAAAGCGACTGATATGGGAAGCCTATCAACGAGTCAAAGCGAATCGAGGTGAAGCGGGCGTTGATGGTCAATCGATCTCGGATTTTGATCGGGAGCTGAGCAGGAATCTTTACCGGCTCTGGAACCGGATGTCGTCAGGAAGCTACTTTCCGCCGGCGGTGAAAGCCGTACCGATTCCAAAGAAATCAGGTGGGGAGCGAATACTCGGGGTACCAACGGTCGGTGACAGAATTGCACAGACCGTCGTCACGATGACCCTTGAACCGATTCTGGAGCCGGTCTTTCATGAAAACTCCTATGGATACCGGCGGGGGAAATCGGCGCACGATGCGCTCGCGGTAACGCGCAAGCGATGCTGAGAGCATGATTGGGTTCTTGAGTACGATATTCGCGGCCTGTTCGACAACATTGATCACAGTCTGCTGCTGAAAGCCCTTCGTCATCACTGTCATGATCGATGGGTGTTGCTGCACGTGGAGCGTTGGCTGACAGCACCAATGCAAAGTCGAGATGGGGTACAAGAGTCACGGAGTGTTGGCACACCGCAAGGTGGCCCACTGTCTCCGGTGCTTGCGAGCCTGTTCTTACACTATGCCTTGGACCGTTGGCTAACAGCGAACCACAAGGACATCCCTTTCTGTCGATACGCTGACGATGGCATCTTTGCATTGCCGCAGTGAAGCTGAGGCGCACTATCTGCGTGAGCAGCTGATGAGGCGACTTCACGACTGCGGCTTGGAGATACACCCGACGAAAACCCGGGTGGTGTACTGCAAGGACAGCAGGCGGACTGAAACGCATGAGCACATTCAATTCGACTTTCTCGGCTATACCTTCCGGCCGAGACGCACGGTTAATCGGAGCGGCAAGATATTACTGGGATTCACCCCAGCAGTAAGCGGCCAAGCGATGACAGCCATGCGCCAGTCGATACGACGATGGCATCTGACCCTACGAAGTGAGCTATCTCTGGACCAACTGGCCCAGGTGTTGGCCCCACGCGTACGGGGGTGGATTAATTACTATTGTCGGTTCAGAGGCTCCGAGTTCCAGCCTGTGGCAGATCATCTCGATCGCGCTATCATTCGATGGGCCATGCGGAAACACAAGCGCTTACGCGGTCGCAAAATGAGAGCCGTCTCATGGCTCGACCGCGTCAAGCGAAAACAGCCAACCCTGTTCGCACACTGGTGTGGGCGGGGTGCGTTTTCGGTTGGAGCAATGGGAGCCCGGTGAGCTGAGAGGTTCACGCCGGGTTCTGAGAGCAGTTGAAGGGGCAGTTCCTTCGGCTGACTCACCCCAGTTGGCGATTTCGCCTAATTCATCACCTGGTGGGTGGTATGAGAAACACGATGGCTCGTTATTCCGAAGAACATAAGGCCGCAATCCTGAAGAAGCTGCTGCCGCCCCAGAACCACACTGTAGCCGCTGTCTCCGCAGAGGAAGGCATCGCCAATGTGACCCTGTACAATTGGCTGAAACAGTGTCGGCAACGAGGAGTACCTGTGCCAGGAGATAAGAAAACCGCGGACCATTGGTCCGGCGAAGCCAAGCTGGCTGTGGTCATTGAAACCGCGCCGCTATCCGTGGGCAGCACGCCCCTCGCTACCTCGCCAAGTTCGAGTACCGCTTCAATCGGCGCTATGACCTCAAGTCCATGATCCCGCGCTTTCTCACGGTGGCGGCGAGAACGCCGCCGATGCCGTACCGGTTCCTGAAGATGGCTGAGCTATATGCGTAATCAGGAAGATTTTTAGATATATGCGTGAGATGGATTTGGTATCGAGATTAAACGGTCGCAATCCTCGGCCAGGCAACACATGCTCGGCAACGTACTGAATATCGTGTTTTATCGCATGATAACTCGGAAAAATAGGTATTGGTCGAGACTTAAAATACCCCAACAACACGGCAAACATGCATCGATTTTGACGAGACTTTTGCCTTTGTATCCGGCTTAACTCGATATCGTTAAAAGAGAAAAAGTAGCGTTGATCTGCCTCTGTAAAGCTTGGCGGGCCGTACAACTCAGATTCTTCTGCTGAAGTGAGTATCTGAATTCGTTCATCATGAGCCATTTAGAGTATTCCAAATGGCATAAAAACTATCAGATTCAACGCTTATTACGAGCCTTGCAAAAGTAATATATCGCTACAGCCCGTGAATGACGGGCGCTGGCAGCGCTTTTGTCCTTTTTGGACGAAAAATCCCTGGAACCCCTGTATACGACGTTCCAGCGCGTCGACACCCTGTCGATTGATCGCCGTGAAGGGTTCATCCAGTACCCATAACGGGCGCGGCATCAACACAAGACGGGCCAGCGCCACACGCCGCTGCTGGCCGGCGGATAGCTGCGCCGCCGGGATATCCTCGAAACCGCTCAGGCCAATTTCACCCAGCGCCGCCAGCCGCTCGGCATGATTGCCGCGCTCACCATTCAACGCCTGATACCAGGCGAGGTTTTCGAGTGGCGTCAGCGCTGTATTGACGCCTGGCTGGCGCGTGGCCCAGATACAGCAGGTTGGCAAGAAAGTCCGTGCGCACTCGGCGCATCGGCTGGCCGCTCCAGGTCAGCTCGCCCTGATGATCAGTGAACTGGCCAGACAGAATCTTCAGTAAGGTGGTCTTGCCGCTACCGTTGGGCCCTTCGACGCGAAGCACTTCGCCGGGACCGACGCTCAGGTCGAGTTCCCTAAACAGCCAGCGATCGTCGCGTTCGCAGGCCAATCCACGTGCGTCGAGGCGGAATATCAAGGCGCTTCCCCACCACTCATGATCAGCCCGGCACTGTACACAAAAAGCCCTTGAGCGACCAGTGACGCTGTGCGTCAGCGCGTCGCATCTTTCGACGAGGATCATCGGCAGGATGCGACTTTGGTAGCCCATTCTCCGGGTTAGCTGGGCTTGCTATGATGCGCGAGGTTATCTCCATGGGAGTTAAGGGTCATGCAGCGCGCCACACCGCACTACCTCCACCGCTTGCCCAACCTGCCGCTGGTCGATGCCACCTGGCCGAGCAAGGTCTGCCCCGATCAAAGCAGCGTATATATCCCATCGCGCATGGTGCGTCGCAATACCTACGCGCTGGAGGTCCGCGGCGATTCGATGATCGACTGCAACATCCATGACGGCGATGTGATCATCATCGAGCGCTACGAAAGCGCCGAAAACGGCGAAACCGCCGTAGTGATGATCAACAATCAGGAAGTGACACTGAAAAAGCTGTATATCGAGAAATCCGGTGCGCGCCTGCAACCGGCCAACCAGGACATGCTGCCCATCTACCTGAAGAACGATGACATTCAGGTGCTGGCAGGTGCTGGGTCTGGTGATGGGCGTGATGCGCCAGCCCGCCCACGCGGCCTGAGGAGCTACCCGATTCCGCGCCAGGCCCATGCCTGGCTCGCCAGCCGCGTACTCGAGTAGCGTCTCATCCAGGGCGACTCATTGAGTCGGCGGGGCCCACCGCATCGGCGCAACTGCCCAACGCGACCTCGTAAGACAAGTCAATATGCCTGTCCAGCAATGCTCTGGCGCCTCGCGCATCGCGCGCCAACGCTAGTTCCACCAGTTCACCGTGCTGTGCGTCCAGCGTGCTGCGAACCGAAGGTAGCGGTGGCACCATGCGCCGGTAACGGTCGAACTGGTCATGCAACTGCTGGATAAAACGTAGCAGCCATATCGATTGGCAAGGCGCTACCAACGTGCGATGAAAATGGCTGTGATGCTGCTCCCATTGCTCGATCTGATTCGGGTCGTTATCGGCGCGCATCAGGCGATGGCGAGCGGCCAGCAGCAGCGATTCCCACTTCACGTCGCCATGGCGAATCGCTCGCTCCAGCGCCATGCCCTCTAGCTGGCGACGCATTTCGGTAATATCGTCCAGCTCGACGCGGGTCAGGCGCGGCACACGAAAGCCACGCTGATTCTCCTGAATTAGCAACCCATAGGCCGCCAGCCGATTGAGCGCCTCACGCAGCGGGCTCAGCCCCACTTGATAGTGTTCCCGCAGGGTGCTGATACCCAGCTTTTCTCCGGCGGTGAAACGCCCATTCACCAGGTCGTGGCGCAGAATATCGAATATCCGACTGGCCGTGGTTGCACCCTCCGCCTTCCCGTCTTGAGCCATTTTTCCTCCTCATCCTGCAATGACCTCGTCATGCCAAGCTTGACGCATCTTCTTGCGACAATCTATACTCCCCAAATAATAATCGATTTTATTCAATTAAAACGATTTTAAAGCATAACAATCACAATCGACCGGAGATGGCATGCTAACGCCTTTTTCCCAGCAGAATCCTTACACTTCTCAACGTAGCGCCACCTATGCCAAGCGCGGCATGGTCGCGGCTTCTCAGCCCCTTGCCAGCCAGATCGGTCGTGACGTGCTGGCCCAAGGGGGCAATGCCGTGGATGCCGCGATCGCTACTGCCGCCGCCTTAACGGTGGTCGAACCCACCGGCTGCGGAATTGGCGGCGATGCCTTCGCCCTGGTTTGGATCGCATCTGATAACACTGGCAAGGGGAAGCTACACGGGCTCAATGCCAGCGGCAACGCACCCGCAAGCCTGACTCCGGAGGCCGTCGGACAGGCAGGTCACGACAGCATGCCTCTTTATGGATGGACGCCCGTCACCGTGCCGGGTACGCCCGCTGCCTGGGCGGAACTCTCCAGACGCTTCGGCAAGCTCGATTTCGCCATCTTGCTCGCGCCCGCCATTCGTCTGGTGCGGGAGGGGTTTCCCGTCTCGCCCGTCATCAGCACGCTATGGCAGCGCGCGGAAGCCACGTTTCGTCGCCATTTCAGCGAAGCGTCGACCCAAGCCTGGTTCGATACCTTCACCCCTGAGGGCCATGCTCCTCATCCGGGAGAGATGTTCCGCTGCGAAGCCCAAGCTTGCACGCTCGAAGCGCTGGCCGAAACGCACTGCGAGAGCTTCTATCGCGGTGAGCTCGCCGAGAAGATCGACGCTTTCTCGCGGCGCACCGGAGGCTATCTGCGCCAGCAGGATCTCGCCGACTATCGGACCGAGTGGGTCGCGCCCATCTCGGCGAATTATCGCGGCTATGACGTCTGGGAAATACCACCCAATGGCCAAGGCCTCGTCGCGCTGATGGCGCTGCGGATTCTCGAAGGCTTCGATAGCGGTAGCCGCGACGACCCACGGGTTCTGCATCAACAGCTCGAGGCCATGAAGCTGGCCTTCATCGACGGCCAGACACACATCACCCAACCCGAGCATATGACGCATAGCGTCGAATCCCTGCTCAGCGATGACTACACCCGCGCGCGCCGTGCGCTGACCGGCGAGTTCGCGCTGGATCCGTCACCGGGTCAGCCCCATGGCGGCGGCACGGTGTACCTCGCCACAGCCGACGATGACGGCAACATGGTGTCATTCATCCAGAGCAACTATCACGATTTCGGTTCCGGCGTGGTGATACCCGACACCGGTATCGCGATGCAGAACTGCGGTCACAATTTCAGCCTCGATCCGAGCCACGATAATGTGCTCGCCCCTGGCAAGAAAACCTTTCATACCATCATTCCCGGCTTCCTCACGCATGGCGACACTGCGCTGGGGCCATTCGGCGTGATGGGCGGATTCATGCAGCCGCAGGGCCACGTGCAGATGGTCATGAACCTGGTCGATTTCGGTCTCAACCCCCAGGCGGCGCTCGATGCCCCCCGCTGGCAGTGGATGGGCGGGCGACGCATCGGACTCGAACACGCCTTCCCGGCGCATCTCGCCCGGGCGATGGCGCAGCGCGGCCACGCCGTCGAGATCGCTCACGATAGCACCGGTTACGGACGCGGCCAGATCATCATTCGCGATCCGGCGAGTGGCGTTTACTGCGGCGGCACGGAAGCACGAACCGACGCCAGCATTGCGGTGCTGCAAGCATGCTGAAGACTCAGGGAAACCTCTTCGTCGCCTTTTTGCGCATTGGCCTGCTCGGCTTCGGTGGCGGGCCCTCGATGATTCCACTGGTGTACCAGGAAGTGGTCAAGCGTTATGCCTGGATGAGCGACGAAGAATTCGGTGACGTGCTGGCGATCGGCAACACCTTGCCCGGCCCCATCGCCACCAAGATGGCGGGCACGATCGGTTATCGCGTCGGTGGCTTCTGGGGGTGTCTGAACGCCGTTGCCGCCGTGGTCGTGCCGGTCGTGCTGGCGATGATATTACTGCTAGGTCTGTTCACGCGCTATCAAGACCACCGCTGGATCCAGGGTATGAGCGAAGGCGTCGTGCCGGTGGTCATGGTAATGATGGCGCAGCTGACTTGGGACTTCTTCAGTAAGGCGCGTAGCACGCTGGGATGGATCGCCACGCTGCTCCTCGGTGCCTGCGCGGGCGGGTTGATCTATTGGCTGGATGTGCATCCAGGCATCGTCATCGGCGCGATACTGATCGCCGCGCTGCTGCGGCCCGAGCGACGCAAGACGAGCGCCGCCGAAGAAGACACGTCACCATGATATATTGGCAAGTCTTTATCGCCTTCTTCATTCCCAATATCGTCGGTTATGGCGGCGGCCCGGCAATCATCCCGCTGATCGAGAACGAAGTGGTCGGTCGCTACGGCTGGATGAGCTCGCAGGCATTTGCCGAAACCCTGGCCTTGGGCAACACCCTGCCGAGTCCTATCGCCACGAAAATGGCCGGCTATATCGGCTATGACGTCGCCGGAATCCCCGGCGCATTGATCGCCACATTCGCCACCATTGCGCCATCGTTAGTGCTGATGTTGGTGGCATTGAGCACCCTGTATCGCTACCGCGATTCGCTCAAGGTAAAAAGCATGAGCCAATGGGTACGCCCGGTCATCATGGTGTTGATGGCTTATCTCACCTGGACCTTTCTCATCGAGAGCATTGATGGGGCCGGGGTCTGGCATACGCTTGGCATCGCCGCGGTTGCCGCCTTGCTGCTGATACGCATCCATGTCCATCCAGCTTTCGTGGTAATGGCTTCACTCGTTTATGGAGGGTTTTTTCTCGGCACATAACGTTGATGAAAGCGCAATGTCGCGAAATATGTTGCAACACCCGAAAGCAATAAAAGCGTCCTGAAAAGGGCATATGACCCACGCATCAATCGCCATTTACTAGAATAAAAAAGGTGAAAAAAATGAAACGCAAACTACTCACACTGACTCTCGCTGCCGCAGTATGTGGCATGGCCGGCTACGGTTCACAAACGACTCTCGTCTCCTCGGCACACGCTGCCGACTACCCGGAACGCCCGATCCGCCTGATCATTCCCTTCGGCCCAGGTGGCGCGACAGATATAATTTTCCGCCTGGTCGCTCAGGAAGCCGAACAATACCTTGGTCAACCCATCGTACCGGTCAACATGCAGGGGGCCGGCGCGACACTCGGCTCACGAACCGTCAAGGATGAGGATCCCGATGGCTATACCATCCTCGGCAGCCATGACACGATCGCGCTTTCCTATTTGAGTGGCACGGTCGATTATTCATATGACGCTTTCGAACCCGTCGCGCTGCTAACTCAGACCATCAACATTCCTTCCACTTACGCCAGCCATCCCGTGCAGAGCGCCAGCGATATTGCCGATTTTGTCAGCGAAAATCCTGGCGAGGCGACTTTTGGCATTATCCCCAGCTCTACGGATCATTTCTTTTGGGCGCAATTCTTTGAAGCCGCCGGCATCTCGATGGATGAAGTACGCCTGGTAGGCTATCCCGACACCGGCTCGGAAGTCTCGGCGCTGCTCGCCGAAGAGATCGATTTTGCCATGCTCAACATGCCCTCCGGCGCCTCCTTTTACGAGGCCGGCTCCTTCAGGCCACTGGGCGTAGCACATGACGAACGCCTGGGCAGCCTGCCCGAAGTCGCCGCGCTACAGGAACAAGGCATCGAGCTGACCAATGCTACCAGTCGTGGTGTCTTCGCCCCCAAGGGAACCCCGCCAGAAAAACTACAAATTCTCGAGGATGCTTTTCGTCAGGCTTTGGAAAGCGAGGAACTCGTAAAGCGGCTTGAAACCGAGCTTGGCTCGATCGTGCGTTTCCTGCCACAGGATGAGTATCAAGAATTCCTCACCAAGAACGAGGAAGGCTTGAGCGCTGCCGCCGGCAATGTGGGCTTCGAAAACTGAAACTCTGTTTATTAGTTGATACTGCTCCACACCCATCTAACGGTTGCGGAGCAGTATGAAGCCTTTCAAAGGATATTCGGATGATGACACTTATGACCAGAGACCGTTTTCTCGCCATAGTGACGCTGGCGATGGTCGCGATTCTACTCGTAGAGTCGGGAAGTATTGCGTCGAAGACTAGCTGGCAACCCTATGGATCTTCTCTTTTTCCACAAATATTATTGGTGATAACCGGCCTGCTAGCGACTGCCATACTGCTTAAGAGCTTCTTCAAGCCATCGAAGACATCTTCGCCACACCGATCCTTTAAAGAGGTCGTTGTAGAGAAACAAAAAATAATTCTGTTATTTATTATATTCGGAATTTATGCGCTTGCTCTATCGTATCTCGGCTACCTAATCTCCACACTGCTTTTTATGGTGGCGACTCAGGCACTACTACTCGGTATCGATTCCAGAAAAAAATGGCTCATCAATCTGGGAACATCGTTCACGATCGTACCGCTGGTGTTTGTTGTCTTTCGCTACGGCCTCAATATATGGCTGCCATAACCCTAAAGGAGACGATCCATGGGTGACACTTTTCTTCAGGCATTGATCGCGATCAGCGATCCTTTCACCTTGTTGCTCATTGTAATCGGTGTTCTATTCGGGGTCGTTGCCGGTTGCATTCCCGGGTTTACCGTAACGATGGGTATCCTGGTCGTTTTTCCCTTTACCTTTACCATGGACCCAGTTAGTTCGCTGGCATTGATTATCGGCGTTTTCGTTGGTGGTTACTCGGGAGGCATGATCTCGGGAATCATGCTCGGCATCCCCGGCACGCCCTCTTCGATCACTACGGTATATGACGGTTATCCAATGGCCCAAAAAGGCGAGCCCGGCAGAGCGCTCGGCATCGGTACAATCGCATCTTTTTTTGGAACGCTAATCAGTATCGCGATACTCGTAATGTTCGGACCATTGATTGCCAAGTACAGCATGAATTTCAGACCCTGGGAGCTTACTGGGCTTATCGTATTCGCTCTCACTCTGGTCGCCGGCCTTTCCAGTGCCGCCCTTCTTAAAGGCTTGATGGCCGCCACCATTGGCTTGTTCATTACTACGGTCGGCTTCGATCGCAACAGCAATTTACGCTTCGATTTCGGCATCACGGAGTTATCGTCCGGCTTCGAGATGCTGCCTATACTGATTGGCATCTTCGCCTTCTCGCAATTGATGACCAATATCGAGGAGCTAAGAAACACTCAAGGTACCAGCAGGAAAAGTATCGATACCAACGTCTCGATTCCCTATCGCCAGATTCTTCGCGATATTTCTCAACGAAAGCTCAATATATTTCGCTCTTCTATCATTGGCAGTCTCGTTGGGGCTCTGCCGGGCACCGGTGGCACCGTCGCCAACTTCGTCAGCTACGATCTGGCCAAGCAGTTCTCGCGCCACCCCGAGCGCTTCGGCGAGGGAATGCCCGATGGCATCATCGCCTCGGAGGCCTCCAATAGTGCGGTACCGGGCGGCGCTTTCATTCCCACATTGGCGCTGGGGATTCCTGGCGACCTGACCATGGCCATCCTGATGGGGGTGCTGATTCTCAACGGCATACAACCAGGCCCCTTGATGTTCGAGCAGAATCCGATTCTGGTGGGTTCTATCTACGCCAGCCTGTTTATCGGCGCCTTTGTCATGGTGTCTTGTCAGATGGTGCTGGTTCGCTGGTTCGCCAAGATTTCCCTGATCCCTCAAGAGGTTCTGGTTCCCGTGGTATTGATGCTGTGCGCCGTTGGCGCTTATGCACTCAACAATAACCTGTTCGATATTTGGGTGCTGTTCGCATTCGGTATTCTCGGTTATGTACTGCTCAAGGCTGGCGTACCCCTTACGCCACTGATTCTCGGTGTGGTGCTGGGCAAAAATCTCGAGAATCAGATGTTCCGCGCGCTGGAGCTCGACAGCAGCTGGCTAACCTTCCTGACCCGCCCGCTCTCTGCGCTGTTCTTCGCACTGGCGGTTGCTTCGGTCCTACTCGCAGTCATGCAGCACCGCAAGATCAGCCGTAGCCAAAAGTCACAGGCCGGGACGTGATGCCCTCTTTTTCAACAGGAGTCTTTTTATGAAGCACGATGCACTCTATTACCCATACCCATCACGTCGCATGGCCACCTACGGCAAGCGCGGAATGGTCGCCACGTCGCAAGCACTGGCTGCCCAGGTCGGTGTGGATATCCTCAAGCAGGGCGGTAATGCCGTCGATGCCGCTATCGCAACCGCCGCCACCTTGACCGTGGTGGAACCAACCTCCAACGGCATTGGTAGCGATGTGTTCGCCATCGTATGGATGAACGAAACGCTGCATGGCCTCAATGCCAGTGGTCCGTCACCGCAGGGTATTTCGCTGGAGGCGGTCAAGGCCCTCGGTCATGAGTGCATGCCGGTGCATGGCTGGTTACCGGTAACGGTGCCCGGCGCCCCGGCTGCCTGGGTGGCGCTATCGCAGCGTTTTGGCAAGCTGGCGTTCAAGGATCTGCTGGCACCGGCTATTGATATCGCCGAACAGGGTTTCCCCGTTTCGCCGGTAGTTCAACAGTTATGGGAAGAGGCCCATGCCAGCTATCGGGCCTATGACGATGCGGTATTCGCCCCCTGGCTCGAGACCTTTGCCCCCGAAGGCCGTGCCCCTCGTGTCGGCGAACTATGGCGCGCGCCCGACCACGCCGCGACCTTGCGCACCATTGCCGAAAGCCAGGCCCACGATTTCTACCATGGTGAGTTGGCCGAGCGAATGGAAGCCCATTCGATCGAGCATGGCGGCTTCCTGCGCAAGAGCGACTTGGCGGCCTTCCAGCCCGAGTGGGTCGATCCCGTTAGCGTGCGCTATCGCGATCACGACATCTGGGAAATCCCACCCAACGGCTCGGGCCTGGTCGCGCTGATGGCGCTGAACATTCTGGAAGGTATGGAGGGCGTCAACGATCCGGTGGAGGAGATTCATCGGCTCATCGAAGCCACCAAATTGGCCTATGCCGATGGGTTTCGCTACATCAGTGAAAAACAGCATATGCACGTCAGCGTCGAATCGCTGCTGTCACCCGATTATGCAAGCCAGCGACGTGCCGAGATCGGCGAGCGAGCACTGATGCCCGAGCCTGGCGACCCGGCTCGCGGCGGCACCGTCTACCTGGCTACGGCGGATGGCGACGGCAATATGGTGTCCTTCATTCAGAGCAACTTCAAAGGCTTCGGCTCCGGTGTGGTGGTACCCGGCACCGGAATCAGCCTGCAAAATCGCGGCTGGTCGTTCTCGCTGGATCCTGGGCATGTCAATTGCCTGGCCCCCGGCAAGCGCACTTATCACACCATCATTCCCGGCTTTATCACTCGCAACGGCCAAGCGGTGGGGCCGTTTGGCGTGATGGGGGGGTTCATCCAACCGCAGGGGCATGTGCAAGTGATCAGCGCCATGCTTGATGAGCATTTGAACCCTCAGGCGGCACTCGATGCACCGCGCTGGAAATGGACGGAGGGCCGCACCATAGAAGTCGAGCCGCATTTCCCCGAACACCTGGCCCAGGCGCTGGCCAGAAGGGGGCATGTGATCGTCAAACGCAACGACTCCCTCACTTTCGGGCGTGGCCAGGTGATCCTGCGCGACCCCGATAGCGGCGTGCTGGTCGCCGGCACGGAACCGCGTGCCGACGGTGCTGCCGTCGCCTGGTAGCAAGTGCGGTAAGCGGCTTATCGAGCCGCTTACCGCTTCCGTGGTGACTTGGGCCAGTCTTTGCTCGAGTCTTACGTTATCTCGTGTCTTGCAACGCTTGACGCATCTTTATGAGGCAACCTATATTCTTTTCTCAATAATCGATTTTATAAAAAACAACCGATTTATACGCCTGCAATCGATTGAAAATAGGCGTTCTCTTCACACACCAAAACAGGAGCGACCGAAAACGCGCGATCCGTGTAGAACCTTGAACCCATGAAGTTGAAAACATTACAAGGACAAATCTTATGAATATCTTTGGTTTCACTCCACCAGAAAAAAACCATGGACGCTTTTTCAGCGCGCTCGCCATTGGCATCGCGATGAGCTGCACGACCGGGCTGGCCTCGGCTCAGGAAGCAGACTATCCGAATCGGCCCGTCGAGCTGATCGTGCCCTGGTCGCCAGGTGGCGGAAGCGACACATTGATGCGGATCATTTCCAACAATATCGAGCCCTATCTTGGCGTACCTATGCCGGTCATCAACATGCCGGGTGTTAGCGGCACCATCGGGCTTGCCGAATTATCCAGACGCGACGCGGACGGCTACACATTCGGTCAGGTACATGAAGGCTTGCTGACGGCGTTCCAAACGGGACTGACCAAATTGAACTGGGACGATTTCGCACCGGTGGCGGGGATCACCGCCTCCCCGCAATATTGGACCGTCAATGCGGATAGCCCATGGCAAACCTTCGAGGAATTCGCCGAATACGCCAAGGCGAACCCTGGCGAGGTCCGCGTTGGCGTGACGTTAGGCGGCATTCCACATGTACACCCTGCCATGATCGAGGACGCCGCAGGCCTTGAGTTCCGCTATGTCGGCTATGAAGGCACCGGGGATCGAATCCGCGCATTGGTTGGCGGCCATATCGACGCGGCAATGGGCGATGTATCTTCGAGCCTGGCGTTCGTCGAAAACGACGACCTGCGCTTTCTTGCCGTGGGTTCCGCTGAGCGGGTGCCGCAGACACCGGACGTGCCGACATTCGAAGAACTCGGCTACGATTCGCTGCAACTCGTTATTATTCGCGGCATCGTCGCCCCCAAGGGCACACCTGAGGCGAGCATCGATACATTCGAAACGGCCCTCGAGTCGCTGTCCGAAAACGAGACTTTCGTCGAGAGTATCAACAATGTCGGTGTCGAAGCCCAATTCATGGGAACTGAAGAGTATACCGACTACCTCAAGAGCACCGACGCCACCATAGAGCGTCTCTCCAGAAAGCTGCAGAAATGACTCGCCAAGCATCCCTCGCCGCCCGGTCGCATGACGACCGGGCACCCGAAGGGGCCGCGCGCGGAAGTGCTGCAGCACATATCGTGTTCAATGGCCTTCTGGCGGTTCTCTTCGTTTTTCTCTTCGTGCGTGCCGGCACCTACCCTTCGTCGATGTGGGAGCCGTTGGGAGCGGGTACCTTCCCGCGCCTCGTGCTCGGGATGTTGGTGCTGTTCAATGTCATGATTCTAGTGCAGGAGACCCGGCATTTTTTGAGTGCATCGCCATTGCCCGCAAAGGCGTGTCGTTCTTGGATCTGGCGGCATCGTCTGATGTTTGGCGTACTCCTGCTCTTTGCGCTCTTTGTATTCGCCGTGCCGTGGCTGGGATTTCGCTGGTCATCGCTGGTCTTTCTGCTCGTGGCGCAAATTCTGTTAGGCACCCGTCGCTGGAAATCGCTACTTATCGCCTGCGTGATTGCACTGGCCTTCTCCTTCGGTATCGAGATGCTGTTCCGCGAGGTTTTCCTTATCTCCTTGCCCCGCGGTTTTCTGGATTGACGCCGCTCGGAAATCATAAACTTAAGGAAAATTAGCATGACGGAATCCATACTGGCCGGCGCCGATCAGATATTCACTGTTGCAACGTTATTGACCATGCTATTGGGCGCGATAGCAGGAATCATCGCGGCGGCGATTCCCGGCTTCACGATCGCCATGGCGATCATCCTGACCCTGCCGCTGACGTTTGGAATGCCGCCCTTGCAGGGTGTCGCCACGATGTTGGCGGTCTATGTAGGCGGCTACACCGGCGGGCTGGTTAGCGCAGCACTGCTGGGCATTCCCGGCACCCCGTCATCGGTTGCCACCACCTTCGACGCCTTTCCTATGGCGAGGCGTGGCGAGCCCGGCCGAGCTTTGGCCATCGGCATCTGGTCCTCGTTCGCCGGTGCCCTTATCAGCACGGTCGTTTTAATCATCGCAGCGCCCCCGCTGGCGTTAATCGCCGTGAAGCTAGGCCCTTGGGAATATTTTTCGCTGATCGTGTTCGCCATGACGATCGTCGCGAGCGTGGCGGGAAAATTCATGCTCAGGGGGCTAATGGCCGGCATGATAGGGCTATTGATAGCCACCGTTGGACCGGATCCGATCATGGGTGTTTCCCGCTTTACCTTCGATAGCTATCTCCTGGGCGCCGGGCTGCCCTTTCTCGTGGTATTGATCGGCATCTTTGCAGTGAGTCAGTTACTCAGCGAGGTCGAGAATGCCGACCAGGCCAAGCAAGGCGAGGCCTTGATTTCTGGGAAGATAGTCTTCCGCCCTTTCAAGGTGCTGCGTGAAATACTCGCCGACCCTGTCAACCTGATTCGCTCGTCGCTGATCGGCGTGCTGGTAGGCGCGGTGCCCGGCGCCGGTGGTAGTATCGCCAATCTGGTGTGCTACGACTATGCCAAGCGCGGTTCCAAGACGCCGGAGAAATTCGGCACCGGCACGCCCGAGGGCATTGTCGCTTCGGAATCCGGCAACTCGGCGACATCGGGCGGCGGTCTGATTCCGATGATCGCGCTGGGGATCCCTGGCTCCGCCGTCGACGCCATCCTGATGGCTTCGCTGATGGTGCATGGTATCGGTATCGGCCCCAGGCTGATCGTCGACCATCCGGATCTCGTCTACGGCATGTTCATGGCGATGGCCATTGCGGCAGTGATGGTGCTGGTGATCTGCCTTTCCAGCATGCGGCTGTTCCTGGGAGTCACCAAAATTTCCAAATCGGTCATCGTGCCCGTGGTGCTGGTGCTCTGCCTGATCGGTGCCTTCGCCTTAACCCAGCGCGTCGCCGATCTCTATCTACTGCTGGGCATAGGTATCTTCGGCTATATACTTAGAAAGCTGAACTACCCGTTGGCACCCGTGGTATTGGGCGTGATATTGGGCCCTATCGGCGAATCCAACCTGCGCCGTGCGCTGATGACCAACGAGGACTGGACGCTGTTCTTCACGCGCCCGATATCGCTCATACTCCTGGTACTCGCGGTACTATCGATCGCGTTTTCCATCCGCAGCCGCTACCGTCAACGCCATGTTGAGAAAACACGGGAGGCCAGTTCGTAATCAGGTTTTTTCCAGCGGCCCAGGATAACGTTGTGTTGCCACGCTTGACGCACCTTCGCGGGAATGAGCGAGGGCGCAGTACCCTGGGCTGGATCGCTGATACGCATCCATCTCCACCCAGCTTTCGTGGTAACGGCTTCACTAATCTATGGAGGGCTATTTCTCGGTACGTAGTTGATGAAAGCGCAATGACCAGAAGATGTTGCAACATCCGAAAGCAAGCTGCGCTGCGTCTCAAATCCTCTTTCTCGCAATCTCGCAATAACAATCTTCCGCAAACTTGATGCATCTTTACAAGGCAACCTATACTCCTTACATATAATCGATCTTACAAAGAACGGTCGCAGTAGGAATGCCGGTCACCCGACACCCCCTGCACAGATCCGTACGTGCGCTACTAACGCATACAGCTCCTATCTTGAGTGTATACCGTCAAATCGTTTGTTTGGCCAAGGATGCACAACTCTGGGTTGTGGCAGCGCGTCTCGCAAGAACTGACCGAAGCGCGCCCACACGAGACGGTAGCGCTGGCTGC
>Ga0307487_1000921_pt1 | contig 21986 bp, 21 predicted proteins | sample CBIW12metaG_FD_203665 | JGI IMG/M metagenome (GOLD analysis project Ga0307487, IMG submission 203665) | Sea-ice brine microbial communities from Beaufort Sea near Barrow, Alaska, United States - CBIW 1.2 | ecosystem: Environmental > Aquatic > Marine > Coastal | place: USA: Alaska | collected... | reverse complement strand
GCGTGGTCGTAATATTCTTCAGCGGTAAATTCGTCTTTTCGCTTGTAAATGGTTTTTTCCTCCCAGAGATTCTGTCTCTCTTCAGTTAGGTCTTTAAATGACTTTTCTTCCGGCACGGTTTCAATGTCAAGAAATAGGATGTGTTCCAGGTTGATTTTACGTAGCATTCTTCAGCATTTTATAGGTTTCATCAATATAGATATAGAAATCGGCGTGATGTTTTTCACTTTTTTTCTTCTTAATGAATGTCTGGCCAAGACGCACTATAATCAGGTTGTCTTCCGGAATCAAAATTACATATTGTCCCTGCACTCCGCGTAAATAGAAAATCTCTTTATCTTTATAATCGCTCAGCCACAGGCCATATCCATATTCCGGGGAATCCGGGAACCTGGGATGAGTTGCCTTTGCTATAAATGCTGAATCCAGGATTTGCTGGTTGTTCCATTTTCCGTGATCTTTAAAAAGCTTCCCAAAACGCGCAAAATCACTGGCATTTGAAGATATACAGCAGTAGGCCTTTTCCATTCCGCTCTCCTTGCTGTCCAGTTGCCATAAAGCATCGTTTTTCATTCCCAAAGGTTGCCAAAAACTTTCGCTCAGATACGTTGAAAGATTTTTACCGGTGGCTTTTTCCAAAACCAAACCTAAGAGAATGGTGTTGCCGCTAAGGTATTTAAAGGCCGTCCCGGGTTTATCTATCACTTTTAGGTCTAAGACAACTTCCCGGATATTCTTATCAAAATAAACTCTCGCTGTTTGAGAGAAAGGATTGAAATAATCTTCGTTCCAATCCAGTCCTGAAGACATGGAAGCCAAATCTCCTACCCTTATTGCAGAACCGGAAGGAGTGTTGAATTCAGGTAAAAAATCGGCTACCGGTTGGTCCAGGCTTTTTATAAAACCATCATCAATGGCTTTTCCCAACAAGGCAGTGGTAATTGTTTTTGCCATGGAAAAGGAATTTGTTTTGGAATTTTCATCATATCCTTCGGCATAATTCTCATACCAGATACTGTCGTTTTTAATAATTAAAAAGGCGACCGTTCCCAGATCTTTATTGGTTTTCTGAAGTTTTTCGGTAGGTGTGGCGGTATTGTATTGATTGTGTTCCGGCCAGAGCTGAGCATTATTTCCTGCAGCAATTGTACGGTTTTCAAATTCGGGATAATCATCAATGTAAGCAGTAGTGTGACCTGATAAATAAACTACCTGGATTCCCCGAAGAACATAACTGTAGTCCAGGATCATTAAAAGTAATATTATAAATGCGAGAGCTGCCAAAACAATTCCGGTGATGCGCAGTATTAATTTCATAGATAATAAAAATATGAATTTATTTCGGATAAAATCGAAACTTAATGTGCGGGTACAGAAATTATTTAAGAAAAATTTTAAATATTATATATTGAATTAATCCGGAATGGAATTATCGAGGGGAAAGGAGCTACCTCTAAGCAAGCATCCGAGGTGTTAAATTCCAAATTCCAAATTCCAAATTCCAAATTCCAAATTCCAAATTCCAAATTCCAAAAAATAAAATAAGCATCGGGGAGTTAAAGCCTAAAAGATTAAAATAATTGAAGTTGATTCGGTGGATTTTCAAAGTCCAAAAGCCATTTCTTACGCCATAATCCACCGGCATATCCCGTTAACGAACCATCGCTGCCAATTACCCGATGGCACGGAATTATGATCCATAACGGGTTTTTGCCATTTGCCGCTGCAACTGCCCTAATGGCTTTTACATCTCCCAGTTTTTTTGATAATTCCAAATAGGAACAGGTCTCGCCATAGGGAATTTCCTGCAAGGCTTCCCAGACTTTTTTCTGGAATGGAGTTCCTTCCGGATTGAGTTTTAAATTGAATTCCTTTAACTCCCCCTTAAAATAAGCCTCCAATTGAAGAACTGCTTCGTTCAATTCAGCAGGGATCTCTTCAGAAGGAACAGATTTTTCTCCTGTTATTAAAATTTTTGAAATTCCGGCTTCATTTCCGTGTATTTCCGCAATTCCAAGCGGGGTTTTAAGGTTTACTATATGAAGGTTGCTCATATCTTATGAATGGATAATTCCTGATCTTTGAGTTCAGGTCATTCCCGGTTAAATTTATAGGAAGCACTAAATTAAGGATTATTTTTCGGGAAAAGACGACTACATTGAAAGACATTGGAGATAAAACATTATTCTAATAAATTGAAAAATAACGAGTTGCGGAATGATTGTTTTTTGGTTATGTTTTAGAACAATGCGGATTATTTAATAGGTTTTTATTGCGAATTTTAATTTGGCAAGTTCCTTATTAACCGCAAAGCTCGCCAAGATAAAAAATCGCAAAGGTCGCAGGAAAAAAACAGGCACTGAAAATGTAATCGAAAATAAAACAATCAGTTTAGTTATAAAGTGAATATGCAGATCAACCGATCTGCATAAAAAATGCTAATCAATAGATTGTAAAACTTTGCGCCCTTTGCGTAAACCTTTGTGCCCTTTGCGGTTTATTTTTTTTTCTACAATTCTCTAAAATAGAACCTTTATTATTTAAGCTGAAAATTTGTGCTTTTATAATCTTTTAAATAATATTAATTCTGCTTTTCCATTTTTCACAAAGCAGTCTTCCAGCTTTCTTTGATGCTTTTAATACCTATGGGGATAATAAAAAAAGCTCCAAATCACATTCGTTTTTTGGAGCTTTTTCTTCTTCTAAAATGTTCTTTTTATAAAGTTTCTTTTAACCAGTTGAAAAACTCACGTTGCCAAACCAGTGCATTTTGAGGCTGCAACACCCAGTGGTTTTCTTTAGGGAGATAAAGAAGTTTGCTCTTTATTCCTTGTAATTGTGCTGCCTGAAAAGCGCCTAAGCCTTGTTCAATGGGAACACGATAATCTTTTCCACCCTGAACGATCATAATGGGAGTGTCCCATTTGTCAACATAATTTATGGGATTGAATTCATTATATGATTTCTGTGCTGTGGCATTGTCTTTTTCCCAATAAGCACCACCCATATCATGATTCACGAAGAATAATTCCTCAGTGGTTCCGTACATAGAACGGGTGTCAAAAACCCCATCGTGAGCAATAAATGTTTTGAAACGTCCGTCGTGATTTCCTGCCAACCAAAATACGGAATAACCGCCGTAACTCGCCCCAATAGCACCCAACCTATTATTATCTACATAAGGTTCTTTTGCTACATCATCAATAGCATCAAGGTAATCCTGCATTGCACCTCCGCCCCAATCGCCACTGATGGCTTCGTTCCATTCCACACCATGACCAGGCATTCCGCGACGGTTTGGAGCTACAATAATGTACCCCTCTGAAGCCATCAATTGAAAATTCCAACGAGTGGAATAAAATTGCGACAAAGGAGATTGTGGTCCGCCCTGGGCATATAGCAAGGTTGGGTATTTTTTGTTTTTGTCAAAATTTGGAGGCAGGATTACCCAAACAAGCATTTGCTTATTGTCTTTGGTAGTAACCATTCGTTTTTCAACTTTTGGCAAATCCAACTTTGCATAGAACTCGGTATTTACCTGGGTAAGTTGCTTAAAATTTTTGCTTTTCAAGTCGAAAGAAAAAATTTCCGAAGCATGGTTCATATCAGTTCGGGTAACAATCAATTGACCGTTGTTTTCGGCAACTATACCGGTAACATCAAATTGCCCTTTTGAAAGTTGCTGTACCACTGGCATTTTTTTTGTTTTTCCTGGATAATCCACTTTAAAAATCTGTTTGGTGCCATCAATTGCAGCGGTAAAATAAAGGTCTTTACTGTTGCTTCCCCAGATAAAACCATTCACGGTCCCATCCCATTGTGAGGTAAGGTTTTGTTTAACGCCACCTTGAAGCACAACAATATCATTTTTATCAGCTTCATAACCGTCAGTCACCATTTGTAGCCAAGCTAAAGTTCCTTCTTTTGAAAAAGCCGGGTGAGTGTCATAGCCTTTGTTTTCCTCAGTAATGTTTTCTGTCTGCTTACTGGCAAGATCAAATTTATAAATGTCGGTATTGGTGCTCACGGCATAATCTGTTCCTGCCAATTTCTTACTAACGTAATAGATATTTTCGCCTTTCGGCCCCCAGATGTAATCCTCGTCACCACCAAAAGGAGCTTGCGGTGTATAATAAGGTTGTAGTGGGGTGATGTCGGTTTCAGTACCGGTTTTTACATCTTTATAAAAAACGTGATTGTAAGTTCCATCGTTCCAGGTGTCCCAGTGTCGGTAGTCCAGAGAAGTATAAACATATGCTTCACTTTTTGGAAGATCATCATAAATATCTTTTCCGGCAACGTCTTTCACTTGAACAGGTTTATTCATCAAAAGATATTGTCCGCCGGGCGAAAGATTTTTATCGGACACTTTTGCTTCGTCTTTTGGAATTTCAGTGAAGTTCCCGCCTGTTACAGGCATTTTGTAATATTTGGAATCAAAGTTGTTTTCTTCCACATTTGGAGTGGAAACCTTATAGAACAATTCCTTTCCATCAACCGAAACACCTATTGGGCTAACTTTTTTCACCTGCCATAAAAGTTCAGGTGTCATTATTTTTTGTGCATACAAGAAGCCAGCACATAGAAAGGCCAGCAGAAACGTTATTTTTTTCATTTTAAGTATATTTCAAAGAGGTGTAAATTTACTTAAAATAGTTGGCAGCTTAATTCCGATTATCGACTTATATAGAACAAAAAAAGCTGTTGCCGGTTTTTACACCAGCAACAGCTTTCATAGATTTAATGCTTTTATGCAGAAAGGTTCATCCTGACAAGTTTATCCCATTTATTTGCAAGAACGAGTTGTACATCTGCATCCATATTGGTCTCGTCATCTTCATCATAAAAAACAATTTCGGAAACTTTTTGATTCGGATTGTTTTTTATGAATTCCAAACAAATCCTGATTATAGGTGCTTTTCCGGTATGCTTGTTTGTTTCGGCTTCAATCTTTTTTGAAATTGCGCTTATATCAATTTTGCTGAGATCAATCACTTCAAACTCCATTGCGTTTTTGGGTTCTACGACAATCAGTTTTTTTGATGAAGAATCCAATCCTAATAAAAGGGAATTTGATAACTCATAATGATCAAGTGTCATTTGGTTTTGAGTGCCCAGATCTCTCAACTTTTTTAAACGCCTCCTGTCTATGGTTGATTGCCTGTAGATCATATAAAGGATTGGGGCAACAAACATTAATATTAATACAACGCCAATAGCGACTGATTTGGTTTCCATTTTTTTTATAATTTAAGATGAATTGAATTTTTTTAGCTGAAAAATTTTCAGAATTACTGAAATTTAAAGCATACAACAGCATTGGACTTTGTGTAAAAGTCCTGCTGAAACCCTGTTTTTAAACCGGATTTATCACCAAAAAAAATGAAATGGAAAGATTTGATGTTCCAGGATATTTCTTATATCCTGAAGATAGGTCCAGGAATTGCTGTTTTCCGGAACATAATTTATTATTAAAGATGAAGAATTTTTTCCTAATTTACAGTTCGCATCTCCGGAATTGGTTTCCGGTTCGATCTGAAAAAGGCTGATGGAAGATATCTCCTTAAAGAATATCGCGTTTGAATTCTGGTCGGCCTGTAAATAATCAAAATCCCGCGAGTTCAAATTGTTGTAAACTGCCGGGACAGAAATAGCATCATTGCCGAAAGCACTAAAAAATGCCAGCAGCAAAACAGGAATGATACTATTTATCTTATTGAATTTCACAGTTCAAATGTATGCAGAAAGCATATTATTTGTTAGATTTTAACAAACAATTATTTATTTGGATCTCAATAAAAAAAGTTGTTAAGAAAGACCTAACAGATCCTTTAAGATCTGTTAGGTCTGGATGTTTAGATCAATTATTTTTAAGAGATCAACTTAACCGCATCTTTGGCAAAATAGGTTGCTATTATATTTGCGCCGGCTCGTTTTATTGCGGTGAGTTGTTCCAAAACAACCTCATCGTGATTTAACCAGCCTTTTTCGGCTGCAGCCTTGATCATTGCATATTCTCCGCTTACCTGATAAACTGCTACCGGAACATTTACCACATTTTTTATATCCCTTACAATATCGAGATAGCATAAGCCCGGTTTCACCATTACAATATCGGCCCCTTCTTCAATATCCATTAAGGTTTCCCTCACGGCTTCATCACGATTTGATGGGTCCATTTGATAAGTCTTTTTATCGCCAAAACCTGGAGCTGATCCCAAAGCATTTCGAAACGGTCCGTAGAATGCCGAAGCGTATTTCGCGCTGTAACTCATAATTCCCGTTTCGTAAAAACCTTCGTCTTCCAACAGGCTTCTTATTTCAAAGATCCGGCCGTCCATCATATCGCTGGGAGCCACAAAATCTGCACCTGCCTGGGCGTGAGATAAAGCCATTTCGGCTAAAATGGCAGTGGTATCGTCATTTAATATTTTTCCTTCACTAACAATTCCATCATGCCCAAAAGAAGAATAAGGATCCAGTGCAACATCTGTCATTACCAGCATTTCCGGCACGGCGTTTTTTACTGTCTTTACCGCGCGTTGCATTAAACCTTCGGGATTTATTGCTTCGGTACCCGCATTGTCTTTTAAACTATCGGGAACCTTAACAAATAACAACACCGATTTTATTCCCAATGCCCAAATCTCTTTCACTTCTTTTTCCAAAAGGTCCAGGCTAAACCGAAAACAATCCGGCATGGAGGCTATTTCCTCTTTTATGTTTTTTCCTTCAACCACAAATATCGGCATCAAAAAATCGTTGGGGGTGATAATTGTTTCCCGAACCAATGATCTGACCGCTTCTGTAGTTCGCAATCTTCTGTTTCTTCTTAATGGATACATATTATTTAATTTTTCGATTAATAGTTCTCTTTACGCAATTTTCTATTCTATCCAGTTCTTCGGATGTTTCAACACCTCCAACAACTTTTCCTCTTCACTTCCTTTTTCGGGATGATGGTCATATTTCCATTGAACATGTGGAGGTAAACTCATCAAAATACTCTCTATTCTCCCGTTGGTCTTTAATCCGAAAAGTGTGCCTTTATCGTGCACCAGATTGAATTCCACATAACGGCCGCGGCGTATCTCCTGCCATTCGCGTTGTTCTTTGGAATAAGCGATGTTCTTTCTTTTTTCTGCAATTGGAACATAAGACCCTAAAAAGCTATTGCCTATTTCGGTTACAAAATTATACCAATCTTCCACGGTCATTTTATCCGAAGCTTTTAGGTAATCGAAGAATAAACCTCCTATTCCACGGGCTTCTTCCCGGTGTTCGTTCCAAAAGTATTCGTCACATTTCATTTTGTATTTCCCGTAGAAATCCGGATCGTGCTTATCGCAGGCGTTTTTGCAGATTTGATGGAAATGAATTGCATCCTCTTCAAAGAGATAATAAGGTGTTAAATCCTGTCCGCCGCCAAACCATTGGTCTATGGTATTTCCCTGTTTGTCATACATTTCAAAATAGCGCCAGTTTGCATGAACGGTAGGCACCATTGGATTTTTTGGATGAAGCACCAAACTCAGGCCACAGGCAAAAAAATCGACTTCCCCAACCTTGAAATATTGTTGCATTGAGGGAGGAAGTGGGCCGTGGACTTCAGAAATATTTACCCCGCCTTTTTCAAAAACAGCTCCGTTTTCAATTACGCGTGTTCTTCCACCACCGCCTTCAGGGCGTTCCCAAAGGTCTTCCCGGAATTTTGCTTCTCCATCAACCTTTTCCAGACCGGCAGTTATTTGGTCTTGTAAATTAAGTATGTATTGATAAAATTTATTTTTCATTTAAAGTAGCGCCTTGGCCTTGTTTATTTTTTGAATTAGCCCGAAGGAAAACATTTTGCTTTCCTGTTGTGCGGTTTCATAAACAGCAACGGCTTTTTTTGCAAGCATTGATTGCCGGCCTTCCGCTTCAAAAGGGAGGGATTTTAAAAGTAAATCGGCAAATTGCTCATAATGAGAAAATTCAAAATCGGCAGATTTCAATTTTGCCAGTAAAACTTCAGTGCTTTGATTTTCAACATCGTCTAAAGTGAGGTCCAATATCTTTTTAAGATTGTCACTTAGCTTTTGGCGTTGTTCTTTTTTCCATAAATCGGGGACAAAATCGAGCAGGAGCATTGAATCGAAGAGCTCACTTATTTTTTCTTTTTCTTCATCTTTGAGTCCCTTGCTCAACATAAGCCGATATTATTTTTGTGAATAGTCCTTTACGGCGTCTACAAAAGCCTGGGCATTTTTAACTGGAATATCCGGTAAAATCCCGTGCCCAAGGTTGACGATGTACCTGTCTTTCCCAAATTCATCGATCATGTTATGAACGATTTTTTTGATGTCTGCCGGACTTGAATAAAGCCTGGCAGGATCCATATTCCCTTGTAAAGTGATTTTTCCACCGGTTAAATAACGTGCGTTTTTTGGAGAACAGGTCCAATCCACGCCAAGAGCCATAGCGCCAGATTTTGACATTTCGTCCAGGGCAAACCAACAGCCTTTTCCAAAAGCAATTACCGGGGTTTCATCTTTTAATGCATCGATGATCTGTTGAATATATTTCCATGAAAATTCCTGGTAATCTACCGGGGAAAGCATTCCGCCCCAGGAATCAAAAACCTGGACAGCATCTACACCTGCTACAACCTTTGCCCTTAAATAGGCAATGGTGGTGTCGGTTATTTTTTGCAATAAGGTGTGCGCGGCAACCGGGTTTGTAAAACAGAATTTTTTAGCAATATCGAAATTTTTTGAGCCTTGTCCCTGTACTGCATAACACAGAATGGTCCAGGGAGAACCTGCAAAACCAATAAGCGGAACTTCCCCATTTAATTGTTCTTTGGTCATTTTTACAGCATCCAGCACATAACCAAGGGTTTCCTCAATATCCGGAACAATAACATTTTCAACATCTTTGCTGGTGCGTATGGGATTTGGCAACCATGGACCAAGACCTGGTTTCATTTCAACTTCAATATTCATAGCCTGGGGAATTACCAGAATATCGCTGAACAAAATTGCGGCATCTACGCCAATTTGACGAACCGGCATAAGGGTGATTTCCGTAGCGAGCTCCGGTGTACGGCAACGAGTAAAGAAATCGTATTTATCTTTCAACGTTCTAAAATCCGGAAGAAATCTTCCTGCCTGTCGCATCATCCAAACCGGTGGACGTTCTACTGATTCTCCTCTTAGTGCTTTTAAAAATAAATCGTTTTTTATCATTTTATTTCTTTTGTTGCTGAATAGGCCTTTAGACCTTTTACCGCCTTATTTATTTAAATATTTTACCGCCTGCACAATTACATTCTCAATACTGGGCTTGTTCGCGGTAACTATATTACTTGTATGTTTTTTTGCTTCTGAAGTTGTCGTGCTTCCAATACAAAATGCGATGCTTTTGTCCAATTTATTTTTGGAAACAAAACTTTTCATACCGCTTGGACTAAAAAACAGGATCCCTTCAAATCCGCGTACAAATTGTTTGGGATTTAAGCTGGTTTTATAGACTTCAATTTCATCAAAATTAACGCTATTTTTCTTTAAAATGCCAGGTAATTCATCGCGGCGTTCATTCCCGCAGAAAAAAGTGAAATTTTCCATCGGATATTTTCCGACGATAATTTGAGCCAAATTAGCGCCATAATCGGCGATTTCAGTAATATTGTAATTATTTTCCCTGAGAAAAGAGGCTGTTTTTTCGCCAACACAGAAACAGTTCTCGATTTTAAGATCCTTCTTAAGAATGGCTTTTGCCGTATTCTTGCTGGTTATAACAGCATTTTTTAAAGTCCGGTTACCTGTTTTAAAATCGATAAATTCAATTTGGATCGCATCGTATTCCACCAACCCGATCCCGGCATTCAGCAATAATTGTTTTTGACTTTGGGTAAGTTTTTTGGTAGAGAGGACCGTGGCCATATTTTACTTAATTAAGAGCTCTTTTATCTCCTTCATTAACTTAGTGCCGCCATTTTGTAATACTTCCTCTGCACATTTCCTTCCAAGAGATTTTATATCGGCAAGAGAGACATTTTTTTCAACTTCAATTTTTTGTTTCCCGTCCAGACTGAATAAAACCCCCTTAAAATTAAGGGTATCGTCTTTAATTGTTGCGAGTGCTCCAATTGGTGCTGTACAACCGCCTTCCAGGACCTTCAAAAATTCACGTTCAATCTGAACGCAAATATTCGATTCATCATGGTTTAATGCCTGGAGGATTTCCCTGCAAAATGTATCGTTTTCCTTGGCTACTATAAGCATGGCACCTTGTGCGGGAGCAGGAATCATCCAGTCTAAAACGATGTGATTTTTTGGTGTGAGCTCAATTCGTTGCAGGCCGGCAGCAGCGAAAATTGCGCCATCCCAATCGCCATTTTTCAGCTTTTCCATCCGCGTGACAACGTTTCCACGTAAATCCACCACGGTATGTTTGGGGTATTTAAATAACCATTGTGCTTTTCTGCGAAGGCTCCCGGTAGCAATGGTTCCTTCAGTATCCAGAAAATCGAGTCCTTTATGGAGCAATATATCCTTTGAAGTAGCACGTTTTAACACGGCAGCCTCCACAATTCCCTTGGGCAAAGCCGTGGGAACATCTTTCATGGAATGAACTGCAATATCTATTGTATCGGTAAGCATGGCGATGTCCAGGGTTTTGGTGAAAATCCCTGTAATTCCCATTTCGTATAAAGGCTGATCTAAATTAAGGTCTCCGGTAGATTTCACGGGAACCAATATTGTTTTATGTCCTGATTTTTCAAGGGCAGCTTGTACAGTTTTAGCCTGCCAAAGTGCCAATTGACTATCCCGGGTACCAATTCTTATAACTCTAGTCATGTTGCACCTCTTCCAGTTGAAAGACTTTTTGAATTAATTCCAGGCTTTCGCAAGCAGTATTGGAATCATCCTTAAGGTGGTTAGCAAACTGATTCATTATTTTTTGAATGATCCTGTTGCTTATAATTTCAGCCTGTTCCTGGTTAAAGTTGGATATTTTACGGCTTTGATAATCCAATTCCTCATCCTTCATGGTTCCCAACTTATTTTTTAAGGCCTTTATGGTAGGAGCAAATTTGCGGGTTTCCAACCATTTGTTGAAATCACCTTCCACTTCGGCAATAATTTCACGTGCCTGAGGAATAAATTGTTTTCTGCGTTCTAAAGTATCATCAGTGATTTGAGAAAGCTGATCTAAATGTACCACTGTTACATTTTCAAGTTCACTAACATCATCAGCAACATTTTTGGGAATTGAAAGATCCAGGATCAACAATTCCTTTTTAGAGTAGATCAATTCTTTAGAAATGGTCGGGTTTTGAGCTCCAGTAGCAACAACTAAAACATCTGCCTGAAGTAATTCCGATTGTAGATCGGCATAATCCTTAACGGTAAGGTTAAATTTTCCGGCAATTTTTTCCGCCTTGTCTTTGGTGCGGTTAATCAGGGTGATATTGTTGTTTTTGGTATGTTTCACCAAATTTTCGCAAGTGTTCCGCCCAATTTTTCCGGTTCCGAAGAGTAAAATATTTTTGTTTGAGATGTTTGCAACCTCTTTTAGAATATATTGTACTGAAGCAAAACTTACCGAAGTTGCCCCAGATGAAATTTGAGTTTCGTTTTTAATACGTTTGCTTGACTGGATTACGGCATTTATCAATCGTTCCAAAAAGGGATTAGCAACACCCACCTCTTTAGAAAGAACAAAAGCCTTTTTTAACTGACAGATAATCTCGAAATCTCCCAAAATCTGGCTGTCAAGTCCGGATCCTACATTAAACATATGAGAAATAGCTGCTTTATTCTTGTAGACATAAGCTACTTTTTCAAATTCCTCTACCGTTCCCTTTGTAAATTCACAAAGCAATTTAATAAGTTGGAAGGGGTGTTGTGCGAAACCGTAAATTTCGGTACGGTTACATGTAGATGTAACAATTAACCCGTCAATTCCTTCAGTTTTAGCTTTTTCCAACAACTTAAGCTTACCTTCTTCTGTTAAACTGAAATGACCTCTTACTGTTGCCTCGGCTTTTTTGTAACTCAAGCCAATTGTGTAAAAATGTTTTCCTGTAGAGATATGATAATTTTCCATGAATCTTTTTGAAGCTTGAACAAAAGTATGATATTGTTATATTAAAATACAACCCTCAAAGTACTAAATGTGTCGTTAACTGATAATTATCATATTTTGGATATACAACTTTGGGAAAAATGCTACTTTTGTAGTGTTACAAGCGGTTCTAAACACTTTTGTTTAGACTCGTTCTAAATAAAACAATAATTTAATTATGGATTCCGAAAAAGAAAATAACGCTGGAGGGTTTGTTGATAAAACTGAAATTGAGGAGGGTTTTTTTATTTTGAAATTTCAGAATGAAGATGAAGAGCCCAAAAAATTCACCCGGAATATTGACAGTAGTTATATTCAATTTCATTTTTGTGTTAAGGGAAGCAGTAAATTTTTATTCAATAGCGGCACTTATCAATTGTCTTTGGAAGAAGAACATTCCCTCTTACTTTATAATCCAACACAAGATTTACCTCTAAATTTGGAACTTGAGCCTAAATCCTGGATAATCTCCCTCTTAATCTCGATCAAAAAGTTTCATTCCATGTTTTCCCAGGAAGCCGGATATATTCCATTTTTAAGCCTGGAGAACCGGGACAAAAAATATTATAAAGATGGCAACATTTCACCTTCCATGGCTATAGTTCTAAATCAGTTAATGAATTTTAACCTCATGCCAACAGTTAAAGCCTTGTATTTTAAGGGGAAAGCATATGAGTTGCTCAGCCTGAATTTTAATCGCACAGAAGATGCCAATATTGCTCAATGTCCTTTTTTAGTGGATGAAGAAAACGTTTTAAAAATAAGAAAGGCGAAAGACCTGGTAATCTCACGGATGGCTGAACCACCATCCCTGCAGGAATTGGCAACCGAAATTGGATTGAGTTTGAAAAGATTAAAAGAAGGTTTTAAACAAATTTATGGGGATTCGGTTTATAGTTTCCTGTTTGATTATAAAATGGAATATTCACGTAAACTCCTGGACTCGGGAGAATATAATGTAAATGAAGTGGGCTTAAAGGTGGGCTACAGTACCTCCAGTCATTTTATCGCGGCATTTAAAAAGAAATTTGGTACCACTCCCAAAAAATATATAATGTCATTACCTTCAACAAATTAAATTATACAAGTATGAAATTATTTTTCAGATTTTTATTTTCAGGATTATTCATTCTAAATTTTTTGCCAACAACAGCCCAGGAAAGTCAGGTTTTGGTCTTTAATAAAACCGAAGGTTATCATCATAAATCTATTCCAACCGGTACAGCAACCATTAAGGACCTGGGGGATCTCAACAATTTTAAAGTTACAGAAAGCGATGATGCCGGTCAGTTTACAGAAAATAATCTAAAAAAATATCAATTAATTATATTCCTTAGCACAACAGGAAATGTACTTGACGAAGGGCAGCAGAAAGCTTTTGAAGATTACATAAATAAAGGTGGGAATTATTTCGGGATCCATGCGGCAACAGATACTGAATTCGACTGGAAATGGTATGGGGATCTTGTGGGAGCTTATTTTTTAAGTCATCCCAAAATACAGGAAGCTAATGTTATAGTTGAAAAACCTTTACATCCTACGGTAGCCCATTTGCCAAAAATCTGGACAAGAACAGATGAATGGTACAATTTAAAGGAGATCAGCCCGAAAATAAATGTGTTGCTGAATTTAGATGAAACTTCTTATGAAGGTGGTGAAAATGGTGAAATTCATCCAATTGCGTGGTACAGGGAAATGAAAGGTGGAGGAAGGTCAATTTATACAGGCGGCGGACATACTGAAGAATCCTATTCAGAACCAGCTTTTCGGGAGCATTTGCTTCAATGTATTTTGTTTGCTCTTGAGAGGAAAAAATGAAAGCTAGTTCTATTTCATTAGAAAAGAATAATAGGAATTCTTTCTTTCATATTAATATTATTAATTTTGGTTTTGAAAAGAAAAAATTATGAGTAAAGGCGTACTGCTTGTTAATCTGGGTTCTCCGGATAGCACCAACCCTAAAGACGTAAAGAAATATTTGGGGGAATTTTTGATGGATGAAAGGGTGATCGATGTGCCTCTTTGGGCGAGAACGATTTTAGTTAAAGGGATCATTCTAAATACCCGCCCCAAACAATCTGCAGCTGCCTATCAAAAAATATGGTGGGAAGAAGGTTCGCCGTTAATTGTACTTTCCAAAAGATTACGGGATAAAATTGATGAGATCACCTCTGTTCCGATTGTTTTGGCAATGAGATATGGAACTCCCAATATTAAATCGGGTTTACAGGAATTGCATGACCATGGCGTAGATGAAGTGCTGATATTTCCCCTCTATCCACAATTTGCCATGGCAACCACCGAAACTATCCTGGTGTTGGCCGAAGAATTGCGAAAGGAATTTTTTCCTGAAATGAGCTTCACTTCAATCCCCGCATTTTTTAACCACCCGGATTATGTGAGCGTTTTGGCTGAGAGTATTACTGAAAATTTGAAAAATGTCGAATATCAGCATATCTTGTTTTCCTATCATGGCGTTCCCGAGCGGCATATCAGGAAAAGCGATATTACAAAATCTCACTGCCAGATAGATGGCAGTTGTTGTCAAACTCCCTCTGAAGCGCATCAATATTGTTACAGGCACCAATGTTATGAGACTACGCGTTTGGTAGCTCAATATATGGGACTTAAAGAAAATGAGTACAGCGTTTCATTTCAGTCAAGATTAGGTTTTGATCCTTGGTTGCAGCCTTATACCGACAGGACTATAGAGCGTTTCGGAAAACAGGGAATGAAAAATCTGGCCATCGTGACTCCCGCATTCGTAAGTGATTGCCTTGAAACCCTGGAAGAAATTGCTATGGAAGGGGAAGAGATCTTTCACGAGGTAGGCGGGAAAACATTTACAGTTGTTCCCTGTCTCAACGATCGGGAAGAATGGGTAAAAGTCCTTTCCCGTTGGATAGATGAGTGGGCTTTTTCCAAGCAGGTTGAGGCGTAATGGCAAAATTAAATTCGGCGGCCCTGGGCAGTGAACCAATCGGGAAATTGCTGATCAAGCAGGCGGTTCCGGCATCCATTGGAATCCTTGTGATGTCGCTCAATATTCTGATAGACACCATTTTTGTTGGTAACTGGATAGGTTCTATTGCAATAGCCGCCATCAATGTAGTTTTGCCGGTTTCATTTTTTATCGCTGCCCTGGGAATTGCAATTGGGATTGGTGGTTCTTCTATTATTTCAAGGGCACTTGGTTCGGGAAATAATGAAAAGGCTTTGAAAACCTTCGGAAATCAAATCAGCCTTACCCTTATTTTAACAAGCCTGCTTGCCCTTGTCGGGTTGACGTTTGTCAATTCCATAATTCCTGCCTTCGGCGGAAAAGGGGATATTTTTGAACCTGCAAAAGTTTATTACACGGTAGTCCTTTACGGGGTTCCTTTTCTGGCGCTTTGTATGATGGGGAATACAGTGATAAGGGCTGAAGGCAAACCCAAATTTGCAATGATCGCGATGATCATTCCTTCAGTAGGCAATTTGGTCCTGGATTACATTTTAATTATTGAGATGGATATGGGAATGCTGGGCGCAGCGTGGGCCACAACCATTTCTTATTTGTGTTGTTTCGCATATGTGCTCTGGTTCTTTCTGTCAAAAAAATCAGATTTAAAAATCAACTGGTCTCATTTCCGGTTCGATTTGTCCATTTTAAAAGAAACATCTTCTTTAGGTTTTGTCACGCTTGCACGGCAGGCAGTGGTAAGTGTCACTTATTTATTGATGAACAATATAATGTTCGATTTAGGGGGAGAAGACTCGGTAGCTGTGTATGCCATTATTGGCAGAATGCTCATGTTTGCTTTATTTCCAATATTAGGGGTAACCCAGGGGTTTTTGCCAATTGCCGGGTATAATTATGGTGCTGAACAATGGCATCGCGTTCGTAAGAGCATCAATACCGCGATTTTATATGCCAGTGTTTTAGCATTAATCGTCTTTGCCGGGATTATGTTTTTTTCTGAAGATATTGTGAGGATATTCACAAACAATCCCAAAATAATTGCAGAAACCCCGCTTGCCATGAGATGGGTTTTTGCTGCCACTCCAATTATAGCTTTACAACTAATTGGCTCGGCTTATTTCCAGGCTATAGGTAAAGCTGTACCTGCTTTATTATTGACATTGTCCAGGCAGGGATTCTTTTTTATTCCTCTTGTATTGATCTTGCCGAAGTATTTTGGTGAAATTGGAGTCTGGATATCTTTTCCCCTGGCCGATGTTCTTTCAACTCTTCTGACCGCCTTTTTCCTTAACCGGGAAATAAGGGCACATCTAATGGTTGAAGAATGAAGGTTCTGTTTTAATCCTGTTTGGGGTAGTATTTTTGGTAATAGTGAGGGATGCCGTCAATTGGATTTACCGGGTAATAGGGGTCTTTTTGCTTTGAGCGATGTTGATGCCACGGTTCAAATTGTATAAACGCATATGTTTAAAAAATCCCATCGTATGATAATGCCGGATATGGTGTGATAATTGATTATTTTAGCAAAACCACTCATAAATTATATGAAGCTTTTAAAACTCTCTTTAAGGAATCGTATTTTTATTTCCATGATTTTACTGGTATTGGGAGCTTCCATATTAATTGCGGGGGTTACGGTTTTTCAATATAAAAAAGAATCTGAGGATTATCACAGAGAGCGCCTGGAGCGAAAGGAACAGGCTATCAGGGAAAATATAAAATTTGTACTTGCCAGTACCACGCACGTTGTGAACACTGAAAATATGCCCGTAATTCTAAAGGAAAGAGGCAAGATTTATGAAATTTCCCAGGTGCATGAAATGCAGCTCAATATTTATGACCTAAACGGAAAGTTGCTTATAAAATCCAGCGAATCTTTTTTTAGGGATACCACCAATGTTCAGATTCCGGTACATCTTCTGCAAGAACTGGAAGCTTCCCGCAACAAGCGATACCTTAAAAGGTCGGAAGTCAACGGCCAGAAATTCCAATCTTCCTATACTTATATTACCGACAATAAATTCAAGCCCCTTGCCATCCTGTATTTACCTTATTTGCAAGACGACCAAATGCTCCGGAAAGACCTCAACGAATTTTTGATTAAATTGGGGGAAGTATATCTTTTTATGCTTTTTATAGCCATTACGATGTCTTATTTCCTCTCAAAATACATCATAAAATCATTAAATATTATTTCCGAAAAGATCGTTCAAACCCGGCTTGATAAACGCAATCAAAAAATTGAGATCGAGAACGCTTCAGAGGAGATCTACGCCCTGGTATCGGCCTATAACTCTATGATAGACGAGTTGGAGGAAAGCGCTGTGAAACTGGCAACAGGAGAGCGGGAGCAAGCCTGGCGCGAGATGGCTAAACAGGTGGCGCACGAGATTAAAAACCCGTTAACCCCAATGCGGTTGAGTGTACAAAGCTTTCAACGAAATTTTGATCCCAATGATCCGGATATTCGTAAAAAAGTGGAAGAATACAGCAATACGCTGATCTATCAGATAGATACCATGAGTACTATTGCTTCTGCATTTTCAAATTTCGCAAAAATGCCGGCGCAGCAAAATGAAATTTTGAATGTTCCCAAAATTGTAAAACTGGCATTGGATATTTTCAATGAAGATTACATTCTGTTCACATCAGAAAAAGAAGAGATTTTGGCAAAAATTGACAGGACCCAGCTTATCCGGGTGGTGACCAACCTCGTTAAGAACGCCACGCAGGCACTTGAGGATGTGGAAAACCCGCGGATCCTGGTAAGGGTGGAAGAGGAAGAAACCGATGTTTGCATTTCGGTTTCCGATAATGGGATAGGAATAACCGAAGAGAATAAGGAAAGGGTGTTTGAGCCTAAATTCACCACCAAATCCAGTGGAATGGGGCTGGGCCTTGCAATGGTGAAAAACCTTGTTGAAACCTACGGTGGTAGCATCACTTTTACCTCAAAAAGGAATAAAGGCACTATCTTTACTGTACGATTTCCAAAATAAGCCCAAAATAGGGAGGCACAAATAATTATATGATTTCAACATGGATAGCCAACGCGAATCCAGTAAAAAAATAATCTATGAATTACGAAAATATTTTAACTGAAAATGAAGAAGGGATTTTACAAATTACCGTAAACCGACCTTCAAAACTTAATGCTTTAAACAAAGATACAATCCAGGAATTGCACCTGGCTTTTAAGGATGCCGAATCTGATCCTGATGTAAAAGTGATCATTCTTACAGGCAGCGGTGAAAAAGCATTTGTGGCCGGGGCCGATATCAGCGAATTTTCCGATTATTCTGCCAAAGAAGGAAAACAACTTGCAGCTGAAGGTCAGGCAAAATTATTCGATTATGTCGCCAATTTTCCAAAACCGGTAATTGCGGCAGTGAACGGTTTTGCCCTTGGTGGCGGACTTGAACTCGCGATGGCAGCACATTTCAGAATTGCAAGTAACAACGCCAAAATGGGATTGCCGGAAGTTTCCCTTGGGGTTATTCCAGGTTATGGTGGAACTCAACGTTTGCCGCAACTCGTAGGAAAAGGCCGGGCCATGGAAATGATCATGACCGCCGGAATGATAGATGCCGATCAGGCCTTGCAATACAACCTGGTAAACCACGTAACCACTCAGGAAGAACTTCTTGATTTTGCCGGAAATCTTGCCAATAAGATCATGAGAAATTCATTAGTTGCCATCAGTTCTGCTATTAAAGCGATAAATGCCAATTTTGAAGACGGTATGAATGGATTTGAGACCGAAATAGAGGAATTCGGGAGATGTTTTGGAACCGATGATTTTCAGGAAGGAACCACCGCATTCCTAAATAAACGCAAAGCCGATTTTCCAGGGGAATAGGAATCTGGAGGCAAGAGCCAAGAGCCAAGAGAAAAGACCAAAATATCAGTAGAGACGGACAGCTGTCCGTCTTTTTTGTAGATTGAAATGTCATGTAATCGATTATAATTGGATGTTAAAAATATGGAATATTTCCTTTAATATGGAAATATTCCATATTTTTGTAATATGTCAGGTTCAAAAGAATATATAAAAGGTAGAGGCGCGCAACTGAATGTTGCAAATAAATTTGATGCCCACAGTCACGAATTCCGGGATGAATTTCTCAATTATTGTGCTTCGGAAGGAGAATTAGCTCCGGACGGGAGTCCGGCGCTTACGCAAAAATCCAAAACGGTTTTAATAGAAACTTTCCCTAAAACAATTGTCAATAAAATCACCAGCCCGGATGTGGGAATGGGGTATTCCCTGAATCCTTATCAGGGTTGTGAACACGGATGTGTTTACTGTTATGCAAGAAATTCCCATGAATATTGGGGTTATAGTGCCGGTTTGGATTTTGAGCAAAAGATCCTGGTTAAGAGCAATGCGGTGGAACTGCTAGATAAAAAGTTACAAAGTAAAAACTGGCAGGCTGCCCCCATTGTATTGTCCGGAAATACCGATTGCTACCAGCCAACCGAAAAAAACCTTCAAATCACGAGAAGGCTTTTGCAAACCTTTTTAAAATACAAACATCCGGTGGGAATTATCACCAAAAATGCCCTGGTGCAGAGGGATATTGACATCTTAAAAGAACTGGCTGCAGATAATCTAGTACATGTAAATCTCTCTATTACTTCATTGGATGAAGAAATGAGACGAATGATGGAACCGCGAACTGCAAGTGTAACAAAACGACTTGAAACCCTGGAAAAACTTTCATCAGAAAACATCCCGGTAAGCGTGATGATGGCGCCAATTATTCCCGGAATTAACAGCCACGAAATTTTGCCTTTGGTAAAAGCAGTAGCCGATAGCGGCGCATTGAGCGTGGGATACACCATGGTAAGGTTAAACGGGGCCATTGGCGGAATATTTACCGACTGGATCAAAAAAACCTTGCCGGACAGGGCCGAAAAAGTTTTACATCAAATTCAGGATTGTCATGCCGGAAATTTAAACGACAGCGAATTTGGAAGAAGAATGAAAGGAACAGGGAATATTGCAGAACAGGTGCATCAACAATTTGAAATAGCCCGAAAAAAATATCTTTCCGGAAGAAGTACTCCTAAATTAAACTGTGACCTCCACGCTCAGTATAAAACCGGGCAAATGAGTTTGTTTTGATTTTTTGAAATTGGTTGAGTTGTCCATATCAATAGAACATTTATTCTATCAGGCTTTCAATTTCACTTCATTTTCTAAAGCTGCTCCACTTGCAAAATCTGTTAGGTTTTTGATGATTGTTGTTGCAATTTCCTCTAATGCTTCGTTTGAAAAAAGCCCTGGTGAGATGTAATCAGAACATTGGAAAACCTGGAAATTGCAGTATTAATTCATCCTGAATAATGCTTTCGGATAGATCCCTGAAAAATAAATTTTCTTCCTGGAAAATATCCCCACGATTGCAGTTGTCAAAATCCCAATAATAGGCTTTCCTAATATAAGTGTATTAACAGACATAATAAGGCATCTTCAGAAAAAGCCCGGGAATGTTTGAATTAAGGTTTTTTGGAATATCGTTTTAGATCAATTATCAGCACCTTAATCTCCATAATTAAGCGATTCACATCATTTACAGGTTTATCACGTTGATAACCAGTTAATTTAGAGTATTAAAAAGTAATAATAATTAAAATCTAGTATCATGAAAAATGTAATCTTTTATTCGCTATTGTTATTATGTGTTGTTTCAGTTAAGGCACAAGACATAACCCAACTGGAAGAAACCACGGTTACATTTCAGCCTTTTGTAACCAATCTTGATTCATATCTAGACGATTCATTTTTGGTTATGGTTGAAGAGAATTATGCCGGGGAATTCAGTAAAGATCCTATTAAATTTATGAAAGAGAATTTTGATATTCATAGCTTCATTTCCTATCTAGACGAACATAGTAATTCTGGCCTTCAAAAAAGAGATCACGATTATTATAGGGTTACATTTAAGACTGATAAAGGGGATTTAGTTGCTAAATTCTCCAAAGACGGGGAGTTGGAAGAAACTTCACAAAGCTTTAAAAATATCCTGGTACCATTAAACGTTCGAAGAGATCTTTATGCAAATTATAAAGGTTGGAACATGGTTAAGAATTCCTATACAGCCAGCGGTAAGAGTGATCAAATAGATAAAGAGCTGTACCGAATAAAACTTAAGAACGGTAACAGGTCTCAAATTGTGAAAATTGTTCCGGATAGAATGCGAAGTGATATTGTGTCGCGTGATTAATGATATTCTAATATCCCAACAATTGAAGATACGGCTAGCTTATTCTAAAAAGCTAGCCGTATCTTTTTTTACATTTTTTTGATAGCAGTACTTATCAAACATTAGGCAGCTAATCAATTCATAAAATTTTAAATACTTATTAGTTATAACAAAAGATCAATAATATATAAACTTCCAGCTGGCATCCTCTTGATATTTCCATACTGTGTGGAAATATCCCGAAGCTGTTTTTGGTTCTCCTGCCATAGCAACTTCAACAAAATTCAGTTCCCATTCCATGCTCACATTCTGCAGCGTCTGGCTGTCAAAATAAGTGGCTATTTGTTGCTTTCCTTTAATGACCTTTCTATTTCGGTTTTGTACCGCGCTGTCTGCCACAAATTCTAAAAAAGACTTCCTGCAGCTTAACTTCCTTGGCAATTCTAAAACTTCAATTGTTATATTACTTTGATTAGCCAGGTTGATTTTATATGAACACATTGGGTTTATTGATTTTATAGTTTTCTAATCCCGCTTCATACATATAAGTATTAGTAACATATATTTTAATTCTTATTACTGTATATCCGTTTAATGCCCACTTGCTGTAATGCTCGCTATTACTAACCTCCCAAATAGTTTGTCCCCAAAATACCTTCTATTGAGCTTGTATACAAACTCATTGAGGTATAATTGCAGGTATT
>Ga0307487_1000919_pt1 | contig 22003 bp, 25 predicted proteins | sample CBIW12metaG_FD_203665 | JGI IMG/M metagenome (GOLD analysis project Ga0307487, IMG submission 203665) | Sea-ice brine microbial communities from Beaufort Sea near Barrow, Alaska, United States - CBIW 1.2 | ecosystem: Environmental > Aquatic > Marine > Coastal | place: USA: Alaska | collected... | reverse complement strand
CTTGAAACAATCATGCTGCCCATTAGGGACGGATTGAGCATTAGCAGGTTGAAATAGATATAAGAATATAGATAAAAGAAAAAAGACTATATGTAGGATTTCCAAAGTCATGGGACTTTCCTCTTTTCTCTTTTTCTTTCCTATCCTCTATCCTCTTTTCTCTTTCCTCTTTTCTCTTTCCTCTTTCCTCTTTCCTCTTTCCTCTTGTTTTCCTGATACTGATCAGTTAATTCAATAAAATTTATTCCCTGCCAGTAAACTCAATCTATAAAAGATAAAAGCAAACAAAATTCCAACCAAGGCACCTACAATTAAATCTGAAGGATAATGCACTCCGACATAAATTCTGCTAATAACGAATAAAACAGGCCAGATATAAATTGCATAAATCCATTTGTACCTTTCCTTAAGGCTAAGTACAACAAAAGTTGTAACTACAAAGGAACCTGAGGCATGTCCAGAAAAGAAACTGTAATTAGTTGGATATTGGAGAATTCGGATAAAGTCTGTAAGATCTGGTTGATTATTCGGTCTTAACCTTAAAGACATTGCTTTGACCAAAAAGGTAAATCCAATTGTGGCAACAAAAGATGTCAGTAAAAATATTGAGTTGAGAACTGCTTTTTTCCAGTGAAAAGAAACAAAAAACATAATAAAAAAGAAGAGATACAGGGGAATCCAGTGTTTATAGTCGGTGACAAAGATCCAAAAGCCATCATAAGATTCGATCCCTAAACTGTTCAAATAAACCAACAATTCACGATCCCACTTATTTAACCATTTCAGCATTAAAATTTACGCTTAACTGAACCTGTAATTTCCTCGATATCTTCTTTGACCTTGCTGATTTCTTTCTTGACATCCTTAGAAAAATCGGTGTCTATGCCTTGTTTTTCGGCGCTTTTTGTTATTTCACCCTTAATATCATTTGAAGCATTTTTCAGGGTACGCATTCCTTTTCCAAGACCTCTGGCTATTTCCGGAATTTTATCGGCACCAAAAACCATAATCAGGATAAAGATTATAAAGCCAATTTCGGCACCACTAATAAATAAAGGAAGTGTTATCATAGTACAATAAATATAACTACAAATTTAATTTAAAAAAAGAAGCTGACTCATATAAAGTCGGCTTCTTTTTTTAAAAAAATATAAAATTAATTTTCCTCATTTTCTTTAAACTGCTGGAACTTGTTTTCTTTGACTTGTTGTGGCCAGCTGTTGTTATCTAAATTCACATCGGCGGTTTCCATGTTAGGGTCTATCACAATTTTAATGATTTCCTTATCACTTGCAATCGCCCTGCTTACTTCCTGGTCATTTTTACGCCAAACCTGCACGGGATAGGTCAGGGTTTCGGAAGTACCATCAGCATAAGTGTATTCCACTATTAGCGGCATTACCAAACCTCCGGGTTTATTGAATACAACCTGATAAAAATATTTAGGACTTTTCAAGCTCGCGCGTTCTTCGGGCGTGAAATTATCCATAACATACTCGTTCAGTTTAGGTGCATTTTCAAATGGATTTTTACCCTTCATATCTGCAGAGAATTCTTCACTTCCTTCCTCAACCACATAAACTGCATCTATACTTTCGGGATCTGTAACTCCATATTGCTCTAAAAAGGCTTTTCCCTCTTTAGTTGCTTTATCGGTAACATGGTATTTTTTAACTTCTTTTAATCCAATATCCACGTAATCGGTACCGTAAAACCAACCTCTCCAGAACCAGTCCAGATCTACACCGGAAGCATCTTCCATTGTCCTGAAAAAATCTTCGGGAGTAGGATGCTTGAACATCCAGCGCTGTGCGTAGGTTTTAAATGAATAATCAAATAATTCCCGTCCCATCACGGTTTCCCTTAGAATATTAAGGGCGGTTGCCGGTTTTCCGTAAGCATTGTTACCCAACTGGATTACGTTTTCAGGATTGGACATAATAGGGGTAATATACTTTTGATCCCCTTTCATATAAGAAACGATATTGGCCGGAATTCCCCTTCTGGAAGGATACACCTCATTCGGGCTGATGGCTTCTGGATGTTTTCTACCAAATTCCTGTTCTGCAAGATATTGCATAAAGGTATCCAAACCTTCATCCATCCATCCCCATTGGCGCTCATCGCTGTTCACGATCATAGGAAAGAAATTGTGTCCAACTTCGTGAATAATAACGCTGATCATTCCAAATTTCACCCTATCGCTGTAAGTACCATCTTTTTCCGGACGTCCGTAATTCCAGCAAATCATAGGATATTCCATTCCCTGATTTTTTGCGTGAACCGAAATAGCTTTATGATATGGATATTGAAAGGTATGTGCAGAATATGATTTTAATGTATTTGCTACGGCAAGTGTAGAATATTCTTCCCAAAGCGGATTTCCCTCTTTTGGATACATAGAAACTGCCATTACATCTTTACCCATTACATCCACATTCATCATATCCATAACGAATTTTCGGGAAGTGGCAAATGCAAAATCACGAACCATTTCGGCTTTTAGTTTCCAGGTTTTCTTTTTATCTGAAAATCCTTTTTCCGCAGCCTCGGCTTCAGCTTGAGTGACAATGATTACCGGTTTATCATAGGATTTTTTTGCCTGTTCAAACCTGTTCATCATTTCTTTGGAATAAACATCTTTTCTGTTCTGAATTTCCCCGGTTCCATCTAAAATATGATCGGCAGGAACAGTGATATTCACTTCATAATTTCCAAACGGCAAGGCAAATTCCCCATTTCCCCAAAACTGCATATTTTGCCATCCTTCAACATCGTTATAAACTGCCATTCTTGGAAAGAACTGAGCAATTACATAGGCTTTGTTCCCGTCTTCAGGAAAATGCTCAAAACCTGATCTCGCCCTGTTTGTAACGTGATTGTTAATTTGGTACCACCATTTAATAGAAAAAGAATAGCTCTCTCCTGCCTTTAAAGGCTGTGGCAAATCTACCCGCATCATAGTAAAATTGATGGTATGAGGAAGCGGTTTCCCGTCCTTTGAAACTTCCATAATATTAAATCCGCCGTCAAAATTCTCCTCCATAAATTCGCTCACGAATTTTCCGGGTTGAGAGACCGGTGCAATGCCGCTGCCATCTTTTAAAAGAGCAGGTGAATTTTTAGAACGAATATTTTGATCTAACTGCACCCAAAGATATTCCAGTTTGTCCGGGGAATTATTGTGATAAGTAATTGTTTCAACACCCGTTAATTTTTGATTTTTATCGTCGAGTTCGATGTCCATTTTGTAATCGGCCTGATTTTGATAATAGGCTGGCCCGGGTGATCCTGCCGCAGTGCGATACTGGTTGGGAGTTGAAAATTCCTGATAAAGTTGTTCGAATTTGTTTTGATTTGTGTGGCCCATTTCCTTAACTTCTTCCTTAGGACTTTCGCCTTCCTGGGCATAAACCCCGGCAGATAGAATTAAGAAAAATACCAACATTGTAGATTTAAATTTTCTCATTATTTGTTTTATTTGTTTTAAAGGTGCTAAAAATAAGTATTCGTGAGCATTATACAATTTTTTTGCTGATTATTTACTGAAAATTATCAAATCTTCATTTTTGCCATTTGTCAAAATCAAGCTCTTTGTTTCCCCTTTGTATTCCACATGAACAAGATTCTTCTGTTCACTGAACATATCGGTTAAAATCATATTTTTAATCCTGATGTTTTTAAATTCGGGTACATTTGGGATTTCAAGGTAAATCAGCGCCATATCATTCTCATATTCCTTTCCTATATAATTCAGTTTATAGGCCTTTCCGTCTACCTCAATTTCCAGTTTTTGACCGATATACTTTATAAGATGTTCGGTGACCTTTTTATTTTCATTTTTTTCAGATAAAAGGATAGATGTATCGTATCTTTTTTGAAGTAATTTTTCAAGATCATCAATAAAAACACGGGAAATAATCTGAAGGCTTTGTGCTTTCTGGTTGTATTCAATTTCGGTAACACTCAAATAAAATTTATGATCGGTTTTAAAAGAGGAAAGACTAAAAAGCAACAAAAGGAATAAAATTCTAATTTTCATGAAAGGAGTGTTAATGCTATAATTGCAGTATTTATAAGCTTGGTGTCAAATTTATACCAAAAAACATTCCACAACGGCATTTTTAGAAATGGAAGTGAATAATTTTAAGCAGAATTGTATCTTTAAAGAAAGATTATTCCGAATAATTAAAAATTTTTGAAAATAAGAATCTGATTAAGAATCTGATTTTAAATTTTTGATTTTATGGATTATGAAGATTTTATTCTAATTGAAATTTTAAAACCGTTCGAGTTCATCAAATTTGGTTTTAACTGAAGTTATTATGGGTAAATCCCTTATTTCCTATTTCGCTGCTTTTTATATTTTTTGCTTTGATCTATCAAAAAATCGATTAAATCCAGTTCATTTCCCTTTTTTAACATGTGTTCGCTCAACCCATTATCATCGGCATAATAAATAAATTCGTTTATATTTTTCAACTCAATATTAAGGTTTTCCCGGAAGAAATCATCGTTGTAAATTTTTCTGATATTATTATCAATATCTCTATTTACAGACTTTCCGTAAGGCTCTCTCACGTCTTTCCCTCTTTTGGAAATAAGAAGTTCCTTGTAGATATTGACAAAATCAAGGCCGTTTATCAAACGGGTTTTACTCATCGCCAAAGCGGTATTGAATGGACGTGATCGAAAATCGGGTCCAGCTTCAGCTTCAGATTCAAAATAGATGTTTTGGACATTGGCAGCAGTTAAATTTGTAGGCAATTCGACTGTTTTTAGCCTATTGAGATCTACATTTATATTTCCTGAAAGATCGTAAGGGGTCACCACTATTTCCGGCAACCTGCTCACCGCTTCACTTACATAAATATTTAAAGTTTTGGAATTTATAACCCCAGCATCAATTATTACCATAAATTCCTGAAATTGAAGCGCAGAAACTCGTAAACTATCATTTACAGCTACCTCTATGCTAAATTGTCCAAAAGAATCGGTCACGGAAAGCCTGTTTGAATTTAAATTGAAAATACTGATTCCCTGAGGATCGTCTCCAAGGGGCACTTCTATATTTCCCGAAATTAAAATGCGCTCCCCGGTTTGGCCAAAACTATATATCCCAATCAGGAGAAAAATCAGAAAAAAAGAAGTCTTTTTCATCGGTTGATATTTATGTTTTTTTTAAGCTTGTAACCTGTTCTGTCTAAGCGGGATTGAAATTCTATAACACTATTTCTCCATGTGAATTGATAACTTCTGCCAGAAATACCGGGTATTAATTCATTTAATTAAAAAAAGAAATATCCATGTATTCCTGATTATTAGCACATTAAGTTAGTATTCAAAATCCACTTATTATGATAAGACCCACTTAAATTTTTGTTAAACCATTACAATACCTAAATTTACAAAAAAATCATATGCAACGCGCACTCTTGGCCAGCACTTCTACCTTATATGGACAGAATTATTTAGCTTACCTGCTTCCCGAAATATCCGAATTATTTCAGAAATGCGAGGAAATTATTTTTATCCCCTACGCAAGACCGGGCGGAATTTCTCATGAAAATTATACAGCTCTGGTAAAAAAGACTTTTAAAGACATGTCATTTAAAGTAAAAGGACTCCATGAATTTAAAGATCCCAAAAAAGCAATAAATCATGCTGAAGGAATTTTTATTGGTGGTGGAAATACATTCGTACTGGTAGATAAACTTTACAGGAATGATGTAATGGAATTATTGAGGGAAAAAATCCAGAATGGAACTCCTTATTTGGGAACCAGTGCAGGAACCAATATTTGCGGACTTACAATGCAAACCACCAATGATATGCCGATTGTTTATCCGCCAAGTTTTAAAACCCTTGGGATTGTTCCTTTCAATTTAAATCCGCATTATTTGGATCCGGATAAAAATTCAACCCATAAAGGGGAAACAAGAGAGACAAGGATTTTGGAATTTCACAGCACTAACACACATCCTGTAGTTGGTTTAAGGGAAGGAAGCTGGCTTGAATTAAAAGATGATGAAATTATCCTGAAAGGTAGCTTGTCTGCACGAATTTTTAAAGCAGGCAAGGAACCTTATGAACTTGAAATAAACAGCAGCCTCACAGAATTAAACTGATATATGGATTACCAAAAAATTCTCAACACGATTCAGGATGAACTGAAATATTATGAGACCTCCGGGGAGGTGGCTTCTTATATTCCTGAGCTTGCAAAAGTAGATCGCAGGAAATTTGGAATGCACTTGTATTGCGCCGATTCTACACATGCGGCTTTTGGGGATAGTACAGAAAAATTTTCCATTCAAAGTATCTCCAAGGTTTTCACCCTTACTATGGCGATGAAACTTTTAGGCGAAGATTTGTGGGATCGGGTTGATGTTGAGCCTTCGGGAGACCCCTTTAACTCGCTCTCGCAGTTGGAATACGAAAAGGGGATCCCGCGAAATCCCTTCATAAATTCAGGAGCATTGGTAATTGCCGATATCCTTGTCTCAAATTTAAATGACCCCAAACGAGATTTGCTGGAATTAGTTCAAAAGATCACAAATAACCCCAATATTGAATATGACAAAATTGTAGCTGCCTCTGAAAAATCAATCGGGTACAGAAATTATGCGCTGGTGAATTATATGAAGGCTCTTGGAAATATCAAGAACGATGTTGAAACCATAGTGGATTTTTATTTTTTCCAATGTTCCCTGGCGTTGTCCTGCGAAGAACTTTCCAGAGCATTTATGATTTACGCCAATAATGGAACTATCCTGGCAACAGGGGAAAATCTGTTCTCCAAAACCAAAATTAAACGTATCAATGCTTTGATGCAAACCTGCGGATTTTATGATGAAGCAGGAGAATTTAGTTTTAAGGTTGGATTACCGGGAAAAAGTGGCGTTGGCGGCGGAATTGTCGCGATACATCCTTCACAATATTCGGTGGCAGTGTGGAGTCCCATATTAAATAAAAAAGGCAATTCAGAACTGGGAATGGAAGCCCTGGAGCGATTAACGACCCTTTCCGGATTGTCAATTTTTTAAAAATTATAGACCTGGTTTGCAACAAACTGTGAATATTTCCAATAAAAAAAAGCCCCATCTTTCGATGAGGCTTTGAGCGAGAGACCGGGTTCGAACCGGCGACATTCAGCTTGGAAGGCTGACGCTCTACCAACTGAGCTACTCTCGCATTATGGTGCAAATATAAACGTAATATTTTTCAACTTCCAAAAAAATCAGAGCTTTTTTAGAAAATGATAACCTTTAATTACATACCCGTGATTCATATAAAACTTGTGTGATCTGAAATTTTGAACGTAAGAGTTTAATTCTGAGGTCTCACAACCTTTTTCTTTGGCATATCTAAAGATAAATTCAAAAATTTCATTTCCTATACCTTTATTTTGATATTCCGGTTTAATAATAACGTGATCGGGTTCGCAGGATTTCCCTGCATAGTGCCTGGTCATAAACCACAATCCAAAAACCCCAATAAGTTCATCATTTAAAAACACTCCAAAACACTCATAATTCTGGGAAAACATTTCCTGAAAACGCGCTCTTAGCAATGCTTCATCTATTTGATATTCACCCAATTCAAGAACAAAGGGTAAAACCCTGTCCAAATCTTTCTTTAAAATCTTGTTAAATGCCAATTCCATCCTGCCATTTTCTGCGAAAATAGTCATATTTTTAGCTTTTGAAAATAATTAGAATTAAAAATACTCATGAAAAATAAATCCGGTAAAACACAGGACCTCATCGACCAAAAATTTTTAGAGAAAAGAAAAATTTTTTTATGGGGCGAGGTAAATGATAAAACAGCAAAACACGTAATTGAACACCTATTGTATTTAGATCAGGAATCAAATGAAGAAATCCAATTTTTTATAAACAGCCCGGGTGGTTTTGTAACAGATGGATTTGCGATGTACGACACGATGGTCTCTATAAAAAGTCCTGTTTCCACGATATGCTCGGGACTGGCAGCTTCCATGGGATCCATTTTACTCTCGGGAGGAACCAAAGGCAGACGATTTATTCAACCACTTGCAAAGGTTATGATCCACCAACCCAGCGGCGGGGCAAGAGGCCAGGCTTCAAATATTGAGATCCAGGCAGCGGAAATATTAAAAATAAGGGAAATTAGCGCAAAAATACTTGCTGAAAATTGTGGTCAACCCATCGCTAAAGTTTTAAAAGACTTTAACAGGGATTATTGGATGGATGCCAAAGAATCTGTTGCCTACGGAATTGTAGATGGAATTTTTAAACCTTAATTTGTTATGAGCCACACCATAAAACATAAAGAGAGCGACAGCAAAGGCAAGTTCTATATGGAGGATGAGACCGGAATTACTTCCGAACTCAGGTATTCCAAACCTGAAAACGGCGTTTTTGTCATAGATCACACCGAAACTAAAAAAGAATTTACAGGAAAAGGTCTTGCCTCAAAATTGGTTAAAGAAAGCGTGAAGTACGCACGGGAAAACAATTTAAAAATTGTCCCCGGTTGTTCTTATGCAAAGGCCTACTTTGATCGTCACAAGGAATTTAAAGATGTGCTTAAAGATTAAATAATTTGAAATTTTGACAAGGACGATCCAAATTCGCGAAATTCCGGCTGCAGCTGTTTACGGTATTCGCCAATCGGTTTTGCGACCTGGAAGACCATTATCGGAATGTGTATTTGAGGGTGACACCTCTGAAAAGAGCTTTCATTTAGGTCTTTCTATGGATGAAAATTTAATAGGGGTTGCAAGTTTTATGCAAAACAGCAACCCTCTATTTAAAGAAGCGAATCAATATCAGTTAAGGGGAATGGCTGTTCTGCCTGAATCTAAAGGACAAGGTTTTGGAGCCTCGTTGCTAATTGCAGGAAAAAAAAAGCTGGAAAAACTGGGGAACCATCCCTTTTTATGGTTTAATGCACGGGAGGTTGCAATCGGGTTTTACGAAAAATTCGGATATAAAACCATCGGCGAAAAATTTGATGTTCCCGGAGTTTGTCAACATATAGTTATGTATAAACAACTTTAAATTATATGCCTTAATTTATGAAAAATGGGCCTTTCAATTCTACAATATTACCCTGCCATTAAGAAAGGAGGATTCCTGATCTCCCTGCTATTTCTTATCTGCACCACCGGCTGTGAAGAGGAAACAAAAGCCTATGCCGCTTCAAATAATTTTTCAACAAGTGTAACTGATTTTTTTTCGGGGGATTCCAACATAATTACGGAAGAACTTTTAAGTTCAGAAAATTCATCTTTATTTCAATCGGATTCAGTTCGGGTATTCTACAAAAACCGGAATAACGAACTTGCCTGGAGCAACCCAAAACTCAGAAATGCCCTGATTGACACCCTTAAGTTTGCTGAAGTTCAGGGGCTGTTTTATAAGGATTACCACGGCAAAGAATTGGAAAAAATATTGCCGAACCTGAATGATCTCAACCAAAAGGAATTAATAAAATTAGATTATTTATTGACCGATGCCTTTTTTAAATTTGGAGATCATTTATTGAACGGGAAGATCAATCCAAAAAAATTACCCAAAACCTGGGATATTCCTAAAAACAGACAAAATCTGGTTAAATTATTGGAACAGGCTGTTCAAGAAAATAATTTGGAGATTGCCTTGAGCAAAATAAGGCCCACGCATCCCATTTATCACCAACTAATAGCAGCTTCCAAAGAATACCAGAAACTAAAAGACGATTTTGAGGATCTCGAGGAAATTAAAAAAGGAAAATTGATTAAACCCGGAATGCAGGATCCACGCTTGCTGGAAATCCAAACCCGGTTGAAAAGTTTGGGATATTTACGGCCTGTTGATACCCTGAGTACATTTTATTCTGAGCCCTTGCAGATAGTAATTAAGCAATTTCAGCAGGAAAACGGTTTAATGGTTGATGGAATTGTAGGAAATAGAAGTATCGGGGTTTTGAATCAAGGTTTTGACAAACGACACGAACAAATCCTGGTCAATTTGGAACGCTGGAGATGGTTTCCTCGTGACTTGGGTTCACATTATATCCTGGTAAACATCGCAAATTTCCAACTTCAGGTTGTGAAGGAAAACCAGACAATAAGAACCCATAAAATAATTGTTGGCCGGGAATCGAGAAAAACGCCCATTTTTTCTGATAAAATTCAATACCTGGATTTTAATCCCAGCTGGTATATTCCCCCAACCATTAAAAATAAAGACGTGATTCCCTCAGCGAGAAAAAACCCTGCTTATTTAGTAAATAAAAATATTGATGTTTATAACAATCTCGGACAAAAACTGGATCCTCTCCAAATTGATTGGTCCGTTAATGCAGTGAGGTCATATCAGTATAAACAGGATCCCGGCCCTTCAAATCCATTGGGCCAAGTCAAGATAAGTTTTCCAAACAGGTATATTATTTATTTGCATGATACGTCTTCTAAATCCTTATTCAAAGGAAATTCCCGCGCCCATAGTTCCGGGTGTATCCGGGTAGAAAACGCTTTAGATCTCGCTAAATATTTACTCAGTGACCAAAAGGAATTCACTTCAGAAGAAATTGACAAAATAATTGATAAAGGAACCACCAGGCGAATTTTTATGGATCAAGAAGTTAATGTGCATATTTTTTACTGGACGGCCTGGAGGGAAAACGGTAAAACAAGGTTTACTGATGATATTTATAATTATGATGAAGCCACCTACAAGGCTTTAATAAAAGCTTCCTAAACATGAATCATCTTTGAATTTTTCGCGTATGCTTTATCATCAGAATAAATGAACAATACCGATTTGTCTTTGATTAGTTCAATAATTTTCCCGGAAAGTGCCGTAGGGACTGCAGGACATCCGTAACTTCTTCCCAATCGGCCTAAATTTTTAATGGCGGAAGGATTGGCATAATCGGCGCCGTGAATTACAACATAACGTTCACGGGCATTAGAATTAAATTGTTTTTCCATACCATCTATAAATAAGGACAATCCATTTTTACCATAATAAGTCTCTCCGGTAATAAAAAAGCCCAGGGAACTTTGCAGGGAACTTATTTTGTTTGAGAATTGTGTAGCAAACTCACCGCCTGTATTTTTTCCGTGGGACACAACTGTGTGGTAAAGAATTTTATTATTGGACAAATCCATTACCCACATTCTTTCTTTTTTGGAAGAAAGACTAAAATCAATAATTGTGAGGATTTGTTTATCTATCAAATTTTTATCGGCCAGTTTATAATATCCGATCATTCCATTTTTAAAGCTTGCCAAATTTGGAACACTGGGGTTATTTTCCACAAAAACATCATATAACTGGGTAATTTCTTCCTCAAGCGTTAGTGATGCGTCTGGGCCTTCCGGCAGGAGTTCAGTTATTGTAGCGAGTTCAGATATGTTATGTCTATCGGGGGTTGTATATGCGAAGAATACAGTGAAAAAGGCAATTACGGTCAAAATTTTATAAGTCATAGAGTAGCTTGAAGATTACTAATATGTTAATATATTCCAAAAACAATACCAACTTTCAACAATTCAATTTTAATTTATCAAATTGATACCAAAGTCAAATTTTTATTACATTAATTCTATTAAACTTTAAGAATCAAGGATTTAAAATTTTAATAAAATGCAATAGCAGATACGATAACGGATTAATACTGGTTTTATTCTTTAAAGAACCATAAAATTTAAGAAACAACCAAGGAATTTAAATCATAATTTTTTAACAGTTTAAATATTGTAAAAAGAAGACTTGTTTTTTTATCAACTAAGCCGGGACTGAAAGATGAATTGGAATGGGATACCTCGAATGGAGTAAGCTGTTTAATTTAAAAGATGTCCCGGAAACCCGGATTTAGTTATTGTTAAATATTTAAGAACACCAAAGCCCATAACTTAGGCTTTTTTGGAAAACAAAGTCCGGGTTTTTTTAATCCTCCGAAATATAGATTATCTTTGCCGCTCACAATAATTTATTGTAATGAATAAAAAAGTTATTCTAATGATATTGGATGGATGGGGAATTACCCAGGATCCAAAAGTTTCTGCAGTCGCTCAAGCCAAAACGCCATATTTTGATTCCCTAATGCAAAAATATCCCCACGCCCAATTACTCACCCACGGAGAAAACGTAGGTTTGCCGGAGGGACAAATGGGCAACTCTGAAGTTGGCCATATGAACCTTGGAGCCGGACGGATTGTTTACCAGGATCTGGCAAAGATCAATTTAGCTGTCAAAAACAAAAGTTTAGGTCAGGAACCCACCTTACAACAGTCTTTTGATTATGCCAAAAAAAATAACAAACCCATTCATTTTATCGGACTTTTAAGCAATGGCGGCGTACATTCGCATATCGATCATTTAAAAGGTCTCCTAACTGCTGCCGAGGAATTTGGCATAACAGAAAAATATGTACACGCATTTACAGATGGGCGGGATGTAGATCCACTTTCAGGAAAAGGCTTTGTGGCCGAAATTGAAGAACACCTGGAAAAAACGGGCGGAAAACTGGCCACAATTATCGGGAGATATTTTGCCATGGATAGGGACAAACGTTGGGAACGCATAAAAAAAGCCTACGATTTGATTGTTTCCGGAAAAGGGAAAAAATCTCAAAATGCCGTTCAGGCAATGCAGGAAAGTTATGATGCTGATGTAACCGATGAATTTATAGAACCAATCGTTATCACCGGATCCAACGATTCACCGGTAGCAACATTGAAAGACGATGATGTGGTGATATTCTTTAATTTCAGGACAGACCGTGGACGCCAGCTTACCGCTGCTCTTACACAGGAAGATTTTCCGGAGTATGAAATGAAGAAAATGCCGCTGTATTATGTCACTTTAACTAAATACGACGATAATTTTACCAATATAAATGTGGTATTCAAGAAAGAAAATATCAAAACAACTTTAGGCGAAGTTTTGGAATATATGGGGAAATCCCAAATAAGGATCGCAGAAACTGAAAAATATCCGCACGTAACATTTTTCTTTTCCGGCGGAAGGGAGAAACCCTTTAAAGGGGAACAAAGGATTATGTGCAATTCCCCCAAAGTTGCGACCTACGATCTGCAACCCGAAATGAGTGCTCGTGAAATTACTGAAAAAATTATTCCGGAGATAAATTCGCATAGTGCCGAATTTATTTGTCTCAATTTCGCGAATCCCGATATGGTTGGCCACACAGGAGTGATAGAAGCAGCAATTAAAGCTGTAGAGGTTGTAGATGAATGTTTGAAAAACGTTGTGGAAGCCGCAATTGAAAATGATTACAGCGTTATTGTAATTGCCGATCACGGAAACAGTGAAATGATGATCAATCCCGACGGAACTCCCAATACCGCACACACCACCAATCCCGTTCCTGTAATTTTGGTGGATAAAGATATAAAATCTATAAAAGATGGTGTTTTGGGTGATATTGCTCCATCTATCCTAAAGTTAATGGGTATTACCAAACCTGAACTAATGACACAAAATTCAATAATTTAAAACAAATGAAAATGAGTTTATACATTTTAATTTTTACATTTATCACAGCTTGCGGAAATATCAATGAACCTGCTAAAACAGCTGAAAAGGATAAAACTCCTGAAGTAATTGTAAATTCAGATGAACAACGGAATATGTTGATTGGCGAATTCACAAAAGAAGATTTGTTAAAAGCACCATATAATAGTTGGTTTACTCCCGAATACGATAATTTCAAACCTTCGGCAGAGGCCCTGGAAACAATTAAAAGCAATATTTCTGACTATGAAATCATTGTTTTTATGGGAACCTGGTGCGGGGACAGCAAACGGGAGGTACCAAAACTGTTGAAGATTCTGGATGAAGTTGGATATGATTATTCGAACCTTACATTGGTTGGGGTTAGCAGAAATAAAACCACGCCAGAAAAAATTGAAGAGGACTGGAATATAGATAGGGTTCCTACCATTATTTTTACAAAAGACGGAAAAGAAATAAACCGTTTTGTAGAATATCCAGGAGAAACTATTGAAGCAGATATAGCAAAAATTGTAAGCGGCCAGGATTACAAGCATTCATATTTGAATTAAAAAACCAGGCCTTTAATAAAGTGTCAAAGCATTATTCTTATTAATTTTGGAAATATGCTAAAAATTTTAACTATTGCGGTAGATTTTGACGGGACAATCGTAGAAAACAGGTTTCCGAAAATTGGAAAACCCATTTTGTTTGCAATTGAAACCCTTAAGAAATTACAAGAGGAAGGACACCAATTAATATTATGGACCTATAGAAATGGTCCCGAATTAAAGGAAGCGGTCGAATTCTGCAATAAAAAAGGAATCTTTTTCTTTGCGGTTAACAAGAGTTATCCCGAAGAAAAATTTGAGAATACCATAAGCCGAAAAATTCAGGCAGATGTTTTTATAGACGATCGGAATATTGGAGGATTATTGGGGTGGGGTGAAATTTATCAAACCTTAAGCCTTGATTTCATACAACAAGAGAATCATAAAAAGATCAAAAAAGAAAAATCAGAAAAAAGCCTTTTAAGCTTTTTTAAAACCAAGTTATGATCATAATAAAATCAAAAGAAGAAATAGAATTATTGAGGGAAAGTGCTCTGGTAGTTTCCAGAACATTAGGAATGCTCGCTTCAGAAGTAAAACCAGGCGTTACCACGCTTAGATTGGATAAATTGGCGGAAGAACATATCCGCGAACAAGGTGCAGTCCCGGGTTTTCTGGGTCTTTACGATTTCCCGAATTCGCTTTGCGTGAGCCCAAACGCACAGGTAGTTCACGGGATTCCTAACAACACTCCTCTGCTTGAAGGCGATATTATATCAATTGACTGTGGATCGATTAAAAACGGCTACTACGGGGATCACGCCTACACTTTTCCTGTTGGAGAAGTAAGTCCTGAAATTCAGGACTTATTAAAAATTACCAAAGAATCCCTTTATAAAGGAATTGCGGAATTAAAAGTGGGAAACAGGGTTGGCGACGTTGGTTATGCCATTCAAAAATATTGTGAAGATCACGGATACGGCATAGTGAGGGAACTTGTAGGGCATGGTTTGGGAACAAAAATGCACGAAGATCCTGAAATGCCCAATTACGGTCACCGCGGCAGAGGCAAAAAATTCATGGAAGGAATGGTTGTCGCTATTGAACCTATGGTAAATTTAGGTACAAAAAATATTAAACAATTAAATGACGGCTGGACTATTCTGACAGCCGACAATAAACCCAGCGCCCATTTTGAACATGATGTTGCAATTGTAGACGGCAAACCAGAATTGCTTTCAACATTTAAATACATTTACGAAGCTTTGGGGATTGAAAGTACAGAAGAAGATAAATTCAGGTCGAAAGTATATGATTAAAAATTTCAGGCAGGAACAATGGAAAACTTATAGTTTAGACATTTGGCAGGACAGGTTCGTTTATAAGGTTTCCAATTATGGACGGGTGATAAGTTTTGTGAAAAATCCGGAAGGAGAACTTCTTAGTGGCGGAAAATCTTCAGTGTACTTATCTTTTGCTGTGGTACTTAAAACCGGAAAAAACAAAAGCTATTATTTCCACAGGATCATTTCTGAGTTATTTCTGAAAAAGAAAGATGGCGATACATTCGTTATTCACAAGAATTATGAAAAGCATGATAACCAGGTTGCGAATTTAGCCTGGATGAATAAAGAAGAATGGACCAGGCACCAGTTTGGAAACCCGAATGTGAAGGAAACAAAACTCAAGCGGAAATTAAGAAAAATTACCTCCTACTCCAAACTAACTTATGGGCAGGCTGTCATTCTCAAAAAAAAATTACTGGATCCCAACCGAAAAACCCGGATAAGAATTCTTGCCAAGCAGTTTGGGGTTTCAGAAATGCAGTTATACAGGATCAAATCCGGTGAAAACTGGGGCGATATAGAGGTATGATCAGCAAAATTTTTAAACTGGTACTGAATTCCATTCCGCGACCACTTTTAATCAGGTTGAGCTATTTAGCCAGGCCGATCCTAAAGATCGCATTAAAAGGAAATAAATATCAGGATCCTATTGACGGGAGTGGATTTAGAAAATTCCTGCCTTACGGCTATGAAAATCAGCGGGAAAATGTACTTTCGCCTTCCACCCTTTCCCTGGAACGCCACAGATTATTATGGCTGTATTTAAAAAATGAAACCGGATTTTTTAAGGACAATTTAAAGGTGCTTCACTTTGCTCCTGAACAGGCTTTTTATAAGCGATTCAGAAATTTATCAAATATTGACTATACCACTACCGATTTGAATTCCCCTCTGGCGGATGTAAAAGCAGATATTTGCGATTTGCCGTTCAAAGACAATACCTACGATTTTATTTTATGCAATCACGTATTGGAACATATCCCGGATGACACGAAAGCCATGCAGGAAATTCACAGAATATTAAAACCCGGTGGCACTGCCATTTTACAAATTCCACAGGACCTCAAAAGGAAAACTACTTTTGAAGACAATACTATAACCTCCCGCAAAGAACGCGCTAGAATATTTGGCCAGTATGATCACGTGAGGGTTTACGGCAGGGATTTTTTTGACAAGCTTAGAAGCATCGGGTTTAAGGTAGATGAAGTGAATTACGCATCAAAATTAGGTCCCGCTGAAATTGACAAATACAGGATCGCAAAAGGAGAAATAATTCCGGTGTGCACAAAATGATTAATCGGTTAATAGAACCTTTTTGAACCCTTCAGAAGCAAAAACATTCACCTGATTGTTTTCGGCATAAATAAAATATACCTCCACATTTTCAAGTCTCTCAAGCATTTCTTTCGATCTTTCCAAACCTAATGCCATGAACGCCGTAGCATAAGCATCAGCGGAGGCACAATTTTCAGCTAAAACAGAGGCGCTCAGGAGGTTGCTTTTTTCAGACTTTCCGGCAATAGGGTTAATTGTGTGAACGAAGCGCTCACCGGTAACCGTATCCACCCTAAATTTCCGGTAGTTTCCAGAGGTTGCCATTGCCCTGTTTTCGAGTTTTAAAGTAGCCTGAAAGGTGCGGTCTTTCGGAGTTTGGAAAGGATCGTCTATAGCAACTATCCAAGGATTATTCTTACTCCTATTAATACCTTTTGCAACCAATTCCCCCCCTACCTCTATCAAATAATCCTGAACTCCCTTTTTATCCAGAAACAGAGCTATAACATCGACAGTGTAGCCTTTGGCGATAGCGTTAAAGTCTAAATAAATTTCAGGTTGTTGTTTCAGGATTTTATGATCGGCGGTAAGCTTTAATTTGTTAAAACCAACATATTGCAACATCGAATCGATCTCAGTTCGATTGAGATTATCAGATTGATGCTCTGGCCCAAAACCATAGGCATTTACCAAATTACCTACCGTAGGATCAAAATACCCGTCACTCTCCTTATAGATCTTTTCAGATAAATTAAAAACCTGCCTGAAATTTTCGTCCACCTTAACTGAGGTATCCCCCGAATTTATTTTGGAAATATCTGAATCACTTTGATAAGTGCTCATCGATTTGTTGATCACCTCAAAAATAGAATCCAGTCCCTTTTGAACTTTTAAGTTACCGGAGCTGTAAAACTTCAATTGATAGGTGGTTCCCAAAGCTTCTCCTGCATAGATATGTACTTGTGGACCATCTTCTTTACAAGCGGTAAAAAGAACAAATAATACTAAAACAAAGCTTAAACTAAATTTCCTGCCATCCCTCATAATTCACAATATAATCTTCATCACGTAAAACTGGTTTTTCATAATCGGCTGAGTTGGCCAATCCCACCCCTGCATAAAATGTTTTGGCCTCGAATTTTAAAGCGTGCTCCTTGATGCTCTCCATAAATATTCGGTCGTACTCTTTCGGATCGTCCGGATAAGTAACGGCGCGCACTACAACAAAGTGAAGTTTTTTATCTTTTAAGGCGACAAATTGCGGATTTGATTTTAAGGTGCTTTTGATCCCAAGAAACTCAAAACCCTGATCTTCGAGGTCTTTTCCAACAATATTCATTGCCAGATTATGAAGTTCTTGATTGGTAAGTTGGTTTTTCATAATAACTTCAAAATTACAAATTATGGACTGCAATTAATAAATAAAGCTATAATTATATTTAGGGAATATAAAACATCGAGTAAATTTTGAAGCGCATATAAAATATGAAAAGGACTACTTTACAGAGGTACTTAATATGCTTACATAGCTTTGCGACCTTTGCGTGAAATCTTTGCGGCCTTTGCGTGAAATCATTATATCAAGAGTATTTCAATGTCTTTTCTCGCAAAGATCGCCAAGAAAAAAAAACGCAAAGGGCGCCAAGAAAAAAAACAATCCTGGAATACTCAACAGATCTTCTATGAATTAAAAGGTTTCTATAATTTCCTAAAATAAAAATTTAATTAATTCCTTGAAATAAAAAAATCAAAATTATTTAAGTGAGGAATTTCTAATTTAACAAAATCATCAAAAAAAAAAGACCGACAAAAATGCCGGTCTCAGATATATATTTAATAAAATCCTGTATTACCCCCCAAAATCGTCAAATCTTACGTTTTCCGGCGGTACTCCATAATTGTCGGCCATTTGTTGAACCGCTTTATTCATAAGAGGTGGTCCACAGAAGTAAAATTCAATATCTTCCGGTTCTTCGTGGAATTTCAAATAGTTGTCTATCACTACCTGGTGAATAAATCCAACAAATCCATCACCTTCATCTTCTAAGGTATTCTTAACTTTCCAGTTGTCCTCTTCCATAGGTTCTGAAAGTGCCAAATGAAACTTAAAGTTAGGAAAATCCCTTTCCAATGCCCTGAAATGCTCTGTATAGAACAATTCACGTTTGGAACGACCTCCATACCAGTAGCTAACTTTTCTGTTGGTTTTAAGGGTTCTGAATAAATGATACAAATGAGATCGCATTGGTGCCATACCGGCTCCACCACCTACATATAACATTTCCGATTCGCTCTCGTTGATAAAAAATTCTCCGAAAGGACCTGAGATAACTACCTTATCACCCGGCTTTCTGGAAAAAATATACGAAGATGCAACCCCCGGATTCACAGCCATCCAGCCGTTTATTGCTCTGTCAAATGGAGGAGTTGCAACCCTTACATTTAACATGATCTTACGCCCTTCAGCGGGGTAAGAAGCCATAGAATATGCGCGTTCAACAGTTTCGTTGTTTTTCATGACCAACGGCCACAATTTAAATTTGTCCCATTCATCCTTGAATTTCTGGGGATCACCGGGATGTTCTTCCGGGTGGGCTGTAATATCAATATCAGTAAATTTTACCTCACATCTCGGAATTTCAATTTGAATATAACCTCCGGCTTTATATCCCATATCTTCCGGAATTTCAACTACAAATTCCTTGATAAATGAGGCTACATTATAATTGCTAACAACAGTGGCATCCCATTTTTTAATTCCAAAAATCTCTTCAGGAATTTGGATCGTCATATTTTCTTTCACCTTTACCTGGCAACTCAATCGCCAGCCATTGGCAATTTCTTTTCTGGTAAAATTTGGTTCTTCTGTGGGAAGAATAGATCCACCTCCTTCTGAAACGATACATTTGCACTGAAGGCAAGTCCCGGCACCACCACAGGCTGAAGGTAAAAATAATTTTTGTTCACTCAAGGTTGAAAGTAGGGTTCCTCCTGAAGATACTTCAAGATCCTTTTCACCATTTAACGTTATCGAAACCGGACCCGATGGTACTAATTTTGCCTTGGCAAACAATAAGATGGAAACCAACACTAAGATTAGTACTAAGAATACAATTACACCTGCTATTATAACTGTCATTGTTTTTTATTTTTCAATTAAATTTTGATACCCATAAAACTCATAAAACCTATTGCCATTAACCCACAAATAAGGAAGGTTATTCCTAATCCCTTCAAAGGTCCTGGAACATTGGAGTAGGCTATTTTTTCACGAATGGCAGCGATTGCTATGATGGCAAGAAACCAACCAATTCCACTTCCCAATCCATAAGTGATCGCTTCGGTTACTGCGCCAAAAGCTTTTTGTTGCATAAACAGTGATCCACCAAGAATGGCACAGTTCACCGCTATAAGCGGAAGAAAAATCCCCAAATTACTGTACAGCGTCGGAGCAAATTTTTCAACAACCATTTCTACCAATTGAACCATAGAAGCTATAACCGCTATAAACATAATAAAGCTAAGAAAACTTAGATCTATATTGGCATACTCGGGACTTAACCATTTTAAGGCTCCAGGCATTAGCAAATACTGGTCTAACAAAAAGTTGATAGGCACCGTAATAGTAAGTACGAAGATTACCGCCGCACCTAAGCCAACCGCAGTTTTAATTGTTTTTGACACTGCCAGATAGGAACACATCCCCAGGAAGTAGGCAAAAATCATATTTTCTATGAAAATACTTCTAACAAATAAATTTAAATATTCCATTGTTATATTGTTTTTGCTGTTGAGCTTTTAATTTTGTTCAATTAGTTTGCGGTTTCTGGAACGTTGTGCCCAAATGAGGATTCCCACAACAATAAGTGCCATTGGGGAGAGGAGCATTAGTCCATTGTTTTCATATCCCAGGGAATACAAACCAGTAGATTCAGCTGCAGTGGCAGCTCTATGCCCTAAAACTTCAAATCCAAACAATTTACCTGCACCTAACAGTTCCCGGAAAAAAGCCACAATTATTAAAATAAGGCCATATCCAGCGGCGTTTCCAATTCCGTCAAGAAATGATTTGTACACTCCATTTGCTAAAGCAAAGGCTTCCAAACGTCCCATTATAATACAGTTGGTGATAATAAGGCCAACAAATACAGAGAGTTGTTTACTTACGTCATAGGCGTAAGCTTTCAAAATCTGATCCACCAATACTACTAAAGATGCAACAATTACCAATTGAACAATAATCCTGATTCGGTTAGGAATTAAATTCCTGATAAGTGAAACGATCATATTTGAAAATGCGAGTACGGCAGTAACAGCTATAGCCATTACAATTGCAGGTTCCAATTGAACTGTAATTGCCAGGGCCGAGCAAATTCCCAATACCTGAACAGTAATTGGGTTATCGTCGTTTAACGGATCGGATAACAACTTGCGGTTGTTCTTAGATAGAAAGTGTTCTTTTTCTTTTGAATCTGACAAGAACAAGATCATTTCCTTTTTCTTTTTTTCCCTTTCTTCGGAAACTATATTTTTATCTTTTGTCATAATTACTGATTTGCAACTTTAAATCCCTCTTGTTTTTTTAAATAAGGCAGGTAGTGTTGTAACCTTTCTGCAATCATATTGGAAACCCCATCTCCGGTAATGGTTGCGCCAGAAATGGCATCCACTTTATTATCGCCTTTATCTGTTGGATCCGGTCTTCCTTTAACTACCGCTACACCAACAAGATTACCGTTGGAATCAAATATTTTCTCATCGGTAAAACGTTCCTGAAACCAACCCTGAGTAATTTCAGCACCAAGACCAGGGGTTTCACCCTTATGGTCAAAAACAGCTCCCTGAATGGTGTTTACATCATTTTTCAAGGCAATGTACCCCCAAATGTCATCCCAAAGTCCTTTTCCCTGAAGTGGAACGATGTAATAATTTTCACCTTCAATCTCGGCAATGTAAATGGGAAAGAATTGTTTCTCAACCGATTTTCTTAATTCCTTCTTAAGATCTATCGCAAAGGCATCCTCAGACTCTATTACATCACCATTTTGATCCAAAACATAAGCTTCCTTGACATAATTATTATACAATGCCTCCGCACCATCCCGGTCGGTTTCAACACCCACGGTTGCCAGAATGTTTTGCATCTTTTCCTTGCGAACATTTTCATTTTGCAATGGCTGGAGGGTAGTCGCGGCAAAAGCCAGGACACTTCCAACCACAACAACCAAAATAATGGCAAAGATGAAGGTATATGAATTACTGTTTGTTATATTAACTTTTTTCTTTTCCATAATTATACTGCTGTTTTAATTTCAACGGGAACATCAGACAATCTTTTCTTCCT
>Ga0307487_1000913_pt1 | contig 22068 bp, 12 predicted proteins | sample CBIW12metaG_FD_203665 | JGI IMG/M metagenome (GOLD analysis project Ga0307487, IMG submission 203665) | Sea-ice brine microbial communities from Beaufort Sea near Barrow, Alaska, United States - CBIW 1.2 | ecosystem: Environmental > Aquatic > Marine > Coastal | place: USA: Alaska | collected... | reverse complement strand
ATACTTCTTACAATCTAGCTCCGTCTGGAAGCTTTTAGTGAACTCTATAACTCCTTGACCTTTAAAAATATCCATTCTATGTGTTTTTGAAAGGATAAATGTATGAAATTAAAGCATCACCTCTAAAGCCTCATATTATTGAATTTAAAGGATACAAAAATAATTACTAGGTTTCCAGCAGATTAATTATGAAGCATAAATAAATACGGACAACTAAAGCTAATAACCACTCAATTTCTCTTTAGAAATATTTCTAAAGAAGAAAAAATAGTGTGAAACATACCTTTTGAAAACTTTAAGTCCAAGGAGTGAATGAGCACAAGAAATAAAGGTCTCTCTTAAATAGCAAAACAATGGAATCACATTATTATAATGTAGGTATAAATTGGGAAAACAGTCGAAAAGGCATTTTGTGTTCTCCAGAATTAAATAAGGAAAACAGCGTGTGTATCCAGGTAGCAACCCCTCCAGAATTTCCCAAAGGAATTGCGGGAATTTGGTCGCCAGAGCATTTGTTTGTGGCGGCTATCAGTGGCTGTCTGATGACAACTTTTTTAGCCATCGCAGAAAATTCGATCCTGGATTTTACGAGTTTTAGCTGTCAGGCAAAGGGGAAGTTGGAAATGGTGGAAGGTAAATTAATGATGAGCGAAGTCTTCTTACAACCTACCGTTGTTATCCATAATGAAATGTATCGAGATAAGGCGATTCGTATTTTAAAAAAAGCTGAATACGCGTGTTTGATAACCCATTCCGTCAAGTCAAAAATTACGATGGAAATAATTATTGAAGTGAACCCCATGTTGATAGAAAGCAAATGAGTCTTCTATACTTCTTAAAAGTATCACGCTTAATTTGAAAAAAAATAAATCAGACTACAATTTGGATAGTTGGATGGGTCATTGCAGTGCAAATATATTTGTAGATCAACGGAGAAAAGCGCTCATTTGAGAATTAAGCATAATTGTAATCGTATCTACGCTCTGGCTAGTTAATTTGACTCAAATTAGTTTACAACATACTTTTGAAAAGTAAATAAAAATCTTACCTAAGTTATTGTAAGAGATTTAGTTCATCAATAAAGGAGGTTAATGTTACTGTAGCACCAAATTTTTATACTATGTTTAATCATTTTCCAGTAGCCTCATGACAGGTATGAAAGGCTTAAAATCAGGGTACAAACAGGTCATAAAGTCCATTCTGCTTTTACTGTTAATAATAAGTGCATGTCAATCAAAGCAAGACACCATACGTCCGGTAGTGCAATCCATCACAGAATCTGTTTATGCTTCTGGAGTATTAGCAAGTAAGAATCAATACAAGGTTTATGCAACCGTAACAGGTATTGTCAATGAAATTTTCATTGACGAAGGATCAGCGGTAGAAATTGGCTCACCTCTGCTATCAATTGTGAATGACGCTCAAAATTTATTATCGGAAAATGCTAAATTATCTGCTGAATTCAATGGAGTAAATTTCAATCGAGGGAAATTAAATGAGGCAAGGTCACTTGTCGATTTGACGAAAAGTCAACTTGAAAATGATTCATCTATGCTGGAACGACAAAGAAAATTATGGTCGCAGGATGTTGGGTCAAGAGTAGAATTGGAACAAAGAGAACTAGCCTTCAAAGGCTCTAAAAACAACTACATTTCTGCCAGTGAAAAGCTGGAAGAACTCGAAAAGCAATTGTCTTTTCTCTCCATACAAGCCCAAAACAACTTTTTAATCAGCAATAAAAACAAGGGGGATTACCAATTGAACAGTAAGGTAAAAGGTAAAGTATATCAATTGAACATAGCTAAGGGAGAAATTGTCACACCGCAACTACCGATTGCAATCATAGGAGATGATGAAAAATATATTCTGGAAATGCAGATTGATGAATATGATATCGTCTCCATCCAGTTGAATATGCCGGTATTGGTAGAGCTTAATAGCTACCAGGATTCTGTGTTCAATGCGGTCGTCACTAAGATTAATCCAATCATGAATGTGCAAAGTAGAACCTTTACCATAGAGGCGGAATTTTCTCAACCACCTAGTATTCTGTATCCCAATATTTCTTTTGAAGCCAATGTGGTGATTAACACAAAAAAAGACGCACTGCTGATACCTAGAAATTATCTACTCAATGATTCCATCGTATTGAGCAAATCCGGTAAGAAACTTAAGGTAGTTACTGGATTAAAGGATTACCAAATGGTGGAAATTCTTTCAGGAATAGACAAGAATGAAGAACTCATTCCTCCGGAGCAATGAAAATCAACCTAATTGCTAGCATTTCAATTGCCTTACTTAGGGCAAGACTAAAGCAAACAATGGTTGCTGCATTTGGCGTGACATTCAGCATTACCATGTTCATTGCTCTACTCAGTTTTATGGCTGGGCTCAACGACCTGCTCGATAATTTGATCTTAAACCGAACCCCTCATGTCAGACTGTACAATGAAATTTCGCCATCTGTCCTTCAACCAATAGCACAATCTCCTGATTATAAGGGAGCCTATCATTTTATAAAACACATCAAACCCAAAAATGATCTGCTTGAGATTCGTAATAGTGAAGCTATCGTGAAAGCATTAAAGAATGACCCCAATGTTCGGGGGGTAGCACCAAAAACAACCGTTGCTATTTTTTATAATGTCGGTGCTATTTATTTAACAGGGATAATCAACGGTATCGATGTTGATGCAGAAAACAACCTGTTTACTTTCCAGGATTATGTGGTAGAGGGCAAAACGTTAGATTTAAAAAATACGCCCAACAGCCTAATTTTAGGCATTGGAGCCGCAAAAAAAATGCTCGTTCAAATAGGGGATAATATTCAGATAACGACCAGCGATGGAATCCGTTTTCCGCTGAAGGTAGTTGGCTTTTTTCAATCCGGGGTTGACGAGGTAGACAAAGTCCAAAGCTATGCTACACTTGCCACCACTCAAAAAATACTGGGAAAACCCGCAAGCTATGTTACCGACATTCAAATAAAACTAGTTGACATCACACATGCTCCGCCTCTTGCAAAAAGGTACAGCGATCTGTTCGAAACTGACGCGATAGATATTCAAACCGCGAACGCTCAATTCGAAACCGGCAGTTCGGTGAGAACGCTGATCTCCTATGCAGTAGGAATTACTTTGCTTATTGTTGCGGGATTTGGGATCTACAATATCCTAAACATGATGATTTACGAAAAGATGGATTCCATAGCCATTCTGAAAGCGACAGGTTTTTCCGGTAAAGATGTCAATGCCATATTTATCACCATCGCTTTAACTATTGGCCTTGTTGGTGGAGCGTTGGGATTGGTGTTTGGCTTAGGTCTCTCAGCGGCGATAGGAGAAATCCCCTTTACTACTGCTTCCTTGCCAACGGTCAAAACCTACCCTATAAACTACAACCCAAAATTCTATGTCATTGGGGCAATATTTTCCATCATCACCACCTATTTGGCGGGCTATTTCCCTTCCAAAAAAGCAAGCAGAATAGATCCAGTAGATATCATCAGAGGAAAATAGCGATGGAAAAGAAAGTCATAGAAGCACTGAAAATTAACAAATCATTTAATGATCCTATCAAGGTGAAGGTGCTTACTGATGTGAGTTTTTCTATTTATTCAGGTGAATTTGTTTCAATTGTGGGAAAGTCAGGTTGTGGCAAATCTACTTTACTCTACATATTGTCCACCATGGATACCAGCTATGAAGGCGAGCTATTGCTGGATGGCATCAGCATGAAAAACAAAAAGGATGGTGAGCTTGCCAACGTGCGAAATGAAAAAATAGGATTTGTATTTCAGTTTCACTACCTGCTAAATGAATTCAATAATCTCCAAAATGTAATGTTGCCCGCCCTCAAGTTAGGAAAGCTCACAACCAAAGAAGTGGAACACAACGCCTATGAAAAACTAAAAATCCTGGGAATTGAAAAGGAGGCTTCAAAATATCCAAACCAATTAAGTGGGGGTCAAAAACAGCGCGTGGCCATTGCCAGAGCTTTGATTAATGAACCCTTGATTATCATGGGAGATGAACCAACAGGCAACCTGGACAAGAAAAACAGTGATGTAGTGTTTGAAATTTTTAAGGAGTTGGCAGAAGAATACCAGCAGTCATTATTGATTGTCACCCATGACCTGGATTTTGCAGCCAACACGCACAGAACCATTACCATGGAAGATGGGAAAATCATAAGTCAAGGGAGAGCTGAGCTATCTTAGAAAATGCCGCATACAGATAATTATTAATGAAAACAAAATCAGCCAGAAACATGCTCATTGCTTGGTTAGCCACCCCAAGCTAGAAATCAATTCAAATAACTTAATGATTATAACATTAGCTATTGTAGGTGTCATTTTGACGATTTTATTCATTGGCAAAATAAATTTGTCTATAAAATTCAGGAACCAGGTAAAAGAACAGGGAAATCGCTTTTAGATTTTGAGGATTTTTTCCCTGTACTTATTATCAAGTGCGGAGAGCAACCTCTTGGACGGTTTGCTTTTTTTTGTTGATCTCTCCATATCAATCAGGTTAAGTGCTATTTTGGTAATTATGTTGTAGTTGAGAGCGGAATGATCTTTCTTTTTCAGGGAGGCATCTTCTTTGAAAATCACATCCAGACTCCAGTGGAGGTTGTTTTCTACTGCCCAGTGGCTTCTCACTGACTGACTGATTATCTGTGCGTCCGGTTTCAGCGACGTGATATAATAGCGTGTTTCGACGCTCTCTTTACCGCTTTGTTTGTTGATCCGTCGTGAACTCACACGTGCTATGCCCTTTAAATCCTGCCAGTCATCGCGGTCATCCAAGAATCTGAGCTGATCAACTACCTCACATTTTCTAAACTCTATCCTGCCATGTCCTAGGCCAGTACTTTGATACTCGTCTTTAATCGCAGCGATTGAACACACTTTTTCTATTTGCTCTTTAAGTCCCTTTTGATTCCCTTTTACCATCAGTACATAGTCGGCCTGCTTATCCCTGATGGCGTGGGCTATGTTTTTTTGGCATCCCATAGCATCTAGGGTAACGACACATCCCTTCAACGCCAGAAGCTCAAGAAGTTGTGGAATGGCTGTGATCTCATTGCTCTTGGAGTCTACAGCCACTTGCCCCAGACACAGTCCGTTAGCAGAGGCAAAAGCGGAGACCACATGGAAAGCTGATTTACCCGCTGTTTTATCAGCAGAGCGACAAATTGTCTTCCCATCAACAGCAATCACCTCCCCTGAAGTGAGCTGGGCAATAGAATCTACCCAAGAGACGAAACACCTGTTGAAGACTTCTGGATCAAGTGCGGAGAAAACTCTGCCCAGCACATCATGAGAGGGCGTTCGGTGCGGATAGGGATACCATTTTGTTAACCAGTCCAGCTTGGAACGGCCAAAAAGGCTAATTGAGGTCCACCTATCTGCGCCACTGATGACTGCGGATATACTGAGAAACAAAATTTCTTCTAGTGGATAAAGATGGTTGCCTTTGACGGTGAGACGGGGATCTTTCAAGTCTTTAAAAAAATAGGGGAAAGCCGGGTGGGTTTTTGGGGTGCTGTAGCACCTGGGTATTTTTTTTACCCTCTCAAAAATATACCTAAATTAACTCACTAACGAAAGGGGTTTAAAAGCGATTTCCCTGGCCTCCTACCTGGGAAAAACATTAATTAAATTATAATAACAAGATAGTACAGGATGACTAAAATTCTAATCATTAGTTAATTAGTAAACAATCTTCTAAATAAACCCACTAATATGAAAATAAAGCTACAGTTCCTGGGATGTAAATTGAGGATAGTAGTGGCGGCGACTGGTATAATTTTTTCTTCCGCTAATCATGAAACTCATTCCAAGCAAATCCCCAATGTTATATCTCAGACTTATACATCTGAAATTTATTTTAATCTATTGACTTCCAGTGGGTTTGCAAAAGGTGAAGGAATAAAAGATCAGAAAAAAGAAGCAGACATTACTATAACAGGTATAGTCCGTGACCAAAACCAGCAAGCTATCCCCGGAGCAACTATCTACGTGCCTGGAACCGGGATAGGTACTGTAACAGATATTGATGGAAGGTATAGTATTGAGGTTCCGGAGGGCGCTACATTGGTATTTTCATTTATCGGCTTTCAATCGCATTCCATAACAGTAGGGGTCCAAAGTGTACTTGATGTGACCTTGATGGAAGATATTTCTTCCTTAGACGAGGTGGTTGTCGTGGGCTATGCCGAACAGAAAAAAGTTTCGGTAACAGGTGCTGTGGCATCAATTAACACCAAAGAACTCCGCCAGAGTTCTTCTGCCAGTTTAGCGAATGCTCTGGCAGGCAGGCTCTCCGGGCTTACCTCGATTCAATCCGGTGGTGGCCAGCCTGGTCGTGACGATGCTACAATGTATCTCCGTGGAGCAGCCACCACCAATGGTAGAAGTCCCTTAATATTAATTGATGGTGTGCCCCGTGACAATATCAGAACCATTGACGCCAATGAAGTGGAGTCTGTTTCCGTATTAAAGGATGCATCTGCCACTGCTGTTTTTGGAGTACGTGGAGCTAACGGGGTAATCCTTATCACTACCAAAAGAGGCAAGGAGGGGGAAATGAATTTGAATATCAGTTTGGACCAGAGTTATACCTCATTTACTAGAGAACCTGAAAGGCTCCGTTCGCTGGAATATATGGCTTTAAGAAATGAAGCTTCTAGGAATGACGGTATTACAACGCCCCCTTTCAGCCAGGAAGTTATGGGTCAATACGCTAACCCATTGGCCGGCTTGGATCCCAAAGACCCGGATTATCAACGTAAGTCAATGGTAAGGCAGTATATGTATCCGGAACATGATTATTACCGAGAATTTATTTCTCGTTCTTCTCCCCAGACACGTCTGAATATCAATGCCAGCGGCGGTACTGATCGGGTGTCGTATTTTGTCAATGCCGCCTATCTCCATCAGGGAGGGAATTTGAAAACAGAACCCAAATCCAGGCTTGGCTACGACCCTTCCTCTTGGTTGGATAGATATAATTTTAGGGCAAATCTGGATTATAAAATTACGTCTTCCCTAAAGTCTTTTCTAAATATAGGCAGCTATATTGAAGAAGTGAATATGCCTTCCGCAGGATTGTATGGTGGAGATACAAACTGGATGATGCGTGATTTATTGTATCAGGCGCAGTCTATACTCCCTATTACACCGGGTCCCACTACCATTGATGGTTTTGGGATTGAACCTGGGCAGATTGTTGATCCAGGATATTTGGACCGTTCCGCCTTTGAAATTATGAACAGGATGGGATATCGCAATGAAGTTCGCTCAAATCTCAATGCTTCATTGGGACTGGACTTGGATCTAGGGAAAATAATCACTCCTGGATTAAGCATAAGAGGGATGGTTTCTTATGATGCCCGATCTACGACAGCCATGCAGGGTTATAAGTCTGAAAGGCTATACCTGACACAGATCAACTACGATACGGATGAATTAAGCTATGCGGTAAAACGCCCGGATGAGTCATTACTTTCCTTATCTAAAGGTGCCGATTCAAGGTTCAATATTAATATGCAAGCAGCCCTTAATTATTCCCGGATATTTGGCGAAAAGCATGAAGTGGGAGGGATGATCCTTGCCCAGAGGGATAACTGGGAATCCACTGCAGGGGAAATCCCCTTTAACCTTTTAGGGGTAGCTGCCAGGGCAACCTATGGCTATGACTACAGGTACTTGGCTGAATTTAATATGGGATATAATGGTTCCGAGCAGTTTGCACCTGACCAGCGCTTCGGGTTTTTTCCGGCGGCATCCGTTGGCTGGGTAATCAGCAATGAAAATTTCCTGAAGGATAGCCAAGTATTGACCAACCTGAAATTGAGGGCATCCTACGGAAAAGTAGGGAATGATAAAATGGGCAACGCAAGATTTCTTTACCAAAGTGACATTACTATGGGCGGCGGACCTTTGAGAAGTTTAGGTCTGGGCCAAGGGGTTAATCAAGGGCTTCTCGGAAACCCAAATATCTCTTGGGAAGTGGCTAAAAAACAAAATCTCGGCATAGACCTCGAAATAATCCATGACCTGGGATTGACCTTCGATTACTTTGTAGAAAATAGAAGTAGCATTCTAATCAGCCGCGGCACCGTTCCTGAATTCCAAGGAATTCCTCTAGGGAATATCCCACGAGTGAATATGGGGGAAGTTGACAACAGCGGCTATGAAATTGAATTGACCTACAACAAGTATATTTCTCAGGATTTTAATATTGGCATCAGGGGAAATTATGGATACAACAATAATAAAATTAAGTTTCTCGATGAGCAGATACGTGACAAAACTTATGTCCACCGTTATAGAAGTACCGGATATTCGATAGGGCAGGCCTGGGGATACCATATTGACTATTCCAACGGTAACGGGATTTTCAATTCCCAGAAGGAACTGGATTCCTATAAGGAAAGTATCCGTTACGGTTTTGGTGAGCCTAGGGTAGGCGACTTTAAATATCTGGATCTGAATGAGGATGGAGTAGTGGATGATAGAGACCAGGCTCCTATTGGTTATTCTTCCATTCCCCAGATAACTTACGGACTGGCTGTCAACCTTCAGTATAAAAACTTTGACTTATCGATCTTTTTTCAAGGGGTAGGTAAATATTCTGGCAATTATGCTCAACAAGGTGTTTATGAATACATCAAACAGGGAACCTACTTTGATTATCATAAAAATGCCTGGACTCCTGAGAGATATGCTGAAGGAGTAGATATTACTTATCCTGCTTTAAGCACCCGCAGTACTACCAATCATGTGGCGAATAACTTTTTTGTTATGGACCGGAGTTTTATTAGGCTTAAAAACTTAGAAATAGCCTACACACTTCCCAGCAATGCATTAAGCCGGATAGGCCTTAGCTCCATGAGAATATATGTCGGTGGACAAAACCTTTTCACCTGGGATAAACTGAGAATGGGACATCTTGATCCGGAGAACAATGATGCACTGGGTTATCCGGTAACGAAAATGATAAACCTTGGTTTTAATGCATCTTTCTAATAGAAAATCGATAATGAAAATGATTAAAAAATATATAAATGGGATTTGCACTGTCTTTTTGTTATTTTCTTGTTCGGAAGTCTTGGATATGGCTCCGGATGGGAAGCTGACCATGGATGAAATATTCACTGACAATGATAAAGTCGGTGCATTCTTGAATAGCTGCTATACCAATATGCCAGCAAAAGGCACACGCTATTACTTTTGGAGCAGAGGACCTGTCGTTTGGAGCGATGAAGCTTGGGATACAGATGCCGAAGCAGAATCATCGCTGATTGCAGGACGGATGTATAATGGTGATGCTTCGGCATCCAATCACCCTATCCCCAATGTCAGTATAGATGGAGGGAATGGTGATTATTGGGCCAGATACTGGAATGCCATCCGTAATACAGCTCTTTTTATCAGTAAAATTGATGAGGCTACAGTAAATAATCCCGAAGATAGAAAACGCTGGAAAGCTGAAGCACATTTATTAAGAGCTTTTTACTATTCGGAGCTGTTAAAATGGTATGGGACAGGATTGCCCATCGTTCGGGATCCTTACGATTTTTCAGATGACTTTGGTATGGTGACAAAAGAAAGTTATTACAGTGTGGTTCAGTTTATTATTGAAGACTGTAATGTCGCGTTGGCCACTGAAGAGCTGCCTTGGAGAATCACCACCAACGGAGAAGCCGGACGTGTCAATAAAGCCCTGGCGGAGGCCATCAAATCCACCATGATACTTTTTGCTGCAAGTCCATTGTACAATGAGGGGCAGAACTATTGGGAAGAAGCCTATCAAATCAATAAATCCGTAGTAGAAAACCTGAAAGTCAACGGATACGAACTTTATAACCAAGTCAATCTTCCCCAAACTTACCTTTCCGATGTTGCTTTTATCGGAACTGAAAAGGATCCCTATGCCGCACTTTACAATGAATATTTTACCCAGAACATGGCCTATACTTCCAATCCTGTAGATAGGGAGACCATTTACCAAAGTCGGGATGGACAGGGAAATATCTGGAATATCGACGGGATAGGTTCACAGGATGGCTATAAGACAGGGACTTGCCCCACACAAGAATTGGTGGATTCCTATGAAACCATTGATGGACAGCCAGTTTTGGATTTGGAAAATCCTTATTTGGATGAAAAGCACCTTCAACCTAATTACAATCCAAAAAACTCTTTGTATGACCCCCAAGATCCTTATGCCAATAGAGATCCTCGATTCTATGCCTCCATTTATTATAATGGATCCAGAAGAAAGGCTTTATGGAATTTTTCGGAATCTCCGGAATCCTATGAAAATTATCCGGCGGGTATAGGAAACCGCACCCGTGTCATAGCCACCTATGTAGGTGAACCGCGAACAGGTATTCATCCAGCGGTCAGGACAGCCACGAGGACGGGTTATTACCAAAGAAAGTTTCTCCATCCGAATTCCGGAAATGATACACCGGTTGGAGGAGCCAATTGGAAATTCTACCGATTAGGGGCCATTCTTTTAAATTATGCGGAAGCAGCTGCTGAAGCAGGCCATCTCACAGAAGCCACCCAAGCGGTCAACGAAGTCCGGGCTAGGGTGAATATGCCCGAATTGCCTCCCTCTCTGCCTCAGGATGAACTGATCAAGAGGGTGCGCCATGAAAGAAGGGTAGAATTGGCGTTGGAGGAAAACAGGTATTTCGATGTGCGGAGATGGACCGAACCCACGGGTGATCTTTCGGAAACTGACCGATGGATAACAGCAGCAGAGATCGTGAGAAATGAAGATGGAACCTATTCTTATGGCAGGAGGAATGTCCGTGAGGTAGAGCGCAAAAATTACGTGAACAAGTTCCTGTGGGTACCTATACCTCTTAACGAGGCAAATCGATTACAGTCTGTAACTGGTATTAACTGGCAGACGCCCGGATGGTAAGGAAATAAGGTGCCTCAATAATTAATGATGGACTTACAATGAAAGAAAAAATGAACCCATATAGATTCTTAATCAAAATAGCTCTGCTCTGTGTATTTGGTTTTGTGCAGCTTTTCACCGGTGTGGTAGAAGCACAGCAACAATCGGTTTCAATCAGCGGAAGAGTGTTGGATGTTTTCGGAAACCGCATAGTAGGAGTTGCTATTGATTCCCGAAATGGAAAGAATGGTACGTCAACCGATAATGACGGGAATTATACGCTTATGGTTACCGATGAAAGTTCTTCAATTATTTTTAGGGCCAAAGGTTATATCACACAAAAACATACTATACAACCTGAAAATGGGAATATAGAGATTTTCCTCCAGTATGATGTGCATGGAAAGGACGACATTATCCAATTAGGGTATACTTCCCAGACCAGAGAAGAAATTTCAGGAGCCGTATCCACGGTCAGCGGGGAAGAACTGGAAAAGTCTCCGGTGGCTAATTTAAGTCAAAGTTTTCCAGGCCGTCTTTCAGGCCTTACCACCCAGGAAACTTTTTCGGAATTGTCCAGGGCTACCACCGATTTGTTTATCAGGGGATTGTCAACGGCCCGGAAATTAGGGCCTCTGATTATCATTGATGGAATTCCGGTTTCCTATAACAGCAATCAAACCTTGGAATACATATCAGCCAATGAAATTGAATCCATTACTTTGTTAAAGGATGCCTCCACCCAGGCGCTCTACGGCATTCAAGGCGCTAACGGTGTGATGGTTATTACAACAAAAAGAGGGATTAAGGGTCCCGTTCAGATAAAAACCCGTTTTGACCAATCCATGCAAGAAGTCACCACACGTCCAACTTTTTATTCATCGGAGAAATATGCCGCTATGCGTAACCAAGCCGCATTTAATGATGGGTTGGGAGAGAATTACTTGTTCAGTCCTGAGCATATAAAGCAATACAGTTTGGGAACGAATCCCAATTTTCCCAACAATAGCTGGTACGACAGATATATTAAGGACTTTGCTTCCATGCAAAGGGTTGGGGTCAACGTGACTGGAGGAAATGATAAAGTCCAGTTTTATTCCAACATCAATTTCATGCACCAGGGTGGCCAATTTAAAACTGACCAGACACGATATAACCCCAACGCCAATAACATTTGGGTCAATTACCGATCGAACGTTGACATGAACATCAATAAGATACTCAGGGCGTTTGTCAGGTTGAGCGGAAACATCAAAAGGGAACACACACCGGGCGTGGGAAACAGTCAGGTATACCAAAGCATATTCCAGCTTCCCCCCACTACGTATGGCCCCTTAACACCGGGATTTACGGAGAGAGATGAAGTAATAGCAGACGGAGGACAAGTTATTACTACCGAAAGGGTTGATTCTCCCACCTTTGGTATGCTCAACAGGACAGGGTATGTCAATCATACCGTCACCAATATTACTTCTCAATTTGGTTTGGACCTGGACATGGATTTTCTGACCAAAGGCCTAAACCTTACCGGAATCTTTGCCTACCAGACCAACTCTGTGGGCAGTTTACAGACCACACAAGATTACGAACGCTGGGTAAGGACGGACAATTTGGATGAATTGAGTTTTACAAAAAAAGGCTCCCAGATCAATAGTCCGCTTGCTTATGCCAAACGCCATTCCTACTACTACCATTTGACTTACCACGGTGCATTGAATTACGACCGGGAATTTGGGAAGCATAAAGTAGGGGGAATGGCTTATATGTATTACCAACGATTAACCAAAGCAGATACTGGATCACCTGCGCTACTTCCTTATAACCGGGTCAATACTGGCTTGACTGCCACCTATGGCTATGATTCACGGTACCTTTTCAAGTTTGACCTGGGTTATTCTGCTTCAGAACAATATGCAAAAAATAGCCGTTACTTAGCCACTCCAGCGGTTTCTGCTGCATGGGTGATTTCAAATGAAACTTTTGCCACACAGGCGGATTGGCTAAGCAACCTCAAGATAAGGGCTTCTTATGGAAAGACCGCCAACGACCAAAGCGGTATAGCACGCTATGCCTATCTGGATCACGTTACTGTGGACCGAGGTGGGCCATTGGGTTACCTACAATATATCATTAATGAAAATCAGGTGGGGAATCCTGATATTCAGGCAGAGGTATCTACCAAGACCAATGTGGGTATCGATTTGGGCTTATTCAATTCCATTTCGTTATCTGTCGACGTTTTTGATGAAAAGGTGGAAAACATGGTGGTAAATGCTTTCTCTACTATTCCAATGTACCAAGGCATTCCTTTGGGAAATTATCCTCAGGTCAATGATGGGCAGTTTCAGAACAAGGGTTATGAAATATCGGCTAATTATACCAAGCACTTCACATCGGATTTTTCAATCCATTTTGATGGAATGTACAGTTATGCCAAAAACAAACTGATAAGCTGGAATGAAGCTTTAAAGACTGAAGACTATGCCTATAGAAAATGGCAGGAAGGATACCCTTTCGGTCAGGAATTTGGCTATCTGGTAGATTATAGCAATGGAAATGGGTTTTTTAATACCCTGCAGGAACTGAAAAATAGTTCGCTTGAATATGGATTTGGTGAACCTAGACTAGGAGATCTAAAATATCAGGATTTAAACGGGGACAATCAAATCGACGAACGGGACAAAGCCCCTATTGGAAACGGAACAATTCCTACAGTAACCTACGCTTTTTCCGGGGGACTTACTTATAAATCCTTTGCTCTCAACTTCCTCTTTCAGGGGATTGGAAACTATTCCTCCATAATTGGTGGGATGGGCGTTTGGGAAACGGATTTTGATGGAGTCTATGGGGCTTTGCATAGCAATGCCTGGACCCAGGAAAGATACGAAAGCGGAGAATCTATCACCGCGCCTGCATTATCGCTGGGTAGGACAGTAAATCATGAAGCAGGTGATTATATCAATTATGACCGCTCTTATATTCGGCTTAAAAACGTAGAACTCGGATATACGCTGCCTTTAAATGCTTCCAGAAAAATTAGAGCCGAAAATGTCCGATTTATATTAGGCGGTCAAAATTTACTGACTTGGGATAAGATGAAATCAAGCGATTTTGGCCCTGAAGGGGGCGGTTATTCTGGATTCCCCGTGTATAGAATCTACAATTTAGGGGTAAGTGTACAATTTTAACGGGATGAAATAACATTAGCTATGAATCGATACAGTAAAATACTATTAACGGTTTTTTCTTCCATGATCCTATTTTCCTGCCATGAGCAGCTTGATCTACCAAGTGATGGCAGGATTACCATGGATGAGGTATTCAATGATTACAATAGAACCCGGGGCTATCTCAACTCCTGTTATGGTCATGCACCAAAGCCCTATATGGATCGGGCTTCCTTCACAGATGAAGCACAGGATGCCGATGACATTACACCCGGCTCAAGGTATATTGTCTGGTACGGTGGCAATGTCACCTCCACCACTTATCCTCAATATTCAGCTGATGGCGGTCCATGGGGCAGTTTATATGAGGGGATTCGTAAGTGCAACGTTTTTATTGAAAAAATAAAAACTGCGACTGTCTATGCTTCGGAGCAAGAGAAGGCTGCCTGGAAGGCTCAGGCTCATACCCTTAGGGCATTATATTACCTGCAGCTGATCAAACGTTATGGCGGGGTGCCGATTTTTGACCAGCCTTTACCCGTTGGCCATGATTTTTCACAAGATCGACGTGCAACTTTTGCTGAGGTTGTTGCCTTTATCCTCGAGGATTGTGACATAGCCCTGGCGGTTCCCGATGGTAGGGACGGCTTTTCTTGGAATATTTATGATAACCAATACGGAATCATGACCCGTGCTGTGGCCTACGCCATCAAATCGCAAGCCGTCACCTATGCCGCCAGCTCATTGTGGTCAGATGGCACTTACACTTGGGAAGATGCTACAGCAATTACTGCCGCAGCTTTATCCGCATGCCTGGTCAATGGCTATGAGTTGTTTAAAGAGCAACCTTCTCCCGACATTGCACAGAATGCCTATGCCTTCTATTTCATTTCGGGATCCAACGATCAGCGATCGGTGGATAAAGAGACCATTTATCATTTGGGTGACGCCATGCAGGTTTGGAAATGGGCTGGAATGCCTACCAATGATGGCATGGAAAGAACAGGGCCTTGTCCTAGCCAGGACATCGTGGACAGCTACGAAATGGCTAATGGCGAAGCGCCGATTTTAGGATATAGTGATGCTGACAAACTGGAACCGATTATCAATCCTGCTTCTGGTTACACTCCCAATGATCCCTATCAGGGGCGGGATCCCCGTTTTTATGCCTCAATATATTATAATGGGTCCCCTCGATACCTGGATCAACCTAATGGTAAAAAAGTAAGCACTTTTGTCGGTGGAGAAGAGGAAATCTCTTCCACCAATAGAAAACATACCCGGACGGGCTACTACTTACGGAAATTCAACAACTATAAATCCGGGCTAAACAATGAGGGAGATGGAGCCATCCGCTTGTTCCGCCTGTCCGAGCTCTACCTCAATTTTGCTGAAGCGTCCTATCAATCCCTAGGACCAGACGCAAGGGTGACTGTAGACGGCTTCTCTATGAGTGCCCGTGAGGCGGTGGGCGCGGTTCGGGAAAGGGCAGGGATGCCGGGATTTCCCGCTGGATTATCCAAAGAGGAATTTGGACAAAAATACCGAAATGAAAGACGAATAGAATTGGCGTTTGAAGAACACCGCTTCTTTGATGTGAGACGTTGGAAAATACTGAGCCAGACCGAACAGTTTGTTACCGGCATGCGGATCACCAAAGATGGGGAGACACTAAACTATACAAGATTTAAATTTCCTGACAGGAATGCCTATTCGGACAAATACCTAAGGTATCCGATTGATCAGGCAGAAGTAAATAAAATAATCGGGCTCAGTGGAGAGAACTGGCAAAACCCTGGATGGCTTGATTAATTGGTTGAAAGGGAATCACTCACCTATAAAGTAGAATTGAATGTTTGTAAAGAATGTAAAAAGTATTGCTGTTTTTATACTGAGGCCAGTGTGGTTTTTGACGACGCTCGCATTTTTAGTCGGGTGTAAAGGGAACAAGGTACGTGAACAAGCCAGACTCGCCCGGGAACATCAGAACACCGTGCTGGCCGCTACCGACGGGCTTGGTCGGACGCTTCCTCAGAATCGGAGCGTGGGTGACCCCAAGGAGAATAAACATGTTGCAATGTTTTATTTTTTGTGGCAAGGACACCCCTCTTCTACTACTTCTGAAAACGTATGGGACTTAACACGACTTTGGGAAGAACATCCTAAAACGTTTGAGAAATTTAATGATCCTAATTGGGGAGGGGGTGCTGGAGTGGCCGGAAAATACTATTTCTGGGGGCAACCTGTTTATGGTTACTACAAAGGAGATGATTATTGGGTGCATCTCAGGAATGTCCAATTGCTAACTGATGCCGGGGTGGATATTCTGGTAATGGACGCCACCAACCGGATAACTTATCCCAAAGAATCCGAAGCGCTGCTGCAGGCAATGGAGGCGATAAGAGCTCAGGGCAAGACGCCTCCGAAGATTGTTTATTATACCAATACGGCTTCAGGAGAAGCGATGCAGGAGATCTATGAAAGTTTTTATAAACAGGGTGCTCCTTACCGCCACCCGGATAGTTGGTTTTATCTGGAGAATAAGCCATTGATCATCGGCTTGTCAGATCAGGCCAAGGGAAAAGATTACGATGGGTTCTTCACTATCAGGGAGTCACAATGGCCCAATGAGCCGCAAAAGGTAGATGGCTGGCCCTGGATTGAGTTTCAACGCCCTCAAAAGGTGTATATCAATAATAAAGGAAAGAGGGAAATCGTAAATGTCTCCGCCGCCCAACATCCCAACCTCGATGCATCCATGGGTGGCTCAGCTTTTTATGGACAGTCAGGCAATTGGGGGAGAAGCTATAGAAAGGGCTCCCCTGGAAATCCAAAGGAAGATCTTCCTTACGGTTATAATGTGCAAGAACAATGGGATTTTGCTTTGGAGCAAGATATTCCTTTTGTCTTTGTTACCGGATGGAACGAATGGATAGCAGGTAAATGGCGCCGAGCGAGTGGGAATAAAGAACACGCCCACTTTGTCGATCAGGCAAACTCGGAATATAGCAGAGACATCGAACCCTCACTTACTGCCGGTCTGGAAGATCATTATTATATGCAGTTGGTCAGCAATATCAGAAGATACAAAGGGGTAGAGAAAAACAGCTTCTTAAGTAAGGCGAAAACCATCACCAAATTTTCAGATTGGGTAGGGGTGTATCCGGTATATACCGATTATATCAAGGACACCCAGGACAGAAATCACCCTGGCGCGCAGTCTCTGCCGAAGACGATGTACACTAATACCACCGGACGGAATGACTTTCATCAAATGAAGGTCGCCAGGGACGAGAAACATCTTTATTTCTATGTCAAAACTGTGGAGAACATCAGCGCCAATTCCGGGAGCAACTGGATGAACCTGTATTTGGATGTAGATAGAAGTCATGACACCGGCTGGAATGGGTATGATTACCGGGTGATTGATGGGAATGTCCTTCAGAAATATTCTAACGATCAATGGAGAAATGTGCAGGAAGTGGAATATAAGGTAGAGGGGAACCAAATGATAACCACCGTACCCCGATCAGCAGCAGATGAGCTTTTGAGTCCGATGGACTTCGAGTTCAAATGGTCCGACAATATGCAGGAAGAAAAACCTTTGGACTGGTATGTGAATGGCGACGTTGCTCCAGGAGGAAGATTTAATTTTGTGGTAAATGAGTAATTAGGGATGAAAGATGATGGATGTTCATTGTTGTGATATTGGGTAGATAGTATCATTATTATAGATAAACCAGCAGTTTGTTGTTGCTTCTTGACCGCCGTACCAATCAACTAATCAATCAAGAGTTTGCTCCACAGAGAAAATTTGCGTGCGGCATGGACAGCGTTTCCTAAACAAAATCGTCTTGGATTGTAACTTCCTCGACAACGGGAGGCTACCAAGCAAATCTTCCACTTGCTGGAATTCACGCAAGAAAAGTCCAGCAAAACGGTTCATATCATTATGGTTTGGCGTTTGTGAAAACGCGAACTAGCCTTTGATTAAGTTCTGAATAAATATTTCATGAGCAAACATTAAAATAGTTAATTGCAAAGTAGAATGAAAAAATTACAGTTACTTGGACTTGCTCTTGGATGGATTCTTTTGTTTTGTGTAGGAAGTCTTTCTGCACAATCCATTCTGGATAATTACAGCGCGGGACTCCCAGCAACAGATGCCCTTGGGAGAAAGCTACCTAACTATGAGGAAGTAGGTCCTTTGGAAAAGGATAAATTTGTGGGGATTTTCTACTGGACTTGGCTTACCCAGCAATCCAACAACAGTAAAGAACCCTACAATGTATCGGAGATAATCCAAAGCAAACCAGAAGCGCTAAACGATTATGATGATCCCATATGGCCTTCAAGAGCGGATGCCGGCTCTTTCTTCTGGTCCGAGCCGCTTTATGGTTACTACTTAAATACAGATCGATGGGTTCTGTACAAGCATGCAGAAATGCTGGCGGACGCAGGGGTGGATATGGTGATGTTTGATTGTACCAATGGATCATTAACCTGGAAGGAATCTTATATGGCTCTTGCCGAAGTTTTCACAGAGGCCAGAGAAAATGGAATAAAAACCCCACAAATTGCTTTTATGCTTGCTTTTGGCCCTTCGGAAGGAAGTTTAGAGGCAATGAAGGAAATTTATAAAGACCTTTATCAGCCGGGCTTGTACGAAGATCTCTGGTTTTATTGGAAAGGAAAGCCCTTGATCATGGCTTATCCCGAAAGTCTAAAAGAGGTGGTTGGAGATGAGCAAACGACTGCTTTGCACCGTGAAATCCGAGGTTTTTTTACCTTTAGACCCGGCCAGCCGGTGTATAATATGGGGCCTCAGCGTCCGGATCATTGGGGATGGTTGGAGATTTCGCCGCAGCATGGCTTTGTCAAAGACAATCAGGGCAGATTTGAACAAGTTACGGTAGGTGTGTCCCAGAATTGGTCCGAAGAAAGAGGCCTAACCGCCATGAACGCCCCAGGTGCTTTCGGAAGAAGTTACACGCATAAAAATGGACACCTTAAAGCTACGCGGGTGGTAAATTATGGGTTAAACTTCCAAGAACAGTGGGATCGGGCACTCGAACTTGATCCAGAATTTGTTTTTGTCACCGGATGGAATGAATGGATCGCCGGCAGGTATGAAGAGTGGCAGATGCAGCACAATGCCTTTCCGGACCAGTACAGCCAAGAGAATAGCAGGGATATAGAACCAATGAAAGGCGGTCATGGGGACAATTATTACTATCAGATGGTGGCGAATATCCGTCGGTTCAAGGGGATGCCGTCAGCACCGGAATATTCCCCGGTAAAAAGTATAAAGATTGACGGGGATTTTGCGGAATGGGAGGAAATTCTGCCCGACTATAAGTCACATCTCGGCAATACTTTAGAAAGAGACAGTCCGGGTTGGGGCGAGCTCCACTACGAAAATTCAACTGGCAGAAACGATATCGTGAAGTCCAAAGTAAGTAATGATGGGAAGAATCTTTATTTTTATGTGGAAACAGCAGGTCCTTTGACCTCCCATAAAGAAGCTGCCTGGATGCGTTTATTTATAGACGCCGACCTAGACAAGGCCACAGGCTGGGAAGGATACGACTTCGCCGTCAACCGGAGAAAGCCTGGAAAGAAAGCCTTTTTAGAAAGGAGCCGTGATGGCTGGGAATGGGAAAAAATAGGAAAAGTCAGCTATGCACTATCCGGAAATAAATTGGAGATAAGGATTCCCTACAAATGGCTAGACATCAATAAAAATCCAGCTATTGAATTCAAATGGTCGGATAATATGCAGGAAGAAGGAAACATCATGGATTTTCTCCTGAATGGTGACGTTGCCCCTGCGGGAAGGTTTAATTTTTTGTATGAGCCTGAGTAATTTGCCTAGCCATTTTCAAATTTATTAGGTTAAATGTGGATTTAACGAAGCACCTATCCTTAGATCAGCAATCGTTACCTGATCGACTGGGAAGCCGTCGAACAATTGTTACGGCGTATCCATCCGACAAACGTATCCATCCGAGCATCCCATATAGTTTGGGCTAGGAATTGTAAGGAATTCAGTTAATTCTGTGCTGGTTCCAATTAGAGGGTAGAAGTTGACAAAGGTCTTTTTGCGTATGGCTCTGGATTCGTTCAAAGACATCCTTCAGCCATGTAAATCCATTGATCTTGTTTTTTTTGCAGCTGGCCATGAAGGAGTACATCCCGGCAGCCATCTGGGCTGCCTGATGTACTCCCGCAAAAAGAAAGTTCTTTCGGCCGATTGCCAGTGGCCTCACTGCATTTTCTATCAGGTTGTTGTCAATTTCCATCTGGCCATGAAGTGTGTACGCACTCAGTCCTGCCCATCTGGGCGAAGTATAGTCGATGGCTTTTCCCATCGGGCTCTGGGGCCTGTAGCGCTCTTGGTGCTCCTTCATCCATTTCTCCAGTCTGTCCAGAACGGGGCGGGCATGTTTCGTTCTTTCCTCCGTGCGTTGCTCCCAGCCCAGTTCCCGGGGTCAGGTCCTGAAATAGGTTGACACAATTTTATCATGAATAGTCCTATAGACGGACGAAATGAAAGATTTAGAAAAATTTCCCGAAGCTTCATGGAGAAAAATTGTAATTGATGTGCTATCTGGCACCATGTCAAAGGAACGAGCAAGGCAGATTTATGGGATTAAGAGCAAATCAGCTCAACCTATTTTGAAAATAGCATTGTCATTCCAAAAAGATATTCCTCACTATGCATGCGAATCAAGCGTCAAAAAGTGTTGTTAAATATTAGATTTAAATCGTTGATTATGAGTAAATTATAGATATAAATATTTAGAGGTCAGAGCTTAAGGACATAGAATTTGTACATGGTAAATTTTGTCTGCTTTGACCATTCTTTTTATCAAGTTATTGAACACCGTAGCTTTGCTTTGAGACCTGTTGAGGCGATAACTGAATTCATTTAGGTACCGCTCTATATGCTTTTCCCTTACCCATGAATAGGTGGTCCTGATCCCGATTTGACTTGGTGAATCATCGTGTGCAATGCCTTGAAGTTCAGCCCATTGTTGCTGGGTATTTGCTTTAGTTGATACTCCTTGGAGATAGGGCCGTATCCACGCCATTCATCCGTGGTTATCTTTGCCGCGGCACTGATGTGCTGATCAAAAATACCAACCAAGGATTTCGATGAAAAGTCTTTGATTTTCAAGGAGTAAAACCGTCTTACCTTGCCTTCATCTGTCAATTGGACGGCGCATACCACTTTTTTCTTCTTGCTATCATAGCTCCTGCCGGGCTTGCCGGCTTCCTTGCCTCCCACGACAAATTCGTCCACCTGTACGTTGCCATCCATGGGAGAGGCTCCACTGGATTTCATTCCTTCCCGGACTTTATGCATAAAAAGCCTTGCTGTATTCTCTGAAACTCCGTAGCGGACAGCCATATAGCTCCTTGACAGGCTCTTGGTCGTTGTTGACATCTCCAAACATATGAAAAAAGCCTTGCGGATACCAAACTTGACTTTATGAAAAAGTGTATTTGCCATGGCTGATTCCGTCTTACTGCAAATGTTACAGGTCCGTGAATAGTCTTTGCGTACCTGACATCTGGTATGGCCACACTTTTTGCACTCATAACCGGATTCCCATTTGAGCTGGGAGAGATAGTTCTTGCAATCTTCGTTAGTTTTGAACCGATCAGAGAACTCCAGAAGGTTTTGTCCTTTAAATATATCCATTTTAAGCTTCTATTTGACTATAAATATATGCATTTAAATTGTGACCTCTATAAATATTTAAATAAAAACTTGAAAATCAGTATCTTAAAGAAGATGGCTCCTTCTAACTTTAAGAATGATTCCCAAGGCAAAAGCACTCAACTAAACCACTATGGACTTAAAGTCCATAGGTTAAGGGGTAGCGACTAGAAGTCGCCTTGGACCTCATCACTCTATGATAAAATTATCGTTGGTGTCATCTTTTGGACGTCTATGATGCTCAAGA
>Ga0307487_1000907_pt1 | contig 22151 bp, 20 predicted proteins | sample CBIW12metaG_FD_203665 | JGI IMG/M metagenome (GOLD analysis project Ga0307487, IMG submission 203665) | Sea-ice brine microbial communities from Beaufort Sea near Barrow, Alaska, United States - CBIW 1.2 | ecosystem: Environmental > Aquatic > Marine > Coastal | place: USA: Alaska | collected... | reverse complement strand
TTTAAAGGTACTTTCCCTAATTCATTTTTTTTAGAAGAGTCATAATATTGAAGTTTAGATTATAATTATATAAATATACCTATTTTTGGGAGGAATCGGTTTCACCCGTAGGGTGTCAGTTCAACAAGTCGGTTAACTAGTAAATAGTGGGTATTCCAGTGAAAAGTGATATTTTAGACATCAAGTAACAATCAACTAAGCCGACAAGAACGTGTCCCTACTCCACGCTACTTGTGTTAACCAAGACCAATGTGCAACATTTAAAAAAACCGAATGACAGATAAAAAACACATATTTCTATTGATAATTTCACTTTTAATTTTGTCAAGCTGTGCTACAACAAAGATTGAAAGTTCAAGAAATAACAAGTATGTCGAATATCAAACCATAATTGATTCTATTTACCAATCTAACCCTAAAGCCATTGGAATTATGGTGCATATAGAATCCCCTCAAAAAGGAATATCTTGGAGTGGAAGCGTCGGATATTCAGATGCTGAAAATAAAATAAAATTAACCCCTGACCAACCCGCATTAATTGCAAGCAGTATAAAAACATACATATCTGCGACCATATTGAGGCTTCAGGAACAGAGCAAACTTTCAATAGAAGATGCTATCAAAGATCATCTAACCAATAGAACTATCAAATTATTTGAATCAGATGGTTATGATTTAGACCGTATAAAAATTAAGCATTTATTATCACATACAAGTGGAATAGAAGATTATGCGAACGATGAATATTTAGATTGGATAGATAAGAACCAAAAACATAGATGGACAAGAGATGAACAGCTTGAACTTACCATAAAAGTTGGTAGCCCATTGGGTAACCCAGAAGATTCTTTTAATTATGCAGATGCCAATTATTTATTATGTACCGAGATTATTGAAAGCGTAACAAAAAAACCATTTTATGAATCTATAAGAGAGTTGCTTAAATATGAGGAATTAGGATTTTCAAACACTTGGTTTCCAATTTTAGAGACAAAAAACAAGCAAACAAAATCATTAGTTCATCAATATTGGGGAGAAAAAAACTGGGATTCTTATAATCAAGATATTTCGTATGATTTATATGGAGGTGGTGGAATTGCAACTACTACAAAGGAGATGGCTCAATTCTCTTACTATTTATTTAATAATAAAATAATACAAGACGAAAACACATTAAATCAAATTTTTACAAAAATAGAAACCAAAGATAAAAAGGATAACAAATACGGTTTAGGTTTATCAATTGGAGATGTAAATGGATATAAGAGCTATGGACATGGTGGGTTTTGGGGAACTGTAGTTTTATATTTTCCTGAATTGGATACTTCAATAACTGTTTTTATCTTGGAACGTGATGAAAGAATATTAAGAAAAACTATTTTAGAAGCATTGGTACTTGAATTAACTAAAGAAAAGTAAAAATATGAACATAAACTTAAGAAATTGCCTAACGACAGTTACAATATTCATCGGAATTTTAGCTTTCGGACAATCCCACAGCGAAAAATATTCTGAAATCAATTCATTTCTAAATAATTTAAATAAAGATGATTTTTCGGGAACAGTCTTGGTTGCACATGATGACAAAATAATAGAAAAACGAGCTTACGGACAAGCAAGTATTGAATTTAACGTAAAAAACAATATCGATACTAAATTCAATATTGCTTCTATTACCAAACTGTTTACTGCTGTTGCAACCTTACAATTATACGAGCAAGGGAAGTTAAAATTAAAAAGTCCGATTGGCGACTATTTACCTGACTACCCCAATAAACTCGTAAGAGATTCAGTAACGGTTCATCAATTGCTAACACACACCTCAGGACTTAATAATTTTTATGTTTCCGATCAAGATAAAATCAACCCTTTAGAATATAAAAAAGTATCAGATTTTGTTTCTCTTTTTGTAAATGATACATTGTTATCGAAACCAGGAACTAAATATGATTATAGCGGATCTGGATTCGTAGTACTTGGTTTGATTATCGAAAGAATATCAGGAGATAGCTATTACAATTATGTTAAAAAGCATATTCTCAATCCAGCTAAAATGTTTGAAACGACAGAATTAGAGATTGATTCTATTGTAAAAAATAAAGCTAGTGGTTATACCTCAATGTTCGGAGAAAATAAAATTTTAAAGAAAAATGATTATTACCTAACTAAAGCTTCGCCTGCAGGATTCTATTATTCTACAGCAAAGGATTTATTTAATTTTTCTAAAGCTTTGAGAAATTTTCAATTATTGAAAAAAGAGACAACGGAAATGATGTTTGAGCCAAAAGTAAAGGGTTATAATACACACCTCGGTTATGGAATTGACATAGACAATAGATATAATCAGACCATTTTAGGTCACAGTGGCGGATGGTACGGGATTCATTGTGAATTAATGGATTTCGTGCGTGATAATTATACAGTCATCATATTATCAAACATTGATGATGGCGGAGTAAAAGGAGCTGCAAAAGTTGCGGACTACTTTAAAAATCTTCTAGCTGATAAGGAATTGGAAAAATAGAATTATTCGTTAGTTTCTATAATTAGCTAATAATAAAAAAACAGTATAAAATATCGGTTAAGCGCAAATAGCGGGCATTCCGATGAAAAGTGATATTTTAGACACCAAGTAACAAACAACTAAGTCGACAGGAACGTGTCCTTACTCTACTCAACTTGCTTTAACCTAGACTGTTCAAAGGATGTTATACTATGAAAGGGGTTATGATATAACGAGTTGGCAACAAGCTGAAAAAAACCGTGCAAAAAACAGCAATTCTATATCAAGCTCAACTTCCACCCATCAAAAATGGAATTCAGAAACCGATGAAACCAAGCGGGTATTCAGATAGTGGAGCAGATATTGCTTACGAATTAGAAAAGAATGGAGTTAGAATAATTACTCCAATAAAAAATCCAAATATTGAGAACGATAAGGATTGGGTTTTTCCAGACACAAAAAAAGGAATACAAAATGCATTGGAAAAAGGAGCGAACACCATTTGGCTGAATACGGTTTTGTATAAAAATCATCCAATAGAAAGTTTCTTCGACCGAGATATTCGATTTGTCGGACAAATACCAAGTCAAGTAGATATTTATGATGACAAATATTTCACGAACGAGCTTTTGAGAAAAAACCAAATTCCCATTCCTAAAACCGAATTGATTTCCAATGAAAATTTAACCAATTACTCATTTAATCTAGATTTCCCTTTAGTTGTAAAACCATTGAGAGGAAGAGGGAGTCAGGGCGTTTCTCTGGTCAAAACCGCAAAAGAATTGGATAACAAACTAAAAACTATTTTTTCAAGCAACGAATATGGTAATGTGGTATATGTTGAACAGTATTTAAGCGGTCAGGAAATAACTATTACTGTAATGCCATCAGGCATTTATAATATCGCAAATCAATCTAAGATGTTTGCTAAACCTTGGTGTCTTCCAGCTGTCAAAAGATTTAATCACGAGAATGGGATAGCGCCTTATAATGGGGTTGTGGCAGTAATGGAAAATAGTTCTGTGCTCAAAAATAGTGAACTAAAATCAGCAAAAATCATTGAAGTTTCCCGAGAATGTGAAAAGGCGGCCGAAATGTTAAATATCAAGGCTCCGATACGAATAGATTGTCGTGCGGACGAAAACGGAAATTACTTATTGTTCGACTTGAATATGAAACCAAATATGACTGGACCATCAAGGCCACAAAGACAAAATCAAGATAGTTTGACATTATTGGCAGCCAGAAAAATCGGGTGGAATTATCTTGACTTATTAAAAAATATTCTTAATCAGAGTTGGAAAGCCAGTTGCAAATAACACTGCGTTTGTATGGCCGTACGACCAAACATGATCGCTCCGTTGACTGAACCAATTCATTTCCGAAATGCCTGTTTTGCAGAATGATTTGTTTTGAAGAGGGATTCTTTACCAGTGATGTTGAACCCCCATTAATCCAGGCTAACATTTCCATTTGAAATTCAATTAACTCAAATGGGGCCGGAAACACCTATTTCTGGAATAATCTTAAACTTCGCGTAAAAAAGCTTAGTTTAGTCCAAATTTGGCAGCTGAACTCAGTTTCTTAGACATACTGTAGTTGTTCTTAATTAAAAATATGACAGAAATCGAAATGTTGACAGAAAGTATAAAATTAAGATTGATTGAATTCTCAGATTTGGATTCGATTCATAAATTACATTCTTTACCAGAAACGGATAAATACAATGCTTTAGGAATTCCAAATAATATAGAGGAAACCAAATCTATAGTTGAACCGTGGATAGCAGAAAATAAGATGAATAATATTAAAAATTACACATTCGTTATTGAACATAAGGAAAATAAAGAATTCATTGGTTTATTTGGACTGAAACTTGGGAATCCAAAATATAAAAGAGGAGAAGTTTGGTATAAAATACATTCTGACAATTGGAAAAAAGGTTACGCAACCGAAGCTTTAAAAAAAGTAATCGAGTTTGGATTTGAAACTCTTAAATTACACAGGATAGAAGCAGGTTGTGCAGTAAATAATGTTGGTTCAATTAAAGTTCTGGAAAAAGCAGGAATGATAAGAGAAGGAAGAGGTAGGCAAGTGTTGCCATTACTATCAGGTTGGTCTGATAACTTTGAATACTCAATACTTGAAACTGATAAACGAAAACTAAACACAACAAAAAACAAACACCATTAAAACGAGAGTTTATTCAAAACGTTACCCATAATTAAAGAAAACATTGTGCAGAAGAAAAATCTAATAGTATTTGATATTGATGGAACTTTAACTAACAGCGTTGAAACACATCAAAAAGCGTTCACGGAAATGCTCTTGGAAATCGGAGTTGCGCAAATCAGTTCAGAATTCAAGACTTTTAAGCATCATACCGATAGTTTTATAGCAAAGGAAATTTATAAAATTGACCAAAAAAAATCACTCTCGAAAAGCAAAATAATTGAATTTGAGAATGGACTAACTCGTAAAATTAGTGTTGAAATTATTAACGAAATCCTTGGCGCAAAAGAACTGATTGAATTACTAGAAACTAAAACTGACTTTGGCGTTTGTTACGCAACAGGCTCACTTCGCAGGCCTGCGGAATATAAGCTAAAATCAATAGGAATTGAGTTTAATAAAATCCAATTGGTTGCTTCTGATATTATTAACGAAAGAGAAAAAATAGTCGAAAAAGCAATTGAAGATGTGAAGAAATTTTATAATGTAGAAAAGTTCGATCGCATAATTTCTGTTGGCGACGGACTTTGGGATTTATTGACAGCGCAAAATTTGGGATTAGAATTTATCGGAATTGGCTTAAAGAACAAAGAATTGCTAATCGAAAAAGGAGCGGAGGTCGTTTATGAAAATCTATCTGAATTCGAGATTAAAGAAAAAAAAACTGTGGGAACCATCGGTTACCAGCAAATAGCAGGTATTCAAGTAAAAAGTGATTTAGAGACAAATTATTAAAATAACTAACCCGACAAGATCGTGTCCTTACTCCCTCCACTTGAATTATACGTTAGGTGCAAGCTCTTTTGAGAATTCCGTAATAATGATTATTTAGAAATACTTTCTTTTTTAAAGAAGGGAGTTACTTGATTAGTAAATATATATTCTTTTATTTTTTCGGTCTCACTCAAATCAACATATTCTACTAAATGACTTTCTCGAACATGTTTCCAAGTTCTGTGATTTCTTGGATGTTCTTTTTTATTTGGTTCTTGACCTACTAAAAAGTATTTACCTTTATCCTTTTCTTTAAAATCTACTGCTTTAGTAAATGATATATAACTTGTTAAATCGTGTTCAAGATTATAAAGTCTTTTACTAAAATCAAGTGTTTGACCAGAAACTACAACTCCATTTTTTCCTAAAAAATTGACATCAACTGGAGTAACCAATTCATTAAAATCTTTAGACTTTACAGTTACGTTTAAATTAACCTGGCTTTCGATTTTGGAATATAATCTAGTTTTAACCTTTGAAAGAATATCTTCCTTTTTCAAGCTTTCTACCTCTTCCTCATAGTCAAATACAAACTTTTCAAATAATAATTTAAAATTATCTATAGATACATCTAATTCAATTTTCTTTGGTTCTGAGTAAACAACAAGGTTGTTTGAATATTTGTTCAAGTAATTAAAATACGATTCGTTAATCCAATTACTTTTACTATTATATTCTAAACTTAATTTGAACTCCTCGTCTCTAGGCTCAATTTCATTTTTAAGATTATTGAAGTAATTCTTTAGTAAATTATATCTATTAGTGGAAAAAAGGTTCTTAAGAATATGTAATTTTTCTTCAGAGAATTTGAATATATTTTTTTCATTATTAGACATAACTAATCCTACGCTGATTTTCTCTTGTAAATCAGGTCTTAAGGGCAAATAAACTATGCTAAAAAATGATTTCATGATTTATTTAAATATACTCTTGAATTAAAGTCCTAAAATGATTTTCACAATTTTCATACCATTCCTGAGTAAAAATATTTTTCCGAATTAACACTTCTAAATTTTCTAGATCTAAACTCCATTCCGGAGGGATATCACTAATTATATTCTCTATTTCCTCCTCACATTCAACCACGCAAAGGTAGAAATCTTCGACAATGTTATCAACAATTTGTGACAAATTGTTAATTCTCCCAAAAAGAATTTTACTAATATCCGTATGAACTAAAGATTCATTATCTGTAATTAATTGTATCCCATATTTTAGAGAATTGGTATTAAATATAGCACCGTGATCAAAAACATTAAAATAGTACTCTTTCGGTAGACTTTGATCTAATAATAAATTACTATTTCCTTGATGGCGATCTTCATTTCCTAACCAGATATCAAATAAAGCAATTTTTAATAAATCATTTTTATTAGCAATTTTTCTACGAAAACTATCCTTTCTAAAAGAAGGGATAACAGTTTGATCAATAACGGTACTGGTTTGGATATATAATGATCCGAAACAAGGTTTTCTAAAAAAAGCAGGTTGAACAATGTTCCGTTGGGTGTCAGGTAAATGTTCTTCGTCAACATCAATTAGTGAAATCGGAGGTGTTTTTAAATTCCAGCATTCAGCAAATTTAGAACCAACAACCTCATTGAAAAGAATTGATGGTGTTAATCTACCATGTTTGCAAACTCTATCTAAAAAATCAGTACAGGTTACTAATATTGGATTATCGCCACTAGAATAAACAAGTTCAGATTTATATAGAGTTCTTCTTCTCGGTATCATTAATTAAATTAACAAAGTAAATATATAAATAAAAGTGTAATCTAACACGCTAGAATCTAACATTAGTCGCTAGAATAAAAAAATTCAGATTTATATAGAGTTCTACTTCTCGATATCATTAATTAATTAACAAAGTAAATATATAAATAAAATGTAAGCTAACACACCAGCACCTAATATCAGTTACCAACAAATAATGGGTATTCCAGTGAAAAGTGATATTTTAGACACCAAGTAACAAACAACATAACCGACAAGTTCGCGTCCCTACTCCACACTATTTGCGTTTAAGACCGTTTGGCAACAAGTTCAAAAATAATTGTAGTTTTATCTCACCAATATTTAACCAACTAATACTTGATTCTAAATAAAATAATTGACCCGAAATCTAAAGCTTACAGTGAAATTGTTGCGCTTGGTGATAAAAACTCAAGAACCCTTGGCTTTTTACCTGAATCTGCATTTGCAAAATATGCTAAAGAAGGCAAATTAATAGCAGCGTTTGAAAAGAATTCTAAGGAACTTACTGGCTACATACTTTATAGAGTTTCATATAATAGGGTTACAATTGTACATCTCTGCATATCAGAATATTTTAGAAATAGCAATGTAGCTCTGAATTTGATAAATTATTTGAAAGAGAATACTAAGCAATACTATGGAATAAGATTAAGCTGTAGAAATGATTATGGAATTGATCATGTATGGGAGAGCTTCAATTTTGTTCCTCTAAAAGAAAAAATGGGAAGAAGTAAGAAAAAATTGCCTTTAACAGTTTGGTGGTTTCCACATCATCACATCGATCTTCTCTCACAAATTTCCGAATATGAATTGTCCAATAAAGTTGTCGCAGTTATTGACATGAATGTTTTTTTAGATATAAAAGATGAGAGAGAAGAGGAAAGCTTTGCATTAAAAAGTGATTGGTTATTGAGTGAAGCTATTCTTTATTATACTCGGGAAATTCATAATGAAATTAATAGAGGAACAACAAGCGAAATCAAGAAAAGTAGTAGAAAATTACTTCATTTCTTTAAGCAACTACCATTTAAAGAGGAGCAAGAATTAAAAGAAGTTTTACAGGAATTAAAAAATGAGTTTCCTGCTAAAAGCAGAAATGACAAATCTGACTTGAAACATTTAGCCTACTCTATTATCGGAGGTGCTCAATTCTTTATTACACGAGATGAAGAGTTATTGCAGAATAAATTCTTTTTTAAGAAATACGATCTCAATATTTGTCGACCAAGTGAATTTATCACACAATTAGATGAAAATATTCAAGTTTCAAAATATAAACCACAAAGACTAATTGGAACAAACATAAATTCTAAAAGAGTTACTAGCGAAAATATAGACTTCTTTACTAAAAAATTTCTCAAACCTGGTGAAAGAAAAAGTCAATTTCAGAAAATCATTAGAAGGGCACTTTCCTCTCCCAAATTTTATGAGTTAATTACAATATCCAAAGGAGATGAAATTCTAGCTTTTATAATTTTTGACAGGAACGATAATGCAAAATTATCTATACCAGTATTTAGGTTTTTAAGTAGTCGTTTAAAAATTACATTATCTAAACACCTACTATTTGAAGCAATTTTGGCCTCAACGAATGAGAACAGATCTTTAATTGAGATTTCAGAACCCTATTTAGAAGAGGATGTTTTAAATTCGATTAATGAAGCTAGGTTTAATAATGAAGATGGGATATGGAAGAAGATAAATCTTAAAAAGATAGATGAATTTAAGGAAATTTCAGAATTAGTTCCTGAAGGGTATATTAAAAAGATTATAGAAACTCTTGAGCTGGATAAAAATGATGAGAATTATAATTTTCAATTAAAATATAATGTAGAAAGACAACTATCTCCTATAAAGATTAAAGATTTTGATATTCCTACTTACATAGTTCCTATAAAATCAATGTGGGCCGAGCAATTATTTAATGATCGTTCAAACGAAAAATTACAATTGTTTGAATCTGAAAATAAACTTTTGCTAAATAGAGAAAATGTTTATTACCGATCAGCAGCTAAGGGATCTTTATCCGCTCCAGCTAGAATCTTATGGTATATAAGTGAAAATCCAATAACCAAAGAAAAAGGACATATTAAAGCAGTATCATATATAGATGAAATTTTTATTGATGATGCAAAAAAACTGTTCAAGCAGTTTGAACAATTAGGTATATATAAATGGAGAGATATTGCAAAAACCATCAATAAGAATAATAAAATAATGGCGTTTATTTTTTCAGACACAGAGTTATTCAATAAACCTGTAGATTTAAAATTTCTTAGAGTCCTGTTTTCAAAAGAGGAAAATAAAAGTTTTATGGTTTTATCACCAATTAAAATTAAATCTGAAACGTATCTTACAATTTATAAAAAAGGCATGGAATAATGGAAAACGATATTTCACAAAATAACATATTATTAATATCTGTAAAACCAGAATTTGCTGAGAAAATAATTAGTGGTGAGAAAACAATTGAACTAAGGAAGTCCGCACCTCAAAAAATTAGTAAAGAAAACTATATTCTAATTTATGTTACTTCACCTGTAAAAGAACTTTGGGGAATATGTAAGATTAATAATATCATAAAAGATAATCCGATTTCTTTTTGGGAGAAGTATGGACCTAAAACAGGAATAACTGAAGCACAGTATAAAGAATATTATAAAACAAGTAAAAATGCATATGGAATAGAGTTGAAAGAAATAAGAAATTTTTCTAAATATTCCATCGAACTAAAAAATTTAAAAAAAGCTTTTCCTAATTTTATGCCTCCTCAGACATACACTTACATAAGAAGTGATGAAATTAATTTTAGCGTTCTAAAGCAAATTCTAAACAAAATTGTAGACAAGCCAGTTGCCAAGTCAGTTAAGCGCAAATAGCGGGCAATTGATTAAATAAAAGTGATATTTTAGATACCAAGTAACAAACAACTAAACCGACAAGAACGCGTCCCTACTCCACGCCACTTGCACGAACCAAGACCGTTAATTGCAATAGTGCCTATGAAAGATTCAGAAATTAACCGACTTTTACAAGAAATTCTAACATATCTTAAAAAGATTGAAATTAGAAATCAGACAAATGAAATGACTGCTGACTCGGACTCTCTGATTAAAAAAACAGAAACTAGAGCTGAAAATGCACTGAACAAATTAGGATTATCATTTGACCGACTTCACGACAAATTATTTATGCTAAATAATGTAATGATTGTTGCATTTTTGGGATTTAGTAAATTTCCATCAGATAGTCCTATTTTCGGACTATTAACTGCTTTCATTCCAATTCTAAATCTAATATTTCTTATAATATTAGAAAAAATGCAAATGGAAATTTATAGACACGAATCTTTACAAATGGAATGGGATGATCAAGGAAGAGAGCGTTTTGGAATAATGATTAGAAATCAGAATCTAAGATCTCTATTAGGAATAATTACAACAATTGGTATACTTATTTATTTATTCGTTGTTATAATTCAATATTGAACAAGGATAACTGCAAGTAACATAGGTTACCAGCAAATAGCGGCAATTGAGTAAAAAGTGATATTTTAGAGGCATAGTAACAAACAGCTAAACCGACAAGTTCGCGTCACTACTCCACACTACTTTCGTTAACCAAGACCCGTAAGCAGAAATGCCAATGAAAATATTTGATAACAAAATAAGGACTGACAAAGATCCTGCTAAACATATTGATAATACATATGATTTTTTTGATAGAAGTGATTCTAAAAAAGCTGATGTTATAAGAGTAGTTATAAATGAATGGTTCGATAATTATCCAGAGACCGATAAAGCAGAATTCAAAAAAAGATTTAAGAAAGAGTTTTCTTCATCTCTATATGAACTATTTATCCACGAGTTATTTACCAAACAAGGGTTTTGTTTAGAATCACATCCCTTGTTAGAAAACTCGTCAAAACGACCAGATTTTCTAGCTAAAGGAAATGGAATTGAATTTTTCATCGAAGTAAAAGAAGCAACTGATAAAACAGATGAAGAAAGAGCACTAGAGAATAAAACAAATCTCATTTATGATATAATAAATAAAACAATCTCTCCAAATTTTTATTTAAATATTAAAAGCTTAAGTTTTAAAACAGAAAAACAACCGAGTGCAAAGAAGGTAGTTCGATATTTAGAAAATGAACTCCCAAAAAATAATCCTGATTTAACTCAAGTTAATCTTGAACAATATGGATATACTGGAATTCCAAATATTCATTTCGAAGATAACGATTTAAGTTTGGTTTTGAGCCTAATTCCAAAACCAAAGGAAAAGCGTGGAAAAGGAAAAGCTCGACCAATAGGAATTTATCCATTTGAAGGATTTATTGGAGGAGCTGATGACTCAATAAGATCTGCTCTCGAAAAAAAAGCAAATCGCTATGGCGTTTTGGAGAAACCATTCCTTATCTGTATAAATTCAACTAGTTTTAGAGGTACTGACAATTATGACGTAATGGATTCTTTGTTTGGTAGTAGTTCTATTTCATATTCTACCAACCCAAATAACAGAGACGAAAGACTAGACAGAGCAATGAATGGTTTTTTTAGAAATAATAGTGGTCCAAAATACACAAAGGTAAGTGCAATAATGATAAACAGACTAATTTTAGGTCACATCAAAGAAGGGAAGTATTGGTTTGTAAAGCATCCGTTCGCGCAAAATGATTTAGATTTCGATAAATTTGAATTTGATAAAATTTTAGTTGAGAATAATAAAATAATGACTAAGCAAGGAAAAACCGTAAACGAAATTTTAAAATTGGATAGATTTGACCTGAACTTCTGAGAAGTACTACTTAAACATCGGTTACCAGCAAATAGCAGGTAATCCATTGAAAATGGATATTTTAGAGACCAGGTAATAAACACTAAACCGACAAGTTGGGTCCCTACTCCTCCACTTGCGAACCAAGACCGTCAATTAATTATTTAGAAAAATGACAGAACCAATTCCCGTTTTAGAACCACTAATTCAAGATTTGAAAAGTATAAATATTGAAGGTTTTCTAAAATCCAATGAATTTAAACGCTACTGCATTAAGGTCAACATCAGTAATTTTTGGAGAGAAGTTTATGATACGGTAAAAGCTCAAAGAAATTTTTATTCTGTAGGAATGGATACTGAAGCATATGATTCAGTAAATGCTTTTATTGAAGTTTTAAATTGGACTTATGAGAAAGATGAGAAATTTTTCTATCGTTTTGTTTCTGGTTTTTTATCACTATTTGCTGATTGGAACGACGAAAAAATTGTAACAACAGAGATTATTGAGGACTTAAGGCTTCTTGACCCTCCAGAGGATATTATTAGAAATATTCAATCTATAACGGATCATAGTTCTCAATCTGTTCCGAAATCAGAAATTCCTATTGGAATCTGGAATTCTCAAAAATTAGACGAAATTTTAGATAAAATGGATAAGTCAATTAAATCTGCAGAATTTAACTTGACATTGACTTATGCTTATTCCTGTTTAGAAGGTTTATTTAAAGCTTTTATAAAAGAAAAAATACCGGAAAAATCTGAATTAACGGATTTAAATCAAATGTCAAAAGTTGTTAGAAACTATTTGAAAGATCATTTTAAAAAAAATGACACTCAATATCCTGAACAAATGATTAATTTAATAAGCACTATAACTTATGCAATTTCAAATGCTAGAAACTCATTTATCGAGTCTCACTTTAATGAAACGTCTGATAGCTGGTTAGCAGAATTTGCCAGAGATTGTGTAAATTCCATTGGTCGTTTAATACTTAAGTTCGTTAAATAACCACTCACAACAACTGTTAATCGTAAATAGTAGACAATTGAGTAAAAAGTGATAGTTTAGACAACAACTAAGCCGATAAGAACGTGTCACTACTCCACCCTACTCGCCTTAGCCAATATCATGAGACTGTCTAAAACTTGAATTTTTCTTAGAAATTTTGTTTACTAATTTTTCGGGATGGTTTTCGTTCTTCTAATGCGTTTATCCGCCTTAATTCAATCTTACAAGCTATTTTAATTTCATTAAACCCAATTGATCGCATAAACCTCATTTTCTGCCTTAATCCTAACCCCAAGTTTAAAATGCTTATTTTAGTCCATAATTGGCAATAAACTCAGGTTTTATACAAACTGCCATTATAGCCAATTTATATGAATGAAAAGATAGATATATCAGAAATTAAAAAAGGAATAAAATTTTCGATAGATAATGCATTTGAACTCATAGAAGAAGCTGAAATTTTATTCGAAAATAAAAAGTATGCTAGAACTTACTCGCTATCTCAATTAGCACTTGAAGAAATTGGCAAATCTGTTATTCTATTTGACCTATATCATACTTTACAAGCTGATGATCGACACAAAATTGATTTCAAAAAACTTAATAAGAATTTCAAAGATCATAAATCTAAAACTTTCGAACTTTTAATAGTTGGCTTAATTATGAAAGGAAAAGATAAAATTGAGAGTGCTGAATTTGAAAAAATAGCCTCAAAAAATTTGAAGGAAATTCAACGGAATAAAAGCGGATATTTTGATAAGCTTAAAAACGAATCTCTCTATGTTTCTTATAATAAAAAGAAATTCGAAAAACCTTCAGAACTGATTAGCAAAGAAAAATCTTCAAAATTCCTAAGCGATGTAAAAAGTAAAATCGAATTTTCATCCGAGGATACACTAAAATGGCTTCGAATGGACGAATGGCTAGGAGCTGACAAAGAAGGTATTTTAACTGACTTACAAAATGATTTAAATAAATAAACAGGATACAAAAACGGTTATCACAAATTACGGGCTGTTTTACAAAAAAAATAATTAATTTCACCAACAAACTAGGTTTGAGCTGACAAGTCCGGGTCCCTACTCCCGCTACTTGCGTTAACCAATACCGTCAGACTGTCTAAAAACCTGCATTTTTCTTAAAAACTTGTTGACTACTTTTCCGGGATGGCTTTCGTTCCTCTAACGCATTTATCTGTCTTAATTCAATCTTACAGGGCCATCTTAATGTCATTAAACCTAATTGATCCCGTAAACCTTAATTTCTGCCTTAACCCTAATCCCAAGTTTAAAAAGCTTAATTTAGTCCATAATTGGCAATAAATTTTGGTTTTAGATAGATTACCCTTGTGCACAATTAATAGAATCGATTCTAAAATAAATTAGAGGTTAAATAAAGAGATTTGAATGATTAAAAGTAAATTAACAAAAATCCTTACACTGAATGGAATTTCTATCATCATTGGTGTCTCTGGAGGAATTCTTGGATTTGTATCAATTTTAATTACAAATTACGATTTGAAAATAAGTTTAAAATGGTTGGTTTTTGTAATTTTCTTATTCTTTTTAATTTTATTGATTTCTTTTAAACTCTCTTATGAATTATATCGAGAACTTAAAAACTCAAAACCAAATAAATCAAAAGCAATTAGTTACTTAGAAAGCAACTCTATATTATTAGTTGAAAACAATGACTTTCTAGATTTCTCCGCAATGATAACTATATTTTTTCTCGATAATGATATTGAAGTAGAAGTTGGACAAGGCTATGTTCAAAATGTTCAAGACAAATTTACTCAAATAAAAATACTATCTATCGATGATGATTTCAAAAAACATCACGAAAAAACATTAAAAAAATTAACTGAAAATAATAATGACGTTTTAAGAAGTATTATTATTAAAAGCTACATAAGATTCACAAGCTAATTATGAAAAATACACCAAAAGATATTCGTGTTGCTCAAATGAGTGAATCCGATATTATTGTTATTAATAAAGGAGAAAAAGACCTAATTGATGATAGTATGAGATTTCTTGTTTATGAAGATCGTGAAGAAATATTTGACCCAATTACGAAAGAAAGCTTAGGCAAACTTGAAAAGCCTAAAGGATTTTTCAAGGTGCAACATATTCAAGAAAAAATGACTGTTTTAGTCTCTGAGCTAAAACGCGAAAAAAACCTTTTTAGTAATTTACTTATACCGACTGATTTATCAGTTGAGAAAGATTTGCTAAAAACTATTAAAATTGGAGATAAAGTAAAAATTGTGAATATAAAATAACACTATCAATACCGTATATAAAAAATTGTTTGTTTTAGGCTTAAAAAAGGCCTTTGCACATTTGCTATGTCTGACTCGCACTCAAACCCACAACTTTCACTATACAAACCCGTCAGACTGTCTAAAATTTTCCTTATTCTTGATAATTTTGTTCACTACTATTCCGGGATGGCTTTCGTTCTTCTAACGCGTTTATCTGTCTTAATTCTGGCTTACAAAGCCATTTTAATGGCATTATACCCAACTGACCCCGTAAACTTTAGTCTCTGCCCTAATCCCAAGTTTAAAAAGCTTATTTTAGTCCATAATTGGCAGTAAACTAAGATTTTTAGACAGATTGCCGTTCTGCCAATGTGAAGAAATTGAACTAAAAAAATTAAAAAAACTGAATGGCATTAAGTTGGAACGAGATAAAAGACAGAGCATTAAAATTTTCTATTGAATGGGCAGACGAAACTAAAGAACGTGCTGAAAAAGATAGTTTTTGGAATGACTTTTTTAATGTGTTTGGCATATCCCGCAGACGTGTTGCGACTTTTGAAGAGCCTGTAAAAAAGTTAAGTGGAAATCAAGGATTTATAGACCTTTTTTGGAAAGGTACCTTACTTGTCGAACACAAATCAAAAGGAAGAAGTTTAGATAAAGCATTTGAACAAGCTACTGACTATTTCCCTGGACTAAAAGAACACGAATTACCAAAATACATATTAGTTTCGGATTTTGAAAAAATCAAATTATTCGACCTTGATGAAAGAACAGAACACGAATTTTACGTTTCTGAACTTTACAAAAATGTAAAACTCTTTGGTTTTATTGCTGGGTATCAAAAAAGAACTTTTAAAGAAGAAGATCCAGTTAATATAGAAGCTGCCGAATTAATGGGAAAATTTCACGACCAACTCGAAGAGTTTGGTTATGAAGGTCATCATTTGGAAGTCTATTTGGTTCGTTTACTTTTCATCCTTTTTGCAGACGATACAAGTATTTTTGAGAAAGACATTTTCAAAGAATTTGTAGATCAAAAAACAAATGAAGATGGCAGTGATTTAGGAGCTTATATGGCTCAATTTTTCCAAATTTTAAACACACCAAGAGAAAAACGCCTTAAAAACCTTGATGAAAATCTTAATCAGTTTCCGTACGTAAACGGTAAACTATTTGAAGAAACCTTACCGATTGCTTCTTTTAATTCTAAAATGCGAAGCATATTATTAGAAGCATCATCTTTAAATTGGGGGAAAATTTCCCCTGCAATTTTTGGTTCGCTTTTCCAAAGCGTAATGAACCCAGAGGAAAGAAGAAATTTAGGGGCACATTACACCTCTGAAAAAAATATTCTTAAACTTATAAAACCACTCTTTCTTGACGGGTTAAAAGTAGAATTTGAAAAAGTAAAATCCAATTCAAAAAAACTTAAAGAGTTTCATCATAAACTTTCTACTTTAAAATTTCTTGACCCAGCTTGTGGCAGTGGGAATTTCCTGATTATCACTTATAGAGAATTACGATTATTAGAAATTGATATTTTAAGAGAACAGTTTAAAGCAGGAGAACAAGTTTTAGATGTTTCCTCGATTCTGTGGTTAGATGTTGACCAATTTTACGGAATTGAATATGACGAATTCTCCTCTAAAATTGCAGAAGTTGCAATGTGGTTAATTGACCACCAAATGAATATGCGTGTTTCAGAAGAATTTGGACAATATTTTGTTCGTTTACCTTTAAAAAAAGCAGCAAAAATAGTTCACGGAAATTCTTTGCGATTAAATTGGGAAGATGTTATTCCTAAAACTGAATTATCCTATATAATTGGAAATCCTCCATTTTATGGAAAAACACTTCAAACCAAAGAGCAAAAAGAAGATATGAATTTGGTTTTTGGTAAAGTAAAAGGAGCAGGTGTTTTAGATTATGTTTCAGCTTGGTACTATAAAGCAGCGCAACTTATTTTAAATACCAAAATAAAAACGGGCTTTGTATCTACAAACTCTATTGTTCAAGGAGAGCAAACAGGTATTTTATGGAATGAGATGTTCAATACTTACAAGATGAAAATTCATTTTGCGCATACCACTTTTAATTGGACAAATGAAGCCAAAGGAAAAGCAGCTGTGCATTGTGTGATTATTGGATTTGCAAATTATGATGTAAAAGATAAATACCTTTTTGAATATGATGATATAAAAGGGGAGCCACATCTCAAAAAGGTTAAAAATATAAATCCTTATTTAGTGGAGGCAAATGATTTGATTATTCTAAAGCGCAGACGCCCGATTTGTAATGTTTCCAACATCTCATTTGGTAGTATGCCAAATGATGGTGGAAATTTCTTATTTACTGATGAAGAAAAAATAGAATTTCTCAAAATAGAACCAAATGCATTAGATTTTATTAAACCCCTAATTAGTGCTCATGAATTTTTGAATGGAAAAAAGCGTTGGTGTTTATGGTTAAAAGACATAAAACCAAACGAATTAAGAACTTTAAAAGAAGTGCAAAAAAGAGTAGGAAATGTAAAGGATTTAAGATTAAATAGCACACGTGCAGCTACTCAAAAACTAGGTGCGTTTCCAACTTTATTTGGTGAAATAAGACAGCCTGAGAATAATTATATTTTAATCCCTAGACATTCCTCCGAGAACAGAAAATATATTCCAATGGGGTTTTTCAATCCATCTAACATTGCAAGTGATAGTTGCTTAGCTATAGATAATGCCACTTTATATGAATTTGGAATTATCCAGTCCGAAATACATATGACTTGGGTAAAATATACTTGTGGACGAATTAAAAGTGATTATCGATATTCTAATGAAATGGTTTACAACAATTATCCTTGGCCAAAAGAACCAAGCGATAAAAACAGCAAAAAAGTAGAAGACAAGGCGCAAAAAGTACTAGATGTACGTGCAGAATTTAAAGATAGTAGTTTGGCAGATTTATATCATTCACTAACAATACCACCAAAATTAGCAAAAGCACATCAAGAATTAGATAAAGCTGTTGATTTATGTTACAGACCGCAGGCTTTTACGAATGAAAATGCACGAATAGAATATTTGTTTGCCTTGTATAATCAATACACAGCTCCCTTATTGAATGGCAAAAAAGCCAAAAAATAATAATAAAACACTGGGCACAATAACTAAGTTATTAGATTTTTAATTGGTTCACTATTATCACGGTTGGAGCCGTTGAATTGTTGTTGCTGAGAAAGTGCCTAATGTCACTTGAAATCACCGTTGCAACGGCTGTTGCTAATTTGCAATGGCTCCGTTGATTCACCGTTGCAATGGCTGCTTTGATTCACTGATCAATTGTTGATCCTGAGAAGGCCGCTAATGTCAATGGGAATCACCATTGCAATGGCTTTGCAATGGCTCGTTAAGAGAGCTCTTTTTGGAGGTAAAACATAACAAAACAATCAATTAGCCATTGCAATGGCTCCGTTGATTCACCCTCCTTAAAAAGCCCCTTGGATGTTCTGTTTGAATCAGGTACATTTGAGAGTAAATAAAACGACATGCCGTCCAAAAGCAATAAGTCAGCAATAAGATATAAACGACATGTCTGATATAGACATGTTAGGCTTAATTAAAAAATATGCTTCCCAAAAAATTAAACACGGAATACACATTATTAAAGGAATACTTTGAGGGCGGTCAATCCAAAACTTTTTTAGTTGAAAAAGATCAAAAAAAATACATTGTCAAAGTTCCAAAAAGCTCAAAATTATCTAGTGAAAGAAAATTTCGATTAGAAAGAGAGATTAAAGCGCTTGAATTAATGAACGGTATAGGTGTTCCTAAACTTTATGACTTTTCATTGTCTGAAGATATTTATATAATAATGGACTTTATTCCTGGTAAAACTTTAAGCGAATTTATCGTTTCCAATAAGGTTGATTTGGATAATGCGATTGACTTAATAAAATCCATTTGTGATGTAATAGAAAAAGCCCACAAAATCGGATTGTTTCATAGAGATTTAAAACCAGACAACATTATAATATCTGATTTAACGAACAAACCTATAGTAATAGATTTTGGAATTTGTTGGTTAATTGATGATAAGACCTTCAAGACAAAAAAAGGAATAGAACTTGGAAATAGATTTCTAAGACTACCCGAACTTTCAAAAGGTACAGATGTTACTGTTTCGACTTCAGATATTACATTCATTGTTGGACTATTGTTTTTCTTAATAACCAAAAAGCAACCACATATCCTTTTAAATGAAAATGGAGAAATGCCTCACCAAAGAGAGGAATTCAAAAATCTAAAAGTCTTGGAAAACACAATATTGAAACAAATTTTTGACAGAGGATTCACATACGAAGTTGCACTCCGATATCAAACACCTCTTGAACTAAAATTAGATTTAGATAAAGTGCTCTCAAATATGGAAAATGAAGAAAAAAGTAACAACGCTATAGAGAAACTTGACAAAGTTTTTAATAATGATTTCTATAAGAAAAAGAAAAACCATATTGAAATCATAAGTAAATGTCACAAAGAGTTTTTAACTTATTTCAGTAAATCAACACATAAATCTCTTAGTTATGGAGGTTCGGGTCCAAATTTTGCGGAAGGTAATCGAACGGTAGAAACTAAAATGTTTGTATTGCAAAGTGGAACGAGTGAACCCAAAGTCCAATTTTATTTACTTTCGAAGTTTAATGAAAGTTACGACTTAGTGATATCTACTTACGGAACTGAAAACTTTCAAGAAGAACAACAGCATACAATTAAGGAGAATACAAAAATGAGCGAATTATATCCTAAATTGGGAGAATTGATTGCTGATAAAGCAATGCAAGAATTATTGCCAAAAATCAAAATTAACTAAGCCTAACTTAAGAAGAACTGTGGTAAAAAACAAGTGAAATTCACTTAAATTTTTGCCAAAACACTTCGATAATTTTCATCATATATCAACCCTGATTTTGCAACCGCATAGGCTTGTTTTAATAACTTATTGCATACTGCTATTAATGCCAATTTTTTACTCTTTCCTTTAGCTACAATTCTATCATATAATGCCTTGCAAGCCTTATTATATTTACAAGCATTAAAACTGCACATAAATAATAAATTTCTTAGTTTTTTGTTTCCTATTTTACTTATTCTGGGTCTGCCTTTTACACTACTTCCTGATTGTCTAATTATGGGTGTTAATCCAGAATAAGAACATAATTCACCCGCACTTCTAAAGCGTTCAAATCCATCGGTTAAAACAATTAACATAAGGGAGGTTTTTCTTCCTATACCAGGAATTGTTTCCAGATGGGTCAGCAAGGTTTGATGTTCCTCTTTTACCAATTTCAACAAAGTATCTTCTAATGTTTTTAATTCCTTTTGAACCTGTTTTAAACTTCGTTTTAAGGAACGAACTACAAGCAGACTTGGATTCCCTGCACCCAAAATTAATTGAAAAATTTGGGGATTTTAAAGAATATAAAAAATGTTGTTTAAAGGCATATAAAACTTTAACACCGTTTGTAATTAAATTAGTTTTGATGGAAATGTCAGCTTCGGAAACTGTACTCTGAAAATCATTTCTTTAGTTACTGTATCATAGAAGGGAAGAGCTCCATCATTTCTAATTGGAAGATTAGATACAGGCATCTTTCTTTTGAGCCATTTAATAAAGCTTGTATGTCCCCTTTGGTTGCCGGCTTATTTTCTTTCCGAGTGAAAAATGTTTTTGCCAAATCTGTAGTCAAATTCGCAATGGTGGCATTTCCTATTCCGGCCAAACTGATTCCTTCCTTTTTGTTATTTATTTCAGTGGGGCTCGTTGAAACTTTCGCTACATCTCTTTCATTTTTTTTTGTTCTGATATTAAATGCATTTACCCTACAGCTATTGCTGCAAAACTTTTGTTTATGTCGTCTTTTGGGTTTGTAATCCTTGCCACAATAGTGGCATTTATATAAATATTTTCCATTGTGAATTAGGTTAACGTTAGACTAACGTCTAATAATAATTTCTGATTTTTTATTCCGGTGAGATATCATTTTCTGAAACTTTCTCCATGCCAGGAAATGATGTTGAACATTTCCGGTAAACGATCTCCTATGCGGGGACCATATTTCTCAGAAATTTCAATTGGAGTCAAATTAGTGGTCACAAAGGTTTTACCACCAATCCTGTTTCTTTCAAATAAGAGCTCTTCAAGAATTTCATCTCTATTGAAGGCTTTTTTTTCTTTTCCTAAATCATCAATGTATAATTTGCCTTTATAGTAATTTGATAGCACGAAATTGCTTTCCTTATTCTGGGTAGATCTCATATAATTCTCAACAAAAGATCCAGCCGAAATCATTGTGAACCAAAAGTCTTTGCAGCCGTAATGCAGTAATTCTCTTCCCATTTCGTTCAAAATGGAAAACAGTTGTGTTTTCCCCACCCCATAATCACCATAGACTAATAGTCCCTTATTCAGGCAAGGTTGATTCTTTACCTGTTCAAACTCATTGAAATTTTCATTTTTCAGAAAATACCTGAGAATGGTGTAAATAGTTTTTTCATTCCGAACATCTAAAATGAAATCATTAGGTTTATGCTTTTTAAATAGTTTCCAAACAATTTCATTTGTTAAAACTAATTCCGGTTTCTTTTTGTTCCAATTCCCCCGGGGATAAACATCGTGAACTGCCTTAACAGATTGCTTTCCATCAAGCTTTCTGAGATTAGCCAAAACATTCGCAATTTCACTCATAGCTTTTTAGTTTTTCAGTTACTGACAGGTTCATTTTTGAATTATTAAGAGGAAACTTTTTTTGCTCAATACTTAAAAGTTGACCAATT
>Ga0307487_1000904_pt1 | contig 22187 bp, 25 predicted proteins | sample CBIW12metaG_FD_203665 | JGI IMG/M metagenome (GOLD analysis project Ga0307487, IMG submission 203665) | Sea-ice brine microbial communities from Beaufort Sea near Barrow, Alaska, United States - CBIW 1.2 | ecosystem: Environmental > Aquatic > Marine > Coastal | place: USA: Alaska | collected... | reverse complement strand
CGAGCAATGCGAACGTCTCAGCAAGCAATTTGGCATTCGCACCAGCGCGGATAATGCCGTGCTGGCGGCCGAATGCGACGTCCTTCTGCTGGCGGTGAAGCCGCAGGTTATGCAGGCGGTTTGCCGTGCCCTGCCTGGGGAGCGCAAGCCCGGTCAGCTGATTATATCGATCGCTGCAGGTATCAACTGCACGAGCCTGGAAAGCTGGCTAGGCAACGGCAGTGCTATTGTGCGTTGCATGCCCAATACGCCGTCTTTGCGCCGCCAGGGCGTCAGCGGCTTGTTTGCCAACGCCAGCGTAAGTGACACACAGAAACAGCAAACGGAAAGCATCCTCAGCGCGGTAGGCATTAGCCTCTGGCTAGAGCAAGAAGAGTTGATCGACGCGGTGACGGCTGTGTCCGGCAGCGGTCCGGCGTACTTTTTCTATATGATGGAAGCCATGACTGACGCCGGAGAGCGACTCGGTCTGCCACGCGAAACGGCAGAGCGGCTGACACTCTTTACTGCCCTGGGCGCCGCCGACATGGCCGTGCATAGCGACGTCGATGCCGCCGAATTGCGCCGCCGCGTCTGCTCTCCCGGCGGCACAACCGAGCAGGCAATCAACAGTTTTACCCGAGATGATCTACCCGCGATCGTCGATCGCGCGATGCAGGCCGCGGCAACGCGCGCGGCCGAAATGACCAAGGAACTTGCCTGAGGAGGCCCCATGAACAATTTGAATATGGCCGCCATTTATCTGATCCAGACACTGGGCAGCCTGTATCTGGTCATCGTCCTGATGCGCTTCATTCTGCAGCTGGTAAAGGCAGACTTTTATAACCCGATCTCGCAATTCATCGTCAAGGCGACCAAACCGCTATTGATGCCATTGCGTCGTATTGTCCCCGGTTTTGGCGGCATCGATTTTGCTTCCCTGGTGCTGGCGCTGATCCTGCAGATGGCATTAATGGCCGTCATCATCACATTGTTGGGCGCTGCCCTGCCAAATCTGGTCTTTTTGCTGGTCTGGTCGTTCATAGCGGTCGCAGCCCTGTTCCTTAAGATCTTCTTTTTTGCACTGATCATCAGCGTGATCCTCTCCTGGGTTGCGCCGCAAAGCGGCAATCCTGCGGCGATACTGGTGCAACAATTGAGCGAGCCGGTAATGGCCCCGATCCGCGCCATTCTGCCATCCATGGGCGGTCTGGATCTCTCACCCATATTTGCCTTCATCGCGCTGCGTCTGATCGACATGCTGGTGATCGCCAACATGGCTGCAGCAACCGGTATGCCCCAGGGTCTTACGCTGGCGCTGTGACCGCTAAAAAAGGCAGTCCGACGGCTTTTTACACCTGGCACGGCGCCGATCTGATCCTCGATTGTCATCTGCAGCCCGGCGCAAGCACCATCGGTTTCGCCGGGCAACATGGTGAGAGGCTGAAGATACGCATCAGCGCTCCACCGGTAGATGGCAAGGCCAACAAGATGTTGCTGGCTTTCCTCACCGAACAGTTTGGCGTCAACAAGCGTCAGGTCAGCCTGCTCAGCGGCCAGCAAAGCCGTCAGAAACGGGTCTTGATCGTCGCACCGCAGACGTTGCCAGAATCGTTGGGAATAGCAGATTGGGCATATATTGCGCGAGGCACTGGCGCTCTTTAGACTGGCGCCTCAATAGTTGAAGCGGCTCCGGCTGGCAGTTGTCAAACCACACAGGAACAGGTTATTAATGTCCAGATTCCCCGCTGACTCAGTCGGCCTGGTGACACCCCAGCGTGAAGCGTTTTCCGAGCCGCTATCGCTGGCATGCGGCAAGTCGCTGACTCAATTCGAACTGGTATTTGAAACCTATGGGATGCTCAACGCCAACCGCAGCAACGCCGTACTTATCTGCCACGCACTATCGGGGCATCACCATGCTGCGGGCTTTAACAGCGAGGATGAACGCAAGCCGGGTTGGTGGGATGCGTGCATCGGACCAGGGAAGGCCATTGATACAAATCGGTTCTTTGTTGTCAGCCTGAACAACCTGGGCGGCTGTCACGGTTCCACCGGACCCTCGAGCATTGACCCCGCTACCGGCAAGACATACGGTGCACACTTCCCCGTACTGACTGTTGACGACTGGGTCAACAGTCAGGCACTGCTTGCCGATCGACTGGGGATCGACTGCTGGGCTGCGGTGGTTGGCGGTAGCCTGGGTGGAATGCAGGCGCTGCAATGGGCGATCAATTATCCCACCCGAATCCGTCACTGCATGGCGATTGCGACTGCGCCTAAACTCTCTGCACAAAATATCGCCTTCAATGAAGTCGCGCGCCAGGCAATCATCAATGATCCGGACTTTCACAACGGCGACTACGCCGCCTTCGGGGTTATTCCCAAGCGGGGCTTGATGCTGGCCCGCATGGTCGGACATATCACCTACCTGTCCGATGACTCCATGGGCGAGAAGTTTGGCCGAGAGCTGCGTACCGACGTCCTCAATTATGACTTCACCAGCGTCGAGTTCCAGGTAGAAAGCTACCTGCGCTACCAGGGTCAGGAATTTTCCGAGCGCTTTGATGCCAATACCTATCTGCTGATGACCAAGGCACTGGACTACTACGATCCCGCAGGCGCGCACGGTGGCAATCTGGCCCGCAGCCTGGCTTCGATCCAGGCCCGGTGCATGGTGATGTCGTTTACCACCGACTGGCGTTTCTCCCCCGCCCGCTCGCGGGAACTGGTGGATGCCCTGTTCGCTGCCGGCAAGCAGGTCAGCTACCTGGAGATAGAAGCAGCACAAGGCCACGATGCCTTCTTGTTACCCATTCCCCGTTACGTCCAGGCATTCCAGGCCTACATGAACCAAATCGAGGTGGCCTGATGAGTATGCGCGCAGATCTGGAAATCATTCAGGAATGGATAAAACCTGGCAGTCGTTTGCTGGACCTGGGCTGTGGCGATGGCGAGCTGCTGCGTTACCTGTCCGACCACCGCAAGGTAACCGGCTACGGGCTAGAGATTGATCCAGAGAAAATCAACGCCTGCATCGAGCGCGGCGTTAACGTGATCGAGCAAAACTTGGATACTGGCCTGGGCAATTTTGGCGACGACACCTTCGACAGCGTGTTGATGACCCAGGCGCTGCAGGCGGTGCATTACCCTGATCAAGTACTGGAGGAGATGCTGCGCATCGGCCGCGAAGCCATACTGACCTTCCCTAATTTTGCCCATTGGCGCTGCCGTTTATATCTGGGTACAAAGGGTCGCATGCCGGTCTCGGAGTTCATGCCCTACACTTGGTACAACACGCCTAACATTCACTTTTGCACCTTCAAGGATTTCGAAGACCTGTGCCGCGAGCGCTCGATTCGCATCCTTGATCGCCGGGTGGTTGACCAGGCCCACCGCAGCAGTTTTCTAAGCGGTTTGTGGCCGAATCTGTTAGGCGAAATCGCCATATACCGGGTTACCCGATAGGAGAAACATCATGTTCCGTGCCCTGCTCTGCAGCATGCTATTACTGCTACCTCTGCTGGCTAACGCCCAACAAGCCAGCCCCCAGCGCTTCGGCGACATGCTGGTGTACTACAACACCTTTAACAGCAGCTATCTGCAACCGGAGATAGCTGCCAATACCGGATTGACCCGCGGACCTAACCACGGCGTATTAAACATCGCCGTGCAGCAGCAGACGCCGCAAGGGCCCGTGGCAATGGATGCCCTGCTCAACGGTACCGTGACGACGCTGCTGGGACAGCGAACCACCCTGGACTTCATCCGTATAGAAGAAGACGGAGCGATCTACTTTGTCGCCAATTACATGGCTACCCAACGCGGGCTGCTGCGTTTTGAGGTGGAAGTCCGACCGAGTAACGGCGCCGTCACCCAGACCTTACGCTTCCAGCAGGAGTTTTTCCCCGATGAGTGAGGCAAAACTGCCTTTTCAGCAATTGGTTCTGGCCAGTGGAAATGCCGGCAAACTCAAGGAGCTGCAGGCGATGCTCGGTGACTCGGTCAGCGTGCTGCCGCAAAGCGAGTTTGTGGCCGAGGAAGCGGTAGAGGATGGCCTCAGTTTCGTCGAGAACGCCATCATCAAGGCGCGCCACGCCTGCAAAGCGTCCGGCTTGCCCTCCCTGGCGGACGACTCGGGAATCGCCGTCGACGCACTCGCCGGCGCGCCCGGTATCTATTCCGCTCGCTACGCAGGTGTAGGTGGCGATGCGGCAAACAATGCCAAGCTGCTTCAGGCGCTCGAAGGACTGTCCACAGAGCAGCGCGGTGCGCGTTTTATTTCCGTTCTGGTACTGATGCTCCACGCCGATGATCCTACGCCGATTGTCTGTGAAGGCGTCTGGTACGGCAGCATCCTCAACGAATTACGAGGTGATCATGGTTTCGGTTACGACCCGTTGTTCTGGGTGCCCGAAGCCAACTGTTCCAGCGCCGAACTCAGCCCGGCTGAGAAGAACCGCTTGAGCCACCGCGCCAAGGCCATGGCGCAGCTGCGAGCTCGCCTGGGACTCAATTGAGTAATCGGCAAAGTAACATGCCAGCTCCTTCTAGCCGCTTGCAACTACCACCGCTTTCGGCTTATGTGCACATCCCCTGGTGCGTGCGTAAATGTCCTTATTGCGACTTCAACTCCCACGTCAGTGAACAGGGCCTGCCTGAAGCCGAATACATCGATGCACTGATTGCCGATCTGGAACTGGATCTACCGAGCGCCCAGGGCCGTGAGTTGACTTCGATCTTTTTCGGCGGCGGCACGCCCAGTCTGTTTTCCGCAGAGAGCCTGGGTCGCCTGCTCGATGCCATGGCCAGCCGTTTGACGTTTGCGCGCGATATCGAAATTACCCTGGAAGCTAATCCCGGCGCCTTCGAGCAAGCCAAGTTTGCCGGTTATCGGGCTGCGGGTATCAATCGCCTGTCCATTGGCATCCAAAGCTTCAATGCGATTCATCTCAAATCATTGGGTCGTATTCATGACGATCAGGAAGCATTGGCCGCGGTTGCCATGGCGCGTAAGGCTGGATTCGACAATCTCAACCTGGACCTGATGCACGGCCTGCCGGGTCAATCCCTAGAGGACGCACTAGCAGACATCAACCAGGCTATTGAACTGGGTCCTGAACATCTGTCCTGGTACCAGCTGACTCTGGAACCCAACACCGTGTTCTACAATAAGCCGCCTATACTGCCCGTAGAAGACACCCTCTGGGCCATACAGGAGGCCGGTCAAGCCAGACTGGCTGAGGTGGGTCTGGCGCAATACGAAGTCTCTGCCTACGCGCAGCCCGGTCGACGGGCGAGGCACAATCTTAATTATTGGCAGTACGGTGATTTTCTTGGTATCGGCGCCGGTGCCCACGGCAAGCTGACCTACCCCGACGGCCGTATTGAGCGCTACTGGAAAACCCGGCAACCCAAGGACTACCTGGATCCGGGCAAAGACTACTGCGCCGGCCATAAGGACATCGCCTGCGATGATCTGCCATTCGACTTTCTGATGAATGCACTGCGCTTGAATGAAGGCGTACCTACCTCCCATTATTTGTCCCGCACCGGGCAATCGATTGAAGCGCTCACACCGCAACTCGATGCAGCACTGCGCAAAGGCCTGATCGAACCTTGGGACCATCAACTGCGACCTACCGAGCGGGGCCGATTGTTTCTCAATGATCTGCTCGAGATGTTTCTGTAGCAGCAAACTCTCAACAGCGAATCCTTCATGCCAGAGCCGAGCCTGAATCACCGCAGGGCAGGGTTTACGATTCGCATGACGCTTATGACTTGCAGCTTAAAGCGTGCACCCATACAGTATCGCAAATTGTCTCATTGTCCGAGGTGCCCATGTCTCCCTTCCTGTTTGCCACCACCGCCCAGATTCTCTGCGAATCCGGCTCGGCCATTCGTCTGGCTGAACTTTGCAAAGAACGCGGCGCCGCCCGTGTGATGATCGTGACCGACCCGGGCATTACCCAATTGGGGATGCTCGATGACATTCTCCCAGGCTTTGCCAAAGCCGGCATGCCCGTAGAAGTATTCGATGCCGTGCAGGCGGATCCACCAGAATCAGTCGTCATGGCAGCCGTAGAGCAGGGCCGTGCAATGCGCGCCGACCTAATCATCGGCTTTGGCGGCGGCAGTTCAATGGACGTAGCCAAACTGGTTGCCTTTCTCGCCCATCCAGGTTGTCAGCAGCTGCTGCAGGATATCTATGGTGTGGGCAATGCAAAAGGCCAGCGTCTGCCGCTGATTCAGGTTCCTACCACCGCCGGCACTGGTTCGGAAGTCACCCAGATATCCATCATCACCACCGGTGAAACCACCAAGATGGGCGTAGTGTCGCCGATTCTGCTGCCTGATATGGCTCTGCTCGATGCTGACCTGACCCTGGGCCTGCCCCCTGCCGTCACTGCTGCTACCGGCATCGACGCCATGGTGCACGCGATTGAGGCGTACACCAGCAAGATCAAAAAGAACCCCCTGTCCGACATGCTGGCTCGTGAAGCGCTGCGCCTGCTGGCCGCCAACCTCGACGAAGCTGTTCATAATGGCCGTAACCGCGAAGCCCGTCAGGCCATGCTACTCGGCGCTCTGCTGGCCGGCCAGGCATTTGCCAATGCACCGGTGGCCGCCGTGCATGCACTGGCGTATCCCCTGGGCGGTCATTTTCATATCCCCCACGGTTTGTCCAACGCCCTGGTCCTGCCCACGGTGATTGGCTTCAATGCGCCGGCCGCAGAGAATCTGTACGCCAAATTGGCGCCGCTGCTGGTCGCTGACCTGAAGCCTGGCAACGCGGCAAGCCTGACCGAGCAGCTGGTTGCAGCCCTGGCTGACCTGAGTCCGCGCTGCAATCTACCGACACGCTTGCGCGACGCCGGCGTGCCTGAAGACATGCTGCCGCAACTGGCCAAGGACGCAATGCTGCAACAACGCCTGCTGGTCAATAACCCAAGAGAAATGACTGAAGCGGATGCACTGGCCATTTATCGTCAGGCGTTCTGATTAATCCGTAAAAATGCGATACCAAGGGCGCCGAACGACTGATCTGGTTGCCCTCAACTGCAGACTCTGCACAGAGACATCAAGATGACGAGCAAACCCCAACGCAACGAATACCCCTACCTGCACCCCATCACCACCCGCTGGCACGATAATGATGTCTACGGCCATGTAAACAACGTGGTGTATTACAACTATTTCGACAGCGCGGTGAATAGCTGGCTTATCGAACAGGGTGGACTGGATATTCACCAGGGCGAGCAGGTTGCCTTTGTGGTTAGCTCGGGTTGCGACTACTTCACCCCCATCGCCTTTCCCGATGCCATTGAAATCGGCGTGCGCGTGACCAAACTGGGCAACAGCTCAGTGCACTACGAACTGGCGGTGTTCAAGGCGGGGACAGAGGCGGCTTGCGCTGCGGGCCGCTTTATACATGTGTTCGTCGAGCGCGTAAGCAATAGCTCCTGCGCAATACCGGCTGGCCCCAGAACGGCTCTTGAACGCTTATTGGTCAAGGCCTGAAATGTGGAGTCACGCGAAGTCCGTTACCGCGCTTATCGCGCACGGCATGGTCTGCCTGCTTAGCCGAGTACCCCCGGCAAGTCCCCCGGAGAGAACAGTTCGATCCAGTAACCGTCTGGATCGCGGATAAAGGCAATATTATTCATCTTGCCATCCTGCGGACGCTTGACGAAGCTCACACCCAGTTCTTCAAACCGCGCGCAGGCCGCTGCCAGATCCGGTACCGCAAAGCCGATGTGGCCAAAACCCTTGGGCTCGTCGTTACCATTGTGATACGAAAAGTCCGCGTCATCCTCGGTACCCCAGTTGTGCGTCAACTCAAGCATGGCCGGGCGTCCAAAGGTCTGTACCAACCGCTCCTTCGGATCCTTGGACCAGTGTCCCAGATCATGACTGTCAATCGCGGCCAAAAAATACAGACTGAATTTCATCTGCGCAAAATCCAGCTTCTTGACCAACGTCATGCCCAAAATGCGTGTATAGAAATCCAGAGTAGCGTCGGGGGATTTAATCCGCAGCATGGTCTGGTTGAAGACAAAGCCTTCGGTACCCGGATCGCGATTTTCACACAGCCCGTTAGCGGGCTCGAAGTGACGACTCATAGTGAACTCCAGAATGTATTGAGTGCAAAAAACGTCCTTACTTGAAGGGCCGCTCATTCCACCAGGGATAAAATGTCGGACGATCCTTGCTCGGACTGAGCTTGAACTGCGGCGGCCGTTTTTCAAGAAATGACTGCACACCTTCCTGTGCATCGGCAGACTCGCCCATGAAGGCGATCGCACGGGAATCGACCTTATGCGCTTCCATTGGATGATCCGCACCCATCATGCGCCACAACAACTGACGGTTGAGCAATGTAGACATGCCCGATGTGTTGTCGACAATCTCGCGGGCCAGGGCGTAGGCTGCAGGCAGTAATTCGTCTGGCTCATGAATACTGCGAATCAGACCGCCCTTGAGTGCCTCTTCGGCATCAAATACGCGACCGGTATAGACCCACTCGGCAGCCTGCATAGGACCCACCAGTCGGGGCAGGAACCAGCTGGAGCAGGCTTCCATAGTGATGCCACGGCGGGCAAAGACGAAGCCGAAACGGGCCTTGGTCGACGCCATGCGAATATCCATCGGCAAAGTCATGGTCGCGCCGACACCCACTGCCGCGCCGTTGAATGCACCAATGACCGGCTTGGTACACTCATAGATGCGCAGCGAAACCATGCCGCCGCCGTCACGTAGCGTGTCGCCCTCAGGTTCATTCTGGCGCTTGTGACGGTTGAAGGTATCACCGCCCTTCTCCAGGTCCGCGCCCGCGCAGAACGCCTTGCCAGCACCAGTCATCACCACGACCCGGACCGCATCATCGGCGTCGGCAGCATCGAAAGCCGCAATCAGTTCACGGCACATCGCTGCGTTGAACGCATTCATACGATCAGGGCGGTTGAGGGTCAGCGTCAGGATGCCATCGCGCACCTGATAGTCGAGGGTTTCATAAGACATAATGTAGCTCCATAGCGATCAGCAAATGAGGATCAGTGTAGGACCCGCCGGTCACAGCTGCCAGTTGCCTCACTCAGGCGTATATCCGGGCATAGGCTGAGCCGATGGTGCATCTCAAAAAGGCAACACGACTGGCCAAAGGCTGCTTTCGACAAAAAACAGCTGTGCATGGATTTCTAATCACCCTGCGGAAATACAGGACCGGGCACGCTTTTGCTCAACTCACTTAACGCTTTGTCGACAGCCTCAAGTGCGCCCTCCATATAGCCAGCCTGCTCGCCACCTGCCTCACTGCCAATCAGATGCAGTGTTTCGCCCCATGCGGACAGGTGCGCTCGACTTAGCTCATGACGGCCATGCTGCCCCTGCGAAATCTGATCCTCTTGCGTCGCGGTGAATGGATCTGTTGCCCAGTCGTAAATGAAGTCATCAACGGGGTTAGCCGCTGCATCGCCAAATAAGCGTTTCAGCTGTTCACGGCACAGCGCCTTTAAATCCGAGGCAGCCATGTCTTGACGACCAGCCGCGTCGATACCCAGAAAACCAAACAACGCAGACCCACTCTCATTACAGGCATCGTGAATTTCGGCCAATGGACCAATACGGCTGAACGCTTCGCCCGACAGGCCTTGTTCACGCCAGAACGGTCTGGCATAACGTGCAACGTACTTTGCATGGGCTGCCATCCACGTCGGCACATTGGCCATCTGTTGAAGCGCGATTGGCGACAAGGAGGGCATAAAGTGAACGCGACCTGCCAACCGAGGCGGTATAGCCAGCCAGAGCTGTGAATAAAGCGATGATTGGATATGGTGATCAGAGAACACCAGGCGCAGATCTTGATCTTCCATGTGAGCGGATACCAGTGCAGCGTCGAGGTGAACAGACGCCTGCGGCAAAGAGAACGCCAGTGCTTGCACCAAGCGGCCGGTACCCCCTTCAATCCGCGTTGAGATATTGCCCGAGCGATACCCTTGTCTGCGCAGTATGCCAGTGGCTGGACTTTCGGCCAGCGCGTCCCCATCTTCGTATTGCTGAAATGTTGGCAGGCCTAGTTCAGCCACCAGATTCTGCATGCGAATCTGGAAGTCTGGCCAGAACCACGAAGGCCCGAGATCAAAGCCTCCTGGCTCTGTGGACAGAATACGTCCGCCCAGACGAGCGCGTGACTCAAACAGATCAAACTCAATTCCCCGACCATAAAGACGGTAAGCCGCGTAAACCCCAGCCAACCCTCCTCCAATAATAGCAATTTTCTTTTTAGTCACGATTCATCTCGGCGTGCAAAAACTGATTCCGATCATTATGTCGCATCCAACCTGACAATGAGGAAAAAGCATGTGGTGCTGGTGATACAACAGGTTTCATCTGGAGCAAACGTCCGTGAATAAAGTTTGATCTGATAGGCAACCAATTAAGCAACGAAACTCGCCAAAATAGTGCCTTTAAGGCTTTTAATGTTTCAGGAGGTACATTCGCACCAATAGCGGCAGTTTTACACGCCAACCAAGTTGACAAGCACAGCAGAAAGGGTCCTTATCAATCACGGCAAGTCTACCGACTTCAGCTTGCTGAAGAAGTCTATCGATGCACTCGATAACGTCACACTCTGTCGATGTTCTGACACCCCATCCTCGAAGTTCATCTTGGCAACCCAAAATGAAGGAATACCCTTTAGCACTCTCTGCCTGCTCGGAGCTCGAGTGTCTAAAAGCGGAAAATGCACTGCTGTCTGATGCCCTCAGGCTCCTGCCACATGGCATGTGCGCCTTCGACGGTCAGGACCGACTGCTGCTGTCCAATGCGCTCTACCGGAAAATTTGGTCACTCCCTGAGCATGCCGTTCTACCCGGTACGACGTTCACCGAGATCATGCTGCACACCCCCGGTCACGAGACCGATCGCAGCCGCTCGCAGCCATTGCTTGAACCAGGCAGCGAAGGCACGCGACGACGGGAATGGGCACTCGACGACGGGCGCATGATAGAGGTAGTGGTATCGCGCCGCGCCGATGGCAGCTGCGTGGCGCTCTGTGACGACGTAACCGAGTTACGCGAGACGCATGAGCGCATAGCTTTTCTTGCGCGTCATGACCTGCTCACCGGCCTTCCTAATCGTGTTGTGCTGCTCGAGGAGCTCGACCGGGCTTTAATGGATATTTCATGCGGCGCTGAGCTGGCGTTGCTGTGTCTGGATCTGGACCGTTTCAAGCCAGTCAACGACACCTTTGGACACGCGGCAGGCGACGAGCTACTTCGTCAGGTCGCGAATCGACTGCAAGCCTGTACTAATGCCAGCGATCTGGTTGTGCGCTTAGGTGGCGATGAGTTCGCAATCGTCCAAACTGGGGTATCTCAGCCCCGCAATGCAACCATGCTGGCGCGTCGCGTTATCGACTCACTATCGTTGGTCTTCGATCTGAACGGCCAGCCGGTGTATATCAGCACCAGCGTGGGTGTGGCGGTGGCACCCTTCGATGGAGCTGACACCACAAGCCTGCTGCACAGCGCCGATCTGGCGATGTACCGTGCCAAAAGCGACGGTCACGGTACCCTGCGTTTCTTCGAGCCAAAAATGGACGCCGAAATGCGCGCGCGGCGCAGTCTTGAGGCAGACCTGCGCCTGGCCCTCGGGCGTGGAGAGCTCGAATTGGCCTATCAGGCTCAGGTCAACGCCAAAAGCCATGTCGTTTGTGGCGTCGAGGCGCTGCTGCGTTGGCGTCACCCGCGGCTCGGCATGATTAATCCGCTCGACTTTGTCTCGCTGGCTGAGGATATGCTGCTGATCGTACCCATCGGCCGTTGGGTGCTTGAGCAAGCTTGCCGGGACGCCATGACATGGCCGGCATCGGTGCGCATAGCCGTCAACGTATCGTCAATACAATTCCGGCACGGCAGCCTGCTGCGCGATGTGCTTGGGGCGTTGCAAGATAGCGGTATGCCTGCTCACCGACTGGAGCTAGAAATCACTGAAAGCTTGATTGTGGCCGACGCGCAACAAGCGCTGTCATCATTACGCGAATTGCGCGATCTGGGTGTAAGTGTGGCGCTGGATGATTTCGGTACAGGCTATTCGTCAGTGAGTTACGTGCGTGACTTTCCTTTTGATCGCATCAAGATCGACCGCTCGTTCGTGAGCGATGTCGACACGAACTCGGTGACGCAAGCCATTATTCTCGCCGTGGTCGAGCTCAGTCGAAGCCTGGGTATGAGTACTACGGTCGAGGGCATCGAAACACAGCAACAACTGCAAATCGTACAACAGCTAGGATGCACCGAAGTGCAGGGATATCTGTTCAGTCGTCCGTGTCCGGCTATCGAGATCACCGATATCATTCAACAGCTATCGTTCGCAGCTGTAAAGGAGCCCTGAGCCATGTTTGAACGATTGCTCTACATCAGTTGCGCTCAGCCCGATGTTGAAGCACGGACCGTCTACGACATCATTCGCGTCTCGCACAACCGCAACAGCGAATTTGATTTGACCGGTGCATTGCTGTTTCTGGACGGCTATTTCGTTCAGGTACTTGAAGGTGAGCCGTTTCGCGTACAGGAGCGCTTTGAAATTATCACCGCTGACCCACGACACCACGACGTGCAACTGCGTAGCGCCTCACGGGTAAGTACCCGTCTTTTTTCTGACCAATGGATGGCTTTACGATTGCGGAACGAGATCGACAGCCGGCGATTCGAAGAAATCAACTATCGCCCGGGTCTGCCTGCTGAGCATTTTGACGCTGCTACCGTTCTCCGTTTCGTGCAGTCCTGCTGCGCTGATTCGCAGCAGCAGCCGACCTAAACAGCCTCTTCTTTTTCGCTTGCCCTTCTAAGCGTTCGCGATTTCTTCCTGGTCAGCTATCATTTCTATACGCTTACCGGATGTTGAGGGGACGGTTGAATGACGGACAAAGAAGTCAATCAGAAACCCCCCTCGAATAAAAAATCCGCCGACACGCGTGGCGAACAAATGGCGCGCGATGAGGAAAAGGCGCGCGAGTCGAGGAATCCGCCACAAAATCCGAGCGAAGAATCACTGAGCCTTGAAGAGCGCGAAGCAGTCGCCGAGCATGGCAATCTGACTGCGCTTACCGTCTATTCGGTTATTCTGCGCGAGGGCGAAGAGGAACTCAAACGACCGGTAACCTCACTCTGGTGGTCCGGGGTAGCAGCAGGCATTGGCATATCGACTTCGGTTCTTACCCAAGGAATTATCCGCACCCATCTTGGTTCGGATCACCCTTATCTGACCTTGATCGAAAGTCTTGGCTACTCCTTCGGCTTTGTTCTGGTCATTCTGTGCCGACTTCAGCTGTTTACTGAAAATACCATCACTGTTGTACTGCCGGTGCTGGCTCAGACCAGCCGCAACCGGCTTTACTGCACTGCTCGTCTTTGGGCCGTTGTGCTGGCGGCCAATCTGTTTGGAACTTTCCTGACAGCTGCCATCAGCGTGCATGGGGGCATTATCCCCGCAGAAGTACTAGCTGCAATAATGGACATATCCCGGCATGTTTCAGAACTAACAGCCACCGAAGCTTTTTTGCGCGCTATCCCTGCGGGCTTTTTTATAGCCGCGCTGGTGTGGATGCTGCCCTCGGCAAAGGGCTCCGAAGTATGGGTTATCGTGATGTTTACCTGGCTGATCGCTGCGGGCGGCTTTACCCATGTAATCGCCGGGTCGAACGAAATTTTCAGTTTGGTGCTTAATAGAGAGATGCCTATCTCTACTGCCCTTATTTACCATATTGGCCCAGTACTAGTGGGTAATATCCTGGGTGGAACCGGACTCTTCGCCATGCTCGCCCATGGCCAGGTCCATGAAGAAATGTGACACTCGCTCTTGGAATGAGCCCGTGGGGAAACAGCCTCCTATTGCAGCTAAATAGCCCAACCAAATAAGATTTCAGCTGAGCTATTTACTCCACCCGCTCAAACTTCAAATCCCAGACACCATGCCCCAGCCGTTCACCGCGCCGCTCAAACTTGGTGATCGGCCGCTCTTCCGGCCGCGGCACATAGGTGTCGTCTAACGCCAGATTGCGGTAACCCGGTGCCACACTCATGATTTCCAGCATATGCTCAGCATAGGCTTCCCAGTCGGTGGCCATATGGAAAACGCCTCCAATCTTGAGTTTGCTGCGTAGTTGCTCGGCAAATGCCAACTGTACGATGCGGCGCTTGTTGTGCTTTTTCTTGTGCCAAGGGTCGGGAAAGAACAGCAGCAAACGGTCGAGGCTGCCGTCGGGGATACACTCATTGATTACTTCGATGGCGTCGCAGTCGAACACTCTCAAGTTGTCGATACCGGTCGTGAGTACGCCATTAAGCAGTGAGCCCACCCCTGGGCGGTGCACCTCAACGCCAATGAAATCATGCTCTGGTGCAGCCTGGGCCATTTCCAGCAGGGACTGGCCCATGCCAAAACCAATTTCCAGAGTACGTGGCGCTTCGCGACCAAAGAGCGCATCCAGGTTCAGCAGGCCGTTTTCCAGATTCAGACCAAAACGCGGCCAACCCAGGTCGATTCCGCGTTTCTGTGCGTCGGTCATGCGCCCAGCGCGCATCACAAAGCTGCGGATGGCGCGGCGGGGATGGCCTGCTTCGGCAGTCCCGTCAGGCAGAGTGGCGGTGTCGGGCAGGTCGTGGTTGTCGGTCATGTCAGGCTCGGTTATCAGCAATGGCGAATCGCGCTTCAGTTCGGAATAAATCAGTGACGCCACTGTTCAGAAAAAGGTGCCGGCCAGCGGCGAAGAGGCGCTAGCGTAGAGCTTGCGTTCCATCCGTCCGGCGAGGAAGGCGCCTCGACCGGCAAGGACGGCATGCTTCATGGCATCGGCCATCAGCACCGGCTTTCGCGCATGGGCAATGGCGGTATTCATCAGGACCCCGGCGCACCCCAGTTCCATGGCAATCGCTGCATCGGAAGCAGTCCCTACCCCGGCATCAACCAGCACGGGTACAGTGGCCTCCTCGAGAATGATGCGCAGGTTATAGGGGTTGCAGATACCCAGGCCCGAACCAATCAAACCCGCCAGAGGCATGACGGCTACGCAGCCCATCTCGGCCAATTGTCTGGCGATGATCGGGTCGTCGCTGGTATAGACCATGACGTCGAAGCCGTCCTTGACCAGTATTTCGGCGGCCTTGATGGTTTCGATCACATTGGGAAACAGGGTTTTCTGATCGGCCAGCACTTCCAGCTTGACCAGATTGCGGCCGTCCAACAGTTCCCGGGCCAAACGGCAAGTACGCACGGCGTCTTCTGCGGTATAGCAACCCGCGGTATTGGGCAGGATGGTGTAGCGATCGGGCGGGATTATATCCAGCAGGTTGGGCTCGTCTGGATTCTGCCCGATGTTGCTGCGGCGGATGGCGACAGTGACGATCTCCGCACCCGAGGCCTCAATGGCCGCGCGGGTCTCGTCCATATCCCGGTACTTACCGGTGCCTACCAGCAGCCGCGAGCCGTATTGCACGCCGGCAATGGTAAAAGCGTCCTGATTCAGATCTGTCATGATTGCTCCGCAGGGCAGGTTAGTTGCCGCCAGTTTAGCCGCCGCCAATGGCGTGGACGATTTCGACCCGGTCGCCGTCAGCCAGAAAGGTACCGGCATGTTGGCTGCGCGGTACGATTTCCAGGTTCAATTCAATTGCCAGGCGCTTGCCGCTCAGACCCAGATGCTCGATCAAGTCGGTCAGCGTCATGGCGCGGTCGAGTGAACAGGCTTCACCATTGAGTTGAATCTGCATGGGCTTCTCGCTGGCTTTGGTAGTATCTCAAAGGCGCTATTGTAACGCGATCAGGTCAGGGCTGACCATGATCTGCGGCCATCACAGCTGCCGCCAGACGCCTAACCCCAGGCACAACCAACCCAGCAGAAAGGTCACGCCGCCAAAGGGCGTAATGATGCCCAGTTTGCCGATACCCGTCAGGGCCAAGGCGTACAGGCTACCGGAAAATAACAGCATACCGAGCACAAACAGCCCTCCGGAAAAACGAAATAATGTACTCTCCGGCCAGCGCAACAATAGCAAGGCGATACCGATGAGTGCCATGGTATGCACAAGCTGATATTGCACCCCGGTCTGAAACGCGCTCAGCAGGTTGTCTGGTAGCCGATCGCGCAGGCCGTGGGCAGCAAATGCGCCCAGGGCCACACCGGTGAAGCCGCTGAAAGACGCCAGCAAAAGCAATAGTTTGGCCATGCCTGATTACTCCGTTCTATACTGCGGGCCAACGCTGGGAAGGACCCGTCAATGTTCAAGACAGTATTGCTCAAGGTCACCAAGTGGCTGCTGATTCTCATGCTGATCAGCCTGCTGCCGGTCATCCTGCTGCGCTGGGTGCCCTCTCCCGGCTCGGCACTCATGGTTGAGCGCTGGCTCGAACACCGCGGCGATAACACTGCCTATCGGATCAGCCGGCAATGGGTACCCTACCAGAGCATACCCGACAGTATGAAGATGGCGGTGATTGCCGCCGAGGATCAGCAATTTGCCGAGCATTTTGGCTTTGACCTCGCGGCGATCAAGGCAGCAGTCGAACACAACAGTCGCGGCGGCAGCGTACGGGGGGCTAGCACTATTAGCCAGCAGGTAGCCAAAAACCAGTTCCTCTGGTCCGGACGAAGCTGGCCGCGCAAGGGCCTGGAGGTCTGGTTCACCCTCTGGGTCGAGGTGTTTTGGCCCAAGCAGCGCATTCTGGAAGTCTATCTGAATATCGCAGAATGGGATCGCGGGGTATTTGGCGTGGAGGCTGCGGCGCAGAGCCATTTCGGTGTGGGCGCCAGTTATCTGTCCGACCGACAGGCCAGCCTGCTGGCGGCGGTGCTGCCCAACCCCCGGGAATGGAGCGCAGCCAACCCACCCGCCCATGTGCAGCGCCGGGCCCGATGGATCCAGCAGCAATCACGCCAGCTTGGCGGCAGCCATTACCTGCGCGAGATGCAGAAAGGTCAACCCTTACCCGAGTGGCTTACACTGCGATATTGGCGCAACCGCCTGGATATCTAACAGATCACAACCGCTTTAACGGCCATCCTGCAAACCAAACATGATCGAGTGAGCCTGATCGCCACTGACCGCAACGACTGCACCGACCCTGCCGTACACCCAGGCTTGGTTACCCGCGCTCACATCCATACGCATGTCGGGTTCACCGAGGGTAGCAATAATCCGCTTAACCGCGACTGGCTCGGAGGGAATCAGGCTGATACGTTCAACTGACTCACCCGCCAATGCCGCGCCAACTGACGGAGATACCGATTGATCGCGCATGCCTGCTGTCCAGTCCTGGGCTTGAACCAGACTCTCGGTACGCTGCGCATCCAGTTTGATCACCGCCTGCACGCGCCAGTTGAGATCGTCACTTTGCATGCTATAGCGACTGACCAACAACGGCTCGTCCTCGACACTGATCATCCACAGACGACCGATGCCAAGAGGCGCATCGACGTCAGCTAGGTTCAATTCACCTTCGCGCAAGGGTCCCCAGATGCTTTGCTGATAACGCTCTTGCCACTGCATGGGTTCGGGTTCGCGTTGCTGCACAATCCAGGAGCCAAGCAAAAACAAACCGATTACTACCAGACTGAAAAGGGTCGCCATGCCAACGCGGGGTCGGATACTCATTCTTCGCTCCAGATAAATTGTGTTTAGGACCAGACACAACAAAGGCATCCGTAGGGATGCCTTTGCGGTGGCCGATCAGCTGCAGAACCTGATCAGGCGGCTGTTTCGCTATCGAGGTTTTTTTTGAGTTTATTCATGGCGTTCTTTTCCAACTGGCGGATACGCTCAGCCGACACCTGATACTTGGCAGCAAGCTCATGCAAGGTAGCTTTTTCTTCCGCCAGCCAGCGCTGATAAAGAATGTCGCGGCTGCGATCGTCGAGCTGTTCCAGCCCGTTCTGCAGCTGGGCAACCGAACTGTCGGTCCAGTCTGAGCTTTCCAACTGGGTTGCCGGGTCATAGCGCTTGTCTTCAAGATAATGCACAGGCGCGTAGGCAACGGAATCGTCGTCATCATCCTGGGCACCATCGAAACCGACGTCCTGGCCATAGAGACGGCTTTCCATTTCGCGAACTTCACGGGTCACTACACCCAGGTCAGCCGCTACGGCGTTGACTTCGTCCTCGGAAAGCCAGGAAAGCTTCTTTTTCGCGCTGCGCAGGTTGAAAAAAAGCTTACGCTGGGCCTTGGTGGTCGCAACTTTGACAATGCGCCAGTTACGCAGAATAAACTCGTGAATCTCCGCTCGAATCCAATGCACAGCGAAAGACACAAGACGCACACCCATTTCCGGATTGAAGCGCTTGACCGCCTTCATCAGGCCAACGTTACCCTCCTGAACCAGATCGGACTGGTTCAGACCATAACCTGAATAGCTTCGCGCAATGTGCACGACGAAACGCAAATGTGACATGACCAGTTGCCGCGCCGCTTCCAGGTCTTCGTTGTAGAACAAACGATCAGCCAGCTCGCGCTCCTCTTCCACACTGAGGATCGGAATTCTGCCCACGGTCTGGATATAGGCTTCCAGGTTCGCACCGGGGACCAGATTGTGGATGGGCTGCAAGGCAGTGCTCATGTTTGGACTCCAAAAATTTGACACAGGAGTGTATCACTGCTTGTTAGGACTGTGAATGCTCGGCCAAGTTCAGCCCAGCGACTATATGTCACGCCTTATTCCGGTTGAATGTCGGCTATGTGTCGTCCGACCGCCAGCCAGGCGCCGACAAGACCGAGCAGCATCGCGCCGGCAACCAGCGTCAGACCGTCGACCGCCGGCATCCCAGCCAGCTCAAAGTCACTCTGATAAAGCGTCGCTACCTCTCGCACTGCGCTGTTCAGCCAGCCCATGCCAATGGCAAGCAAGACCCAGGCAAGCAAGCCCGCAAGCAAACCGTAGAGGACGCCGATATAGAGGAAAGGCCGACGCACGAACGCATCAGTACCACCGACGAGCTTGATCACAACAATTTCATCACGCCTGCTCTCAATCGCCAGCCGAATGGTATTGATCATCACCAGCAAGAGGGCGAGCACCAGCAATACTGCGAGACCACCGGTAAAACGCTCCAGCAAGGCGAGAATGCGAGTCAGACGCTCAATCCACAACAGGTCGATCTGTACCTGATCTACCCCCTCCAGCGCTGCCAAACGGTCGCGCAGGGGTTCTAGGGTCGAGGCGCCGCCTTCAATGCTGACGGGTGTGACAACTATCACCGCTGGCAAGGGGTTATAGGCCAGTTGATCCAACGCATCGCCCATGCCGGAATACTGCTTGAATTCGGCGAGCGCCTGTTCCGCATCCAGCAGCTGGGCGTCAGCGACCTGATCCAGAGCGATAACGCGTTCCAGCAGGCTGTCTGCCGCTTCGCCCTTCACGTCCTGCAGATACACCGATAACTGCGCCGCACGCTGCCAATCGACACCTAGCCGCTCAACCTGCCCAATCAGCACTGCCAACCCCATGGGCAAGGCCAGCACGATAGTCATGACCATGATCGTCATCGCGCTGCTCAACGGGTTGTGTCGCAAGCGATCAAAAGCCTGACGCGCGCTGTCGCGGTGACTGCCCAACCAGCTGCGCAGCGAATGCTTCCAGCTATGACGGGAGCGGGCGGCGCCACTGGGTGCTCTTGCGCCGCGCTTGGCCGACGTTTTCTGCTTATCGTCAGCCATGCCTATTCTCCGTCCCGAAGCAGCCGACCCTGATCCAGAGTCAGCATGCGATGATCCAGCGTGGCAATCAGTGGCAAGTCGTGACTGGCGATAATGACGGTAACGCCTACCCGGTTGAAGTCTTCGAACAGGCTCATGATTTCTGCCGACAGGGCTGGGTCAAGGTTGCCGGTCGGCTCGTCTGCAAGGAGCAGTGCTGGTTTGTGCACCACCGCGCGAGCGACGCCGACCCGTTGTTGTTCGCCACCAGACAGCGCAATGGGATACAGATTTTCCTTGCTCAGCAAGCCCACCTTGTCCAGAGCTGCACGCACCCGTCGGCCGACTTCAGCGGACGGAGTACCATTAATGATCAGTGGCAGCGCGACATTGTCGAAAACCGTGCGATCAAACAGCAGTTGGTGGTTCTGAAAAACAACGCCGACCTGCCGGCGCAGATGGGGAATATCATCACCACTGAGCTCCCGCAGATTTTGGCCACCCACATGAACCTGGCCGGAGCTCGGGCGTTCCATGCACATGATCAGCTTGAGCAGGGTACTTTTGCCCGCGCCAGAGTGGCCGGTGATAAAGACCATCTCGCCGACCTTGATATGAAAGCTCAGGTTATCCAGACCCATGTGGCCATTAGAGTAACGCTTGCTGACTTGCTCGAAACGAATCATGGTCTACTCTCGCCCAAACAGCGCCTTGACGAACTCAGGCGCAGTGAAGGGTCGTAAATCATCGATCTGTTCACCGACACCGATAAAACGAATGGGTAACTTGAACTGTTTGGCCAGCGCGAAAATCACCCCGCCCTTGGCCGTGCCATCCAGCTTGGTCAGCACCAGCCCGTTCAGGCCGACCGCCTGGTCAAACAACTTGGTCTGGGAAATAGCGTTTTGACCCGTTCCCGCATCGAGTACCAGCAGAATCTCGTGGGGGGCATCCGGATCGAGCTTGGCCATCACCCGCTTGACCTTCTTCAGCTCGTCCATCAGGTTGTCTTTGTTGTGCAGCCGCCCGGCTGTATCGGCGATCAACACGTCTACACCGCGGGACTTTGCCGCCTGCAGCGCATCAAACACGACCGAAGCCGAGTCAGCCCCGGTGTGCTGTGCCACCACCTGAATATGGTTACGCTCGCCCCAGACTTGCAACTGCTCTACCGCGGCAGCACGAAACGTATCTCCGGCCGCCAGCATCACGCTGCGACCTTCGTTTTGCAGGCGCTTGGCAAGCTTACCGATGGTAGTGGTCTTGCCCACACCGTTTACGCCCACGACCAGTATCACGAAGGGCTTTTTCTCGGCAGGAATCACCATGGGCTTGGCCACGTCGCTGAGCAGGGTTTCCAACTCATCCTGCAACGCCCGATATAGCGCTTTGCGATTGGACAGCTGCCGACGCTGCACGCGTTGCTGCAGCGACTCCATAATCAGTGTGGCAGCCTCGATACCGACATCGGCCATGAGCAGTCGGGTTTCCAGCTCTTCGAGGAGCTCGTCGTCGATATCTTTCTCACCAAGGAACATGTTGGCCATGCCCTCGCCCAGATTGACACTGGTCTTCGACAGACCCACTTTCATCCGCGCAAGGAAGCCGCCAGCTGGCGGCTCGGGCTCCCGCGGGGCGGACTGCGGGAGCGCTTCAGCCTGGCCCAGGCCAGAGAACAAGGACTGCGCAGCCTCGCGCGCAGCCTGGTCACTGTCCTGCGCGGTTGCCGGCGGCAGGTTAACTGTGTCAGTTTCGGGGTCTTCATTCTTGCGCTTGCCCCAGCCGAACAGCCCCTTTTTCTCTGGCTTGTTCTTGTCTTGCTGATCCTGGGGTATCGCGGGCTTTTCTGGCTTGTCTCTGGAACCGAACATTGACTGTCACTATCTAGAATCGGGCAGCGGGTGTTTGACCGCCGCATTGAAGGTTAGGTTATCCTACCCCACTTCCGCCACAGGCGGTATTTTCCTACAGGATGCTTGCATGCTACGGCTGAAAACCGCTTTTTCTGCTCTACTCCTGGCCTTGGTGGGCCTTCCCGCCATGGCTCAGGAACCAAACCAACCCACCCATGAGTTTCATCTGGACAATGGCTTGAAGGTAATAGTTCGTGAAGACCATCGTGCCCCAGTGGTGGTGTCACAGTTATGGTACCGCGTTGGCAGCAGTAACGAGCCGCCCGGGCAGACCGGCATTTCCCATGCGCTGGAACATATGATGTTCAAGGGCAGCGAAAATCTCGGTCCAGGTGAGGCTTCCAAGCTGCTGGGCAGCCTCGGCGCACAGGAAAACGCCTTCACCAGCCGTGATTATACTGCCTACTATCAGGTGCTCAGCCGCGAACAGCTGGCCATAGCCCTGGAGATGGAAGCCGAACGCATGCACAGTGCGCGACTGCCCGAAGATGAATTTCTCCGCGAGATCGAAGTCATCAAGGAGGAGCGCCGGCTGCGCGTGGACGATAACCCCAACAGTCTGGCCTACGAACGCTTCCTCACCCAGGCGCACATGGCAAGTTCCTATGG
>Ga0307487_1000902_pt1 | contig 22207 bp, 19 predicted proteins | sample CBIW12metaG_FD_203665 | JGI IMG/M metagenome (GOLD analysis project Ga0307487, IMG submission 203665) | Sea-ice brine microbial communities from Beaufort Sea near Barrow, Alaska, United States - CBIW 1.2 | ecosystem: Environmental > Aquatic > Marine > Coastal | place: USA: Alaska | collected... | reverse complement strand
CACTTAATTAGGAATTTTCAGATAATTACTTAGTTTTGCAATCTGAAAGTATAGTTATAACTAAACAATTTGTCGAAATATTCATTAATATTATCTAAATTAGTATCACCAAATACCAAAATCAAGGTATTGGAACTTTGTAAAAACGATGAGAGTTTATTTCAGTCTTTTATTTCTGAGATTGAAAAAGACAAGAAACTATTTAATCAATTATCAGGAGCTGTTAGTATCATAGAAAATAGTGCCAACCTGCGAACAATGCCAAAAGCTAAGTTCAGGCCAATTGAAGGACATAATCTTAATTGCAAAGTCTACGAAGCCAAAAAAGGTAGTATTCGTGTCTACTTATTCCATCAGGAAAATACAGGCAGGATTATCGTTACTGGTGGAAAAAAAGGCAATCAAAAGAAAGACATCAAATCAATAATTAAAACCATTCAAGATTATTACAATGAATAGCGAAAGTAATCTAAGAGAAAAAATAATTAGCCAACCCTCCTATTGGGTTGAGCAAATTAATGGAGAACTATATGATTCTATCATGAGTTATATGGAGGTTCATAATATGAAACGAAAAGATTTAGCAAAATATTTAGGGATCAGTAAAGGAAGAATGTCTCAAATTATAAACGATGGAGATATAAACTTTAGTCTTGAAAAAATTATTCAAATTGCCCTTAAAATTGGAAAAATCCCATCTTTCAAGTTTGAAAATAGGGAAGGATTTCTGCAACGTGAAACAGAAACTGAATTTCATGGGGCACATATTCTAACTTTTGAATTTAACCAATTGAGAAGCAGTTTTTCAGGTAAAGAATCAAAAGTAATTTCCTTAAATAATTATTCCACCTCTCAACAAGAGATAGCATTATAAAATGGCGAAAAAAGCGAAATTAGGGTATCGAATTGATAAAATACTTTCTACAAAATTTTCATTTGAAGATATAGGGGAAAGTGAATTGGAGCAACTATTGAAAAAACCGAAAGCCTTAGGTATTAATATAAATACTGCATTGGAATTCGATAATGAAAAATCTACCATAAACTTTGATATCAACACTTCCTTATTTATATCTATTGACAAAAAAAAGCTTGTGGAACATACAGGCAGAACCTCATATTTTGTTGAAGGCTTGATATCCACCTTCAATAATGAAACAGATTCTTATGATCTCCCTGATGCATTAATGCTTCAAATGGCTGGAATTGCTTTTTCTCATGCACGAGCATTATTGGCGACAGAATTAAATCCTACAATCTTTAACAATAAATATTTTTTACCGGTTATTAACCCTAAAACTCTACTTCCACAAAAGGAAAATAATGAGGATCATTCTGCCTGACATTTCCTTTAATTCTGGTAAATTGGGCATTCATAAAATATTTGCAGAATCCCCAGGACCAAAAATAAAACCCATCCCCCAGCTTTCTCCCAATTCAGGATTATTCACAACCCGCTTCCTAAGCTTCAACTTCAAATCCCTTTCCCCGTTCAATTCCTTGAGATCGATCACTACTACTTTGTCTTCAGCAATTGAAAACTTAGGCAACACATAGACAAATCGCGCTGTTTTTCCCTCCGGAATAATACCTGGCAGGTTGTATTTAAAAACCGGTTCAAGGACCAACTTCTGGATGGATTTTTTCCTTCCGTTTTTCCTGGTTTCTACTGAAAGGTTTAGGAAATTAAGTTCATAGTCGATTGGGGATGCGTTTTTGATTTCAATCACAAAATACAGTTCTTCCCTATCGAAGACTATGTTATCCAACCTCAGGTTAATTCCCTCGTTCCGTTTTTTAATGCGGTCAATTCTTGGCTTGCTTTTCAATAATTGGGAACTGAAATTCTGATAATAGGTTTCTGTTCCAGCCAGACGGTTTTCAATTTCACTTATACCGTCCGGTTGAATATCTGTTTCACCGTTTTTCTCACTTTTTTCCGGGTTTTCATTTCCAATGCTTTTGGATCCCGGAATAAAATAATTCAGTTTTTCCAGTTGCTCGGAATATCGGATGATATAGGAAAAAATGGAACCTGAATTCCCGATTATCAGCAAATTGCTCTCCTTTCCGGGGGTGGCCTGAAGCAAGCCCAAATGCTGCTGCGTTTCCCTGTTATAGGTGAATATAAAATTTTCTGATCCCGTAATCCCCTGCCGGATGGGTTCGGGGAAAAACAAAGCGACGTTTTTATGATCGTTGGCATAAATGGTATCCAAAACAGGGTTTTGTGCTTTTATCTCTTGTGCAGCAACAAGGTTCGTGCAAGCTGCAATAACAAGAATACCGGATATAAATGAGTGATTTTTCATAGGATGAGTATTTAATTCCCTTGTGGGGATTTTAAAAGGAGTTTATAATTATTGGTGACGGTCACTGTTACGTTCTTGTTATTTCGTTGGAAAACTTTTTTGATTCCCCCAACCTGCGGGAGCCCGGCAACATTGATATCCTGAATGACATCATCAAGAACTTCCCGGCTGGCATCGGCACGAAAGCTGTTCTCCACATAAATGCCTTCACTGCCGTCCTGGAGATCGTAGGCCTTTAGCCTGACAGGTTGATGGTTTATATTCTCAATATCGATCAGGGCGCGGTTTGTTTGAAAGCTTATAAAACCATACACAGAAGTGTTTTTAGCAATAGATCTGTTGTTGATTATTGCCGATTCAGTGAGCCGCATTTTAAGCCGAAACCCGTTTTTTACGGTCTGGTTTCCGTCAACTTCAACATGGATTTCAGCTTCAGATTTTGATAAGGATAAAACTTCCTTATTGAGAGTTGGATTGGAACTGTAAAAAAGCTGATGTTCAAGCCCCAGTTCTTTTGCTGAAGCAGGTTCTTTCAGTTCTTCTGTTGAATGATTTCCTTCTGGTTGTGGCTTTTCAACTTGTGCTTTATCCAAATTATTTCGGTAGCTATTTTGGGTATAATTAATTCTGCCCGACTTATAGATGCTGTCTACAATTTTCACTTTCTGTTTTTCCCTTAGCTCCGGATCATAAAAACCCAGGGAATCCAACAGTTTCTCATCGTAAATACTGGGCGCATTGGTCTCACGCACTTCCTTTAGTGCGTTCACGGCATCGAGCTTGGATTTATACTCCTTTTGCTCCTGGCCCAGTTCAGGAACCAGGGTTTGTTTTAGTTCCTTGTTTTCATCGCCATCGCCTCCCAAAACCAAAGCGGAATACGCAACGATAAAAATTATCACTACAGCCAGCACAGATCCAAATACAATTTTATTCTTTTCAATTTTCATTGTTTATCTTTTTTAAGGTGTTTTCAAAATAGTTGGTGATCAAAAGTCCGTGAGTGTTTGTTGGATAATTCCTATCCACGACAATCAGGTTTCCGGTGGATACCAATTCATATCTGTCCACAACGGTTCCCCGGTTAATCTCAAAAATGGTAGTCGTTTTGAATTGATATGGTTCCACCTGCAGATCCAATTGTGATTCTATGCTCAACACTTTCTGCACCAGGGAATACTGAAGCAATCGGTTATAAACCCCATCGGCCTTTTTCTGTCGGTATAAATTATCGACGGAGCTGTTGCCAAGCCAAAGTGCCTTTTCAAGGTTCCGCAGATAATTACTGGCGTCTATATTATAGAAGTAGTTATGGAACAATTCCAAATGCGCCAGGGCCTCGACTTCCAGGTTCTCCTTTTGAGTGACCCATTTCAGGGGAATTACACTGCCATCGGTATTTATCGCGAAGGAGTTATTCAAAGCACTTCTCTGTATATTGTACATCATCCACCCAAAAAACAGGCTGGAAATTAATGCTCCGCATACAACGGTAATTACCACAAACCTGTTGGTTTGCAAGACGCTGTAAATATTTTTGTAGGGTGTTTTCATGTTTTTATATTTGAATTAATTCGGCTTAGCCAGTAAAAAGTCTTAAGGTGAACGAAGTTGCCCTGGTGTATAATTTGAATTTCAGAAATACGATAAAAGCAATTGAACCGGCCTCCACTATTATCTGAATGATGCCATTATCTGTGGTCGTTCCCAGAAGGTTTGACCAGAAATTGGTATTGATCTCGGCATACAAAGTATTGACAAATACATTGACCAGGAAAAAGGCCGGAACCAGCATATATACCGCGGCATACAACCTGAAAAAGTTGTAGGCCATCGATCTGAACTTTTCAAAAACCGCCAGGCTGATGACCAATGGAAAAAAGGCCTGCATAACTCCGAGGAGGAAATAGCGCTCCGCCAGAAACAACGGATAGATAAACAAGTCCAAAACCCACATAAACAGCCCCATCACAAAGGAAATTACCTTGACCGGATATAAGGGAGTGACCAAAGCCTCGTAAAGCAAAGCCATCGCCTTTTTAGCTGCTTCCAGTGCACCCACATCCTGTTCAATATCTATATCCATCAACTGAAGCGGTAAAAGGGCCGGGGCAGTATCCCTGTAACGGGTTTCAATGGCTACCAAAATACCGTCAAAAACACTTAAAACCTGGGTTGAAAAAATAACCAGCAGAACCACCGCAAAATTTTTAGCCAGTTCTCCGGGACTCAGGCCCCAGGTATATCCATCCTTATCGGCAATGCCTTCATTGTATTTTTTCAGGATATTGACAAGAAAAAACAGTACCGCGAGGGTTTTCATCCCGGTAATTGTATATTGGGAGAAATCGCTGCTTTTGATGGTTTGAAAAACAGCATCCACATATTCCAGACCTATTCCTAAAAATATTCCCGAGGCCAACATCAATAACTTTTTTCCCTGTTATTGATCTTATCCTGCATTTCCCTGAAGGAAATAATACCCCGGTAATGCCGGGTTTTCTGCTGAATCTCCGCGACCATTTCCTTTGACTGAAGTTCTTTTTCCTTTAAAACAAAAGCACGTTCCGCATCGGTCATTTTCAGGTAATTGCTGGACAATATTTGGCCGACGAAATCGAAATCTGCTAAAGAATTCTCTATGATCGCGTTGAAGGAATTTGAAATGCGGGTCACCTCTTCCGGTTTGATGTAGGGGGAATTTAAAATCTCCCGCAAATCATCGCGGACTACATCAAACAGGATCTGGTTGTTTCGGGTTAATTCCTGTACAGCTTTTAACTGTTTCACCACATCATTTACCTTTTCGATATTCTCTTTTTGATCCTTAAGGAAATTGACTGTTTTTAGCAGTTGTGAAGTTTGCTTTGCCGATTCAATCAGGGATTTTGCAAGGCTTATAAAATTTGTATTGTCATAAACCGGCATTCCCTGGCTTATTGCTTTTCCGCTTAGCATTATTGCCATTGCGAGGATTAAAATTTTTGTTTTCATGAGCTTTGAAATTATTTGTTATTTGGTTTGATTCGTGAATTGTAAAATAGCCTTCTCCATGTCCCCGTGTTCCTCGTACAATTTCATTATGGCATCATTTTCAGCCCCGTCAGTGAGGTAAGCGGCATAAACTTCTTTGGGGACTTCAAGGCGGAATACATTGCTCTCCTTCCCTATTTTGATGAACATCTCCGCGTACTTTCTGTTTCCGGTGAAGTTGTTCCTGATCGATTTCAGCTGATTTAAATCGTGGCTGGAGAGGTTTAAGCGTTTCCGGAGCTCATCATAGCCCTTTTCATTCTGAAGGCTGTAAATGACCTGTGTGTTTTCAAGAATACTGGCCGATGTGGAATTGCCGGGAAGCTGATTGATGGATTGCAGGATAATTCCAATCGCCCCGTTTTGCTTCCGGATCGCCTGGTAGTAAAACTCCACGCTTTCCAGTACATTCTCAAATTTCAGTTGCTTGGCAAATTCATCAAAAAGGATGATGCCTTTTTCGGCCTTGTTTTTCCAAATAGTGCGTTGAATGGCAGATTTGATCAGCTTCAACATCACCGAAAGGATTTCCTTATTGTCCTTTACTTCATCTAATTCAAAAACGATCAGCCGCTTATCCTCGATTTTATAGGTCTGATCCTCCCCTGCTTCAAATAAAAAACTGTAAATCCCATCCCCAACATATTCAGACATAATGTGGAGGAAATTACCGATGTCGAAATAATCCGGATGAATTTTCAAATCGTCCAGAAGATCCACCCTGTATCTCTCAATATAGCGGTAAAAACTTTGGAGAGAATAGTTCCCATTTACATTTATATAATAATCACGCAGGATCTTTTTTATTGAAACAGATTGCGCTTTTGTTATCTTGAGATCTGAAGCAAATAATTCAAACAGGAATACCGACAGATCCTCCAGACGCTCTGCGGTCAGATCATTTTCATTGCTGATATAAAAAGGGTTGATTCCCAAATTCTTTCCGCTTTCGTACCGAAGAATGGCGTAATGTTCAGGATAAAGCTTTGCGAATTTAGTGTACGATCCTCCCAGGTCGATAATCACAAGGCGAACCCCGCTTTCAAAATACTGTCGGAGAATGTTATTCGCCAGAAAGGATTTGCCTTCTCCTGTGGGGGCGAAGATGGCAAAGTTCCTGGCTTTGATGCGCTTCTTCTTATCGTCCCAGACATCTTTCAAAACCGGAATATTATGTTCCCGGTCATTAAAAATAATGCCGGTATCATCCGATTTATAATTGCTGTTATTGATAAAAAGGCACAACGCATGTTTAAGATCGGTAACGTACAGATCTTCATTGCAAAAATTGGAAGAGAAACAGAAAAAACTGTTGAGGAAGTAATTTTTCCGCTCCTCTCCCAGGGGGAAATAGGGGGATATATCCAATTCTTTAAATTCGGTCTTGATCCCGGAGCCAATCCGGCTCAGATTTTTAAAATCCTTGTCCCAGTAGATCACATTGAGATGCCCGCGGATAATCCTTGAGGTATCATCGGCATTTATCTGGTCCAGGATGTACTGGATTTTTTTAAGGACGACTTTGTTCTGTGACCCGAAATTGGAACTTTTATTCAGTTCTTCTATTTTCTTGTCCAGCAGCTTGCGCCATTTCTGTTTGTCATCCAGATAGATAATTTGGTTTACAATGTGGTTTTCATTCAATGCAAGCCCAAAACCATCGATGAATCCCTGATGAAAAACAAAATCATCGGAAGTAAATCGCTCATTGGTTTTACTGCTTTGCACACTTTCTCCAAAGCACAATTCACTATTGACCGCCAGAATATCAAAATAATTTTCTCCAATATTGATATTTCCCTTGTCCAATACAATGTTCGTATCAAAACCTTCATTAAATCCGTTGAAATATTCATTGGCAAGGCTGTGGATTTCATTTTCAGAAAGTGGCAAAAGCTCCAGTTTCCTACTGTTATTGATAAAAGACACCGAATCATTCACGGCACCCACGAAACCCTTAATATTTTCATCCGATTCCCGGGGAATGCCTTTATTTATTTTTCTGAATGGATTGACATACTTAGGGTTATTCAACGCCTTGTTCCTGGTGAGGATAAAAAACAGATAGCTGCGATGTTCTATATATTCCCTGCCCTTAAAATACTGATGGGTCGCCTTTTCCAGAAAACTGTTATTAGGCAAATTTCCAGATGAATATGCACGCTTTACATAAATATCCTGCTTATGCACCACGCAACCTGTTGGCAAGGATTTAATTGCCTGGAACCAGGAATTATGGATATCCTCAAAATCCGTCTCAGACAAGGAATAGATCTCAGGGAGAATTGCCTGGTACCCAACCACCACATTGCCATTATTGGCAAAAATGATATTTCCCTGAATATCCACTATGGGTCTAAAATATGCGAGATTAATCCTGGTCATAATTGAAAAGACTTGATTTTTTGTTGGTAATATTCTTCGGAAAAACACTGGTGAATTCAAAGTATCTGGAAATGTTTGCAATCTGGGTAAGGCTGATGTAAAGCCCGGCATTCAAAATAAATACACTGATCACAACCGCAAAGCTGAAAGAAAAAATAATCACCAGCAGCGATGCTATCACTGCAACCATCATCAGGGCGAAGAGTGAAATGGGAAGTCCCCAGATCAGCGCTTTTTTGCGAATATTCCTATAGACTTCGAAGCGCTTCATCAGAATACGATGCTTATGAGATATGTAAAAATCCCCACCACCGCACCGGCAATGAGCACAAAGACCAAAACCCGGGTAATGCCCTTTTTCAGATCGGCATTCTCCCCAAAGAAATGACCTGCATTAAACAGGAACCCGACAAGAAAAATAACCCCGAGAAGGATGGGAAAAACCACACGGATGGTATCGGAAATACTGGCTACCGAATTTTCAATCCCGCCAATCTGTGCGAAAAGTGGGAATGAAATCAGGAACAAAAAAAGTGGAGGGTAGATTAATTTTTTCATTCTATTAAAATTTTGTTTTATACTGATTTTGATATAAGTAAATTACATTATATTTGGATTTAAACAACTGATTGTCAATTAATTATAATAAAATATTATTTGATTTGCATTGTATTTTTTTGAAATTAATTGAAATCAAATGCTATGAAAATCGGAAATAAAATGTTGAAAATTCAAAATCGTAAAATGAAAATCCAGCTCAAAAACGTCATTTTTCTTCTGCTGCTCCTAAAAATATGTATCATTTTTGGACAGCCACCATCACCAAAAAAGTTACTAGTGATCGATGTGGGCCACGGCGGAAAAGATGCAGGTGCCATTGGCATTAATGGAATCATGGAAAAAGATGTGGTATTGCAACTCGCCAATGAAATTCTCAATCTGAACAAAGGACAAAGCAATCTGGAAATATACCTTACCCGGTATTCAGACAGCCTTATTTCTTTAACTGACAGGACAAAACTTGCCAAAGCTTTAAAAGCCGATATTTTTATCTCCCTGCATTGCAACCACGCCGAAAACCCCGGGACAACAGGCACCGAGGTATATGTGGCAAATACTGCCCTTTCCCAAAATCTAAGACAGTCAATTTACCTTGCCCACCAGATCAATTCCGGGATAACAACCAACTTCGGGATTAAGTCCAGGGGAGTGAAATTTGCAAATTTTCAGGTACTGCGGGAAACCGTCGCATTATGTCCATCAATATTGGTAGAGCTTTGCTTTTTGTCCAATTGGGATGAGGCTGAATATTTGTCTGATAATTCCATGCTTAAAGCATTGGCATTTTCAATACTGAACAGCTTAATTAAATCATGAGAATTATGAAAGAATTATTTGTACTACTGGCAGGAATGCTTTGTGAGATTTTGAGGGTTTTAGTGAGGGAAATGAGGGGTTTTTTTAGGAAGAAATGATGTTTGGAATAATTGGGATTCCGGTAAAGATGATGGGGTGGTGAACCCGTATCTAAAAATATATCGATACAATTCTAAAAAGCCGAAAAGTGGCATCATTTGAACCGTAATATCCATAATTAAAAAAAACAATTGACGATGCCTATTACACTCTGTAATTCGGTTCGTACTGAAGTGAGAATCAATGAGAAAAAAAATGAATAAGATTAAAATTTTTGCCCCAATTTTATTACCAGAAATCACCAAATAAAAGTTTTTAGTTTACCCAAGAATAAGGCGTCCAGTTTCACAGGCATAAGCACTTAATCCAAAAAAAATTAATCGGTTAGTAGTAAGTATATTGATAATTAATTAGTGGTTTGAATTGGTTATACCGGACCAATTATCGGTTCTAAAGGGAGAAGCCGGTAATTCAGCATGGTTGTATAAATTTCCTTTGGGATTATCCGCCCAACTATAACGCACCGCAATAGGAGCATTTACCTGAGGACTGGATACTGAAATTGTATTTCCGTCAATCGATGCATTCGCCCATTGAAAAATGTGGTCTTCACCGGCAATTTCAAATCCTTTCAATTGGTTGTTTGCGGCATGCAATCCAATTGCATGGTCAAAATCAATTATTATGGAATTATCCTTTTTCTTAAACGACGTATATAAAGGCCCCGAATATTCTATTTTTTTACCATAATTTTTCGCCAGGGCAATTAGCGCCAGGCGTCTTCCCACCTCTTGTTTATTTTTGGGATGAATGTTATCTGCATTTCCGATATCTATTATTACAGCCATACCCGTATGGGGCAATTGCAAACCATTAAACTGAGCACCCCGCAATTCGGCCCAGGCTGAAGGTGTAGGGTTTTCTTTCTGATTCATAAAATTAGCCAACTGAACGAAATAAAACGGAAGGTCTTTTTGAGTAAATTGAGACCTCCAATCCCTGATCATCAATGGAAAAAGAGTATTGTATTGATGTGCGCGATCTGCATTGCTTTCTCCCTGATACCAAATGACTCCTGCAAGCGGAAGTTTAAGCAAGGGATGGATCATTGCATTAAAAAGTACAGTAGGTCTATTTTGGGCTTGCGGCAGATAAGGTTGGGCAGGCATATTTTTTAAATCGGAACCTACTCTATACTTCCAGTTACCGGACAATGAAATAGCTTTATTTCCAGATTGAAGAAATAGCTGATCTTGTTTACCATAAATACCACCTTCTCCGGTCTGGTCATACACCCGAATTGTGATTACATTCTCTCCTGCTTTTATTAGGCTTTTATCAATCGTATACGCTCTTGGGAAATTGAATCCTGCCGTTTCTCCGATCAATTCTCCGTTAAACCAGACTTCATCATTGTCATCTGCATAAAAATGTAATTGCAGATCTTCGGTTTTATCGAACTCGGTCAGGTTTATTTTTTTTCTAAACCAAACTACACCATCAAAAGCGGGAAGTTCAGATTGCTCCCAATAACCGGGAAGAGAAATTGTCTCCCAATTGGTATCCTTTAATTCTGAATGAGACCAAACCGCTGATCCCTTATTCAACCCCAGATCCTGCTCTGCCAGTTTATCATTCCAAATCTGCATTTGGTGATTATAATTTTCTTGTAACTTTTTTTCAGCACCTTGGTCCTGCATAGCTTTTAAAACAGCATCAAAATCATGAACTTCGGTCAATGCTTTGTGACTTGTCCAGGCTTCTATGACCGTGCCTCCCCATGAGCTATGGATTAGTCCAATAGGAATGTGCTCTTCTTCCCATATTTTACGGGCAAAAAAATAGGCTGTCGCCGAAAAATCTCCAATGGAAGTTAAATTACAAACTTGCCAACCGCCGTGTTGTACATTTAAATCGGTTAAGGGTTCTTCACTTTGAACATGCTCGGCCTGCAATAATCGAATCTTCGGAAAATCGGCATTTTTAATCTCTTCCTTATAATTTTTAATCTCTCCCCATCCGCCCAGGGGCATTTCCATATTAGATTGACCGGAACACAACCAGACCTCGCCGATCAAAATATTTTTTAAAACCAGTTCATCATTACCTTTTATTGTGATGGAATACGGTCCCCCATAAACGGGTGTTTTTATGTCAGTCTGCCATTTCCCGGAATCATCGACAGCAACTTTTAGTGTTTTTTCATTCCAGGATGTAGAAAGGATAAGTTCCTCGTTTGGCTCGGCAGTTCCCCAAAACGGAACTTTGGCTTTTTGCTGTAAAACCATATTATCTGTAAAAATCGAAGGAAGCTTAATTTGAGCTTGCACACCAGAAAAGCAGATGAATAATAGTAATAACAGAGTTATTTTGTGAGGATAAATAAAATGTATCATTTTTTTAAATTCATATCTTGATCTTAAAAGTTTGGTTTCTTCGAGAATCCAATTGGTTTCAAGAGAATCATGAACCTTTATATCAGTCCTGTTTAATAGATCTGTTGTAATGTTTTCTTTAGGACTTCCTGATCCAACCGGTTTAGTGGTCAGCTTAGCAAGACCACATTATTCGAATAATTGAAAACAGCGACATATAAAAACCCGCCGATTTCCAGATTATATTGTAAATAATGTTTTCTTCTAATAATAGTTGCTGTTTGTGTGCGAGTATTTTCCGTTAGGTAAATTAGAATCTATAAATTATAAAAATCAAATTAAAAGCTGTTAAGTTCCCCCTGAAATATCTTATAAATTTTGAAAATAAAATATCGTGATCGATCTTATTTCAATTTAGCTTCCACCAGAACCGGAAAATGATCAGAAATGTATTTGCTACCACGTTGTCCATCCACAACTTGATATTTTAAAACATCAATATCACCTTTCGAAAAGATATAATCGATACGCTCTCCTTCAGATTCTGGCTCAATCCTAAATCCATTAAAAGTATAAGAAGGGCCATAAACACTTAAAGCATTCAGCATTGCATCATTTATATTAGATTCGCTTTCGTTATTTTGTGTTAGGACGTGATAAGCGCGTTTATCGGGAGAAAAATTAAAATCACCAGTAACAAAAACTGGGTTCTCCCCGGCGATATCGGTAACCTTCTTGATTAATAACCTGGCACTTTCCGTTCGAGAAATTTCACCCATATGATCAAAATGGGTATTAAAAAAATAGATTTCCTTGTCCAGAATTTTGTCCATAAATCTTCCCCAGGTTACTATCCTGGGTAAGGCCGCATCCCATCCTTTAGAATCTATTTTCTCCGGGGTTTCCGATAACCAGAAGGTACCATTATCCAACACTTCAAATCGATCAGTTTTATAAAAAATAGGGCAATACTCCCCTTCTTCTACTCCATTCCTGGCCACACCTATATAAGAATAAAAGGAGAGACTTTCATTCATATCGAAAAGTTGAGATTTCATTACTTCCTGTCCTCCTATCAGATCAGCTTCTGAGAATCGAATGTAATCAAAAAGCCATTCACGTCTGTTTTCCCAGCTATTTATTCCATCAGCCGGGTTGTTATATCTAATATTTACTGACATTACACTAATATTCTGAGCCTGTATCGGGATGCTAATTCCTACCATTAAGATTATTAGAACTAATCCAAATTTTTTCGTAGTTCTTACCTTAATTCCCTTTCTGTTTTTATTTTCTGATGTCATCATTTAATAGTTTCATTAATTGTTAAGAACATTTTATTCAACAAACCAATCTTTAGCCGGTTCAGGACCAAGGTTAAATTGTAAATCGATATTTTTCTTTAATCTTTCCAGGGAAATTGAGCGCTGATGATAATCCTCCTCATTTACCTTAAGAGATTGTATAAAATAATTTTTCGGAGTATTATCGCTGGTTGATATTTTAATGGTATTACCCCACCCTGTGGTGATCTCCATTTCATCAAATAAAGGACTTGTGAACTGAAAAGAAGGTTCCGTTTCTACAAGTCCTTTAACGTCGAACAATCCTATCGATGCCATAATATACCAAGAACCCAGCTGACCCTGATCTTCATCCTGACCATACCCATATCCATGAATCTCCTCTGTGCCATAAAATTTATTACTAATCTTTCTTACCCATTTCTGAGACAACCAGGGATGATTGGTGTAATTAAATAAGTAAGCAATATGAAGGTTGGGCTGATTCCCATGATTATAGAGATATTTAACTCCGGAAAATGCATCAATATCCTCCCCACCGAATTTAGTTTTTTCTGAAACCATAAAAATTGAATCCAGCCTTTTTACGAATTTCTCCTCTCCCATGGTCTCTACCAATTCCCGGGGAGTATGTGGAATATAAAATGTATATTGCCAAGCATTCCCTTCCTGAAAGCCGATCCAGGGTTCAAAAGGGTCAAAATCTTTGAGAAAATCTCCTGAAGGGAGTTTTGGTCTTACAAAATCAATACTTTCATCATAAACATTTCTCCAATTACCGGATAGGTCCATTAATTCCTTATATTCCTTTTCTTTTCCCAAGGCTTTTGCAAATTGTGCTACGGCATAACTGCTATAACTGTACTCCAAGGTATGTGAAACCGAAAAACCGGATCCTTCAGGTGAGGTTACTCCAAATGTCGGAAGATAAGGTACATAGCCGTTTTCTACAAATCCACTTAAATCCATTTTTCCGGCTCCTTCTATCCTGTTTTTATATCGAACCTCGTTTTCATAGGCTGCCTGAAAGGCGAGTTCCACATCATAATCACGGATACCGGCCTGATAAGCCGAAGCGATTATCAGACTTACAAAATTGGTTCCGACACCCGAAACAAACTTGGAATTTGCCAAACCGTCACCGAGCCATCCTGAATTCTTATATACCGCCAGATGGGTCTGTACAAAATCATTGTAATACTCAGGCCAAACTAAAGTCCATAATTGAGTTAGATTCCAAAATGCTCCCCAGACAGAATCGGTATTATAAATGGAAAAACTCGGGATCCCTTCTTCATCCAGAGGTATCTGACCTATCGTTCCATCATTCTGAGGAAAATGTCCCGTTACATCACTTGCCAATCCCCTCCCCAATAAGGCATGATATAAACCTGTATAAAACTTGGTCTTATTCTCAATAGATGAATCTTTAACCTTTATCTTATTTAATTCTCTTGTCCATACCTTTTGTGCCCTCTCTTTGGCTCTACTAAAAGAAAGAGTATTCGCTTCTGCTTCTAAGTTCTTATTCGCATTGGCCACTGACGTATAGGAAAATCCAGCCTTGATCTCTACGTCTGCTTCTTCCCGGGTATCATATTGGAGATATACTCCAACCCCTTTTCCTTGATGCATCGTATCTCCAGGAAATTTCTTTTCATTCTGAAAAGTACCAAGCGCTATGGGTTTTCTGTTTAATACCGCGGAAAAATACATTTTGATCTCACCTTCAGGCTGGTATTTTTGCACATACTTTGGATAGGTGATTACCCATCCATTTACGGTATTCTTTTCAGGATCGTAACTTACTGAGGCGTCCTTGACTTCTCCACTTTCTCCCAATTCATTCCCAATATCGAATATGACATAACTGCTATCAGTTTTAGGGAAGGTATACTTATGGAATCCCACACGTTTGGTAGCCGTTAATTCGGCTTTAATATCATAATCTTTCAATATTACCTTGTAATATCCTGGCTGTGCGATTTCGTCCTTTTTGTCAAATCTGGAGCGATAACCCTCATCAGGGGCTTCTAACGTTCCGGGAACTGTTTTAAGTTCGCCAGTCATTGCGGCAAAAAGAAAACCTCCAATTTGAAATTCATGTAAATTAGCGAAACCTTCAATACTGGTATGACGGGAATCATAGCCTACAGCATCCCAGCCATGGTCATTTCCATAACTACCATTGGTAGAAGGGCCAAGTTTGGCCATCCCAAACGGAACTGCTGCTGGTGTGTAAAAAAACCATCGGCTGTGTGCCGTACCAATATTAGGATCTACAAACTGAATAGGATTTATCTCAGATATTGATGGTTTTTTGACAATTTCAGCCTGGTCACAGGCATAGAGAGACAAGAGTATTACTAAAAACTTAAGACGATTAATCATTGGTTACTGATATTTTTTTAAGATGAAGTAAGAAAACAAAACATAAGCTCCGCACAGGACTAATAATCCGAAACTCATTGCTATGCCGGCTGTTTTATTAAGAAGTCCCATTAATGGAGGTATGACAGCCCCTCCAACAACAGCCATGATCATAAGACCTGAGATCTCATTTGCCCTATCAGGCATCTTATTGATTGTAAGGGAGAAAATTAAGGGAAAAAGATTTCCAGAGCTTAACCCCACCAGAAAAATACAAATATTGGCGATCAGGGAATTTGGGGAAAAGATCAGCAGGATCAAAAATATCACCGTGAATAATGCTGACCAGAACAGAAATCGATGATTGTTAAGTCTGGCCAGTAACAAGGCTCCCAGAAAACGGCTGATCATCAAGGCAGTGAAATATACACTGATAGCCAGGGTGGCGCTCTCCAGGGAGATATCAAAACGTTGTACCAAAAGATTCTGAATGTTGGTATTCATGCCCACATCTAATCCTACTATAAGAAAAATAGCTAGCACCATACTTGCTACAAAGGGATCTTTAAGTAAGCTAAGGGAGGTCTTGAAAGAAGCCTTAACGGTTGATTTCGTTTCAACAATAGGGGTTATGACCAACCATATTCCCGTAATGATGGAAGTTAATCCATAGACCAGAAATACCAGTTTCCAGTCACCAAAACCCGTTACCATATAGGTAACAATAATTGGCCCCAACAAAGAACTTATCGCTTTGATAAACTGGGAAAAACTCATAAAACTTGAGAATTTTTCTTTATTGACCACATCCTGTAAAAGTGGGTTGGAAGCCACCTGAATTATGGTATTGCCAATTCCCAGCAGAACAAAACAACCCAGTAGAGCCGGATAGGTGTAAACGGTAAAAGGAATGAACATCCCTAAAGCGGTAAAACCAATACCAGTTAGCAATACCTTTCGTTTCCCATAGTTGTTCTGTAAGATCCCAACGGGAATTGATAGGATGAAAAACCATATGAAAACCATGGAAGGGATCAACTGGGCTAATTCAGGAGAAAGATCAAAATCCCGCTGTGCATATCCTGTACTTACCCCAACGATATCAACAAAACCCATAACAATATAGCAGAGCAATACAGGAAGTAGTGTTTTTATTTTAAACTGATTCTTTGACATTACATAAATTTTAAAGTTGATTTAATAGTGCTATAATATGAATTATCAACTAGCATAGCACTTCCTATAATTGCAGCCTGTTCACCTAAGTCTGAAACTTTGACCTCAATATTTCGGAGATTTACGGTAAGTGCCTCTCCAAAATAAGGATAGGCCTTGGAAATATTACCTCCCAGAACCAGTATTTCTGCATTAAATTCATTTAAATACGGTTTCAGAAAATCACCTAGCTCATCACCAAATTGAACCAAAGCTTTTCGAGCGGAAGTATCTTCATTTACCCTGTCACATATCGCACGAACGTTTTCAATTTCCCTTCCACTAATTGACTTGTATCGCCCTAAAATCCCTCGTGACGAAAAGATATCATCGGCCATTTCATTATGATAATACTGATTATATAAAAAGCCCCCTGCTGGAACACTTCTGTCCCTTATAATCGGCTTACCATCAATCAGGAAGCTAGCTCCAATTCCGGTGCCCAGGGTAATGGCTACTACCCGGTGATACTGCCTTGCACATCCTACCCTTGCCTCCGCAATAGAAAAGGCTGTTGCATCATTTATAAAGCGGATGTTTGAAGGTTGGATCTGTAGTTTTTCGGCTAATTCCAATCGGATATTGACATTATAGAGGGAATTTAGTTTGTCTACATCTTTTATAAGACTTATTCCATTATAATAATCAAAAGGTCCAGGCATGGCTATACCAATACCGTTAATTTCTACCTCCATAGTGTTTCGGCATTCTTCCAAAGCATCTACCCAGCCATTGATGATCTCCTCTTTAGATCCCTGGGAATCAATTTTCCGGTATACTAAACTCCCTTTATGAATCTCCCTTTTACTGTGTTCATATACACCTGCTGTTATATGGCTACCTCCTATGTCCACTCCTATACTGTACTTGGTCATTTTTTTATGTGTTGTTGTTTTCTATTTGATAATACACTAACAGTTGTATCCATCCTTTCATTTATGGTTATATAATATCTTAGCCTTACAGGCTATTTAATTCCAATCCTTCCTGATCATCATATTGTTGTTGAAGCTTAATCAGTCGTTGTTTTAATTCAATTACAATGTTCGAATATTCATGATCCTCATAGAGATTTTCCATTTCCTTAGGATCCTTCTTTAAATCATAGAGCTCCCAGGTATTTATTGGATCATAAAAATGGATGAGCTTATAACGATTTGTCTTAATTCCATAGTGTGCCGTAGCTCCAAAAGACTTTTCATAATAATGATAATAAACATCAGAACGCCACTCGGGGTCATCTTCCTCATTATCCAGAAGTCCACGCATGGAAGTTCCCTGCATATCTTCAGGTATAGAAACGCCTGCGTAATCCAGGAACGTAGGAGCAACATCGAGATTCAATGTAGGCTCACCGATATTCTGCCGTGCATTAATCTTTTTGGGATAACGGATCATCATAGGCGTTCTGAAAGATTCCTCGTACATGAAACGTTTGTCATAAAGCCCATGTTCACCCAGATAGAATCCCTGGTCAGACATATATACTACTATTGTGTTCTCTGCCAGTCCTTCTTTTTCAAGATATTTCAGGACCCGGCCAACATTATCATCCACTGATTTGATACAACGAAGGTAATCCTCCATAAATCGCTGATATTGCCATTCTATAAACTCCTTCTCTGTTTTAAGGTTTTTAAAAGAGGCATACTCTTCCTTATAACCTTCATCCCATTTTTCTTTTTCTTCCGGAGTCAGTCTTTCGATTTCACGTTGCCACTCTGCAGGAGCCCAACTATTGATTTCCGTCACTTTACAAGTATCACATGGAATCTTACTGTCGTAACGCACGTCAAGCTGACCATGCTGTATGGTGGTAAGACTGCGGTCCAGCGCTTTTCTTCCCTGGTAATCATCATAGAAATTGTCCGGTAATTCAAATTGAGTATCTTCAAAGCTATTTAGGTATTTCAAAGGAGGCATCCAGTTCCTGTGAGGGGCCTTATGCTGAATCATCAGACAAAAAGGTTCAGATTTATTCTTTTCAATCCAATCGAGAGAAAGATCGGTGATAACATCAGTTACATAGCCTTTATATATCGTATCCTCACCCATCTTTCTAAATTCAGGGTTGTAATAATGCCCCTGGTCTGGCAGAATGTTCCAATAATCAAAACCCGTGGGTTCAGAAAACAAATGCCATTTTCCGATCATAGCTGTCTTATACCCATTTTTACGAAGTAATTTAGGAAAAGTAGGCTGGTCTGTATTGAAATAAGTCCCATTATCCTTCATTCCATTTTTATGAGAGTATTTTCCGGTTAACAAGACAGCACGACTGGGACTGCAAATAGAATTTGTTACCCGGGCCTGTCGCATGAGAGCTCCTTCATTTGCTATCCTGTCTATATTAGGAGTCTCTATCAGGGAAGATCCGTAGGCGCTGATTGCCTGATAGGCATGATCATCTGTCATGATAAAAACAATATTTGGTTGTGCAGCGGAGATTTCGGTTGTCTCAGTATCCTCTGAATTGGATTTACAACTCATACAACAGATTAATACCATCCATGTAAAGGGTGCGATAAATTGAATTCCTCTCATACTTTTAATTTTTAGGTTATCGTCCCATAGGGCTATGCCCGAAGGAGATCATTGATTTGTTGAATGAACTTCTTCTAATTAGCACATTCATAAATCTCGTGTGGTGTGACCCGACAGTTCATGATCCTGGCAGTTTGGGCCTGCACCTTCTAATGAGTAACAGACCGTAAATGAACATCAGCTTAGCAAACTTTAATAGGGGCATTCTGCTGTCATTTTTTGTATTGGGTTATTCCCCATGTTTTATTAGGCTCGGATCCCATGTTCAGGATTAACTTTCCGCCCTGTAATAGTTGTGAAGCAGGAAACCAGAAGGAATCCAGTTTTTCACCATTGAGAATTGCCGATTGTACATATTTATTCTTTCTGGATGCATTCTTAGCTTCAATGGTGAATTCTTTTCCACGGCCATAGCGTTCACCTAGATCTATGACGATTCTTTCATATAAAGGACTGGCGATCTCATAAATAGGTTCGGCACTAGTACCCCCATCAGTCTGGAACAATCCTATAGAGGCCATGATAAACCATGCACTCATTTGCCCCTGATCCTCATCTCCCAGATAGGCATTGCCCAAATCATACCCATAATATTTATCAATGATAGAACGACTCCACCTTTGTGTGAGCCAGGGATGATCAACCCAATTGAATAAAAATGCAAAATGCATGGACTGTTGATTCCCCTGTACTACAGGATAATCCCAATACTGGTCGTTTGGGGCATTATAACGCCATGGTTCACTTACTTCAAATCCCCATTCAAGACGTTCTACGAACTTATCCTTACCAATTATTTCGGCCAAGGCAGGAACATCCTGGGGTACAAAAAAACTTAATTGCCAGGAATTACCCTCTACATATTCTTCATTCCTACCAGATTGAAAAGGATCGAAAGGCTTCATAAAATTACCGATGGAATCCCTTAACTGGGCGAATCCGGTCTCTGGATTAAAGGCATTTTTCCACCAATAACCCCTCTCATTAAATCGATTGTAAGCTTCCTCTTTACCAAGTGATTTAGCAAATTGTCCAACCGTCCAGTCATCATATGAATACTCCAGGGTATTTGAAAACCGGCCCTTCTCATAGGGAACATAGTGATATTTTCGGTAGGATTCCAGGTCTCTGTTTCCTGCGAAACCGCCAGCGACTTCTGTAGCTGGTGTTGTCTGCATTTTAACCATGGCCTCAAATGCCTTTTGGGTATCAAAATCCCTGATACCCATCTGATAAGCCGACACGATCAATGGGATCTCATGTTCTGCAACCATTACCGGGATATACTCCATGCCAGCCGGCCCCTTGGCCAGCCAGCCATTGATATCATACATTGCCAGTTGAGAATTTACCCATTTTGACGACCATTCCGGAGTGACCAAATTCCATAATTGGTTCAAGTTCCAGAAGGTATTCCAGAAAGCATCACAACCTAATGCAACATGGTCAGGATTTGAAAATTGATGTACACTTTCATCTGCTGCCATCCATTGACCGTTTACATCACTCCAGGTAGTTCTACACAGTGAGCGATAGAAATTGGAATAAAACCGCATTTTTTCACGACGATCATCGCTTGAAATAGTGATCCTCGTGAGATAATCATTCCAAACTTCCTTTTGATGATCCACGACAGCCTCAAAATTCCATCCAAAAGGCTCGGTAATCTCAGTCTCCAGATTTTCACTGGCATTTTCTATGCTCACCAAGGATATAGCAGATCGTGCCTGTACCACATTCTTAGTTGCAGTCGCAAATTCCACGAACATTCCGGCATTGTTTATATCTATAGCCTGAAATTCTTTGGTTGATACTATAGAATCATTAATCCACCCACCTATCTTCTGGATAGGCTGGTCAAATTCTATAACAAAATTGACTATATATTCCTGATCGGCATCATTACTCCAGACCGTGGGACGCGGAGAAATCTGATGACTTCTACCTTCTATTCGGAAGTCACTAACCTGTCGCATCATGATATCTTTTAATAGATAATCATACTCAGCTTGTACATGTAGGTCGATCATAACGCGTCCTGTCCTGTCTTTAGGAAAGGTATAGCGTTGAAAACCTCCATGGGTGGTTGCGGTGACTTCAGTCCAGATATCCGTATCGGTTAAATGCACTTTATAATATCCTAGTGGTGCTTCTTCACTTGCCTTATCTATACGAGAGCGGTATCCAGAATCAGGATCGAACTGGTCTCCCACTTTGATCTGTAATGGGCCATTGGTAGGCATCATTCCCAAACCGCCCATGGTCCATTCATGAATATGACTGAATGTACCAATATTCTCAAAAGAAGGCTGATAACCGGCCTGCCATCCCATATTCTGATTATCTGGGCTTAGCTTTACCATACCAAAAGGCATCCATGGCCCAGGTGCGATCATCCATCGGGAATGAGCAGTTCCCATTTTGGTATCTACATATCCTGCAGGTGTCATCTTTGGTTGTGGTTCCCGTGTAAAAATTCCGGATTCAAGTTCCTCTCCGTTGATCAAAACACGGTAGTTACTTTTTCTTGCTACGAAAACAGCAGGAACAGGAACTTCTAACTCATAACGAGCAGTATCCAGAGTTTTTATGAACAATATTTCCCCGTCCACTTCTACCTCTAGACTTGGAGATCCTGATAAATGTTCTACATCAACCAGGAGCGGTTGCATCCGACCTGAAGTCTGTTTTATTTCATAATCCGCTGGACGTACCGAGCGTAGATAGGCCTCATTATATTTTTTTAATTTAGTATTTTCCGGTCCCTTTAAACGTACCTGATCAAATACGATCCATGAACCTTCCAGTACAGTGATCGTTACCTTATTTCCTCCCTTATGAAGGGTTTCCTTGGCAATAGGAAATTCAAGAACCCTCTCAGTGGAATCAATCTTTGGAGTCGTGGTAATAGAAGTCTTTGAAGTTCCCTTGAACAGGTATTTTTCTTGTTGATCGTTCACACTGACTTTTACCAGTGATTTATTGGGATTGGCATCAACAAGGTCCACTTCGAGGATCCAATTTCCATCCCCGGGGACAGTATCGAGACCAAAAAATATGTTGATTTCATGGGTACGCCACCCTGAGGTGCCCCAAGTGCCTCCCCAGGTATCATCAGGACCTGGCAATACATAAGGGAAGTCGGTTTTAGCATCTGACTGGCCAATCAAAAAATAGCGATCTTCAAATCCAAAATCCTTGCTGAGAAATTCTTTGTAATCTGAAGGTCCCAATGCCAGTTCCTCACCTGAAT
>Ga0307487_1000901_pt1 | contig 22216 bp, 17 predicted proteins | sample CBIW12metaG_FD_203665 | JGI IMG/M metagenome (GOLD analysis project Ga0307487, IMG submission 203665) | Sea-ice brine microbial communities from Beaufort Sea near Barrow, Alaska, United States - CBIW 1.2 | ecosystem: Environmental > Aquatic > Marine > Coastal | place: USA: Alaska | collected... | reverse complement strand
GACCAATTCAACAGACTCATGCTTGAACTAGATTGAAAACGTACGACGTGGTCTTGTCATGGAACACCTCAGCTGTGGCAGTAAATTTACCACCCATTTCGGTGTCCGGGATTAGTAGACCACTACATTACGGTAACGATGGGGAAGACCTGCCCCGGCTTATCTAGCAACGAGAAAAATCGCGCCAAGTCGAACATGCTGCCACTCACCTGCAGGTCAGGCGAAATCAACATGTCCTTGAGGCCGGCTTGTTTAGTGATGATTTTCACGAGCAGCGGCCGAGTCAGCTTCAGCGTCACACTAGCAGTGCTGTCTACGGCCGTCTGACGGGCATGCAACACCGCATTTTCGAGATTCAATACATAATTTTCTTGCAGATCACTGAACGTTATATTCAGTCGCAAGTCGACTCCTTCAGCTTTCGGCCCATTCAGCGCTACCTGGAGCATCTGCATAAACTGCGCACCACTTGTTTGCTCCAGTAGACCGCTAGCTGCAGCAATATCCAAACCATGCTCCGGCACTCCGTGGCGTAACTCGTATGCCGCGGTTAAATAAACATTACGCCAGGCAGACGACTCGGCGCGGTAACCTAGCTGATCATAGCTGCGCGCCAATAATGCTTTGGCTTCAATATTTCCTGGTTCGGCGGAGACCAGATGATTGAGCACCTCAGCCAGCCAGCGATATTCACCTTTGCTGAAAGACAATTTCGCTTTTTCCAGAATTGCCGAACTGCCACCCATGTACTTCACGTATTGCTCGGCTCCTTCCTGCCGCGGCAGCGGGTCGAGGTTCGCGGGGTTAGCGTCATACCAGCCAAAGTACATCTGGTACACGGCTTTAACATTGTGCTTGAGAGTGCCGTAGTAGCCGCGATTCCAATAATGACTTTGCAGGGACTTGGGCAGCGTAAGCTCTTCAGCTATTTCGCGCGGCCCATAACCTTGGTTGGCAAGGCGTAACGTCTGATCATGGATATAGCTAAAGGTATCTCGCTGCTCACGCATCAACGCACCAATACGCTCTTGGCCCCAGACCGGCCAATGATGGCTGAAGAACATCACTTCTGCTGATTGGTTGTCTCTCAGACTAGTATCGATATAAGTCGCCCAGCGACTCGCATCGCGCACCTTGGCACCTCGCAAAGTGTAAAGGTTATGCATGGTGCGGCTCAGTATTTCAGCTCCGCCAAAGGCTTTGTGAGCGGGTAGATAAAACGTCATCTCAGCTGGCGCTTCGGCCCCAGGGGTGTACTGGAAGATGAAGTCGACTCCATCGATAACCAGTGCCTGTGAAGTGCCGTCGATCAAATCGGTCGGCGGCAGAATGCCCACAGTTCCCATGGCCGGGTCTTTGCCCAAACCATTGTCGACTTTGCCTCGCTCGCTGCGCGGTAGATCGCGGCCATACATGTACATCGCGCGACGACCCATGGCTGGGCCTGCAAGCACATTCTCGCTAGTGGCTTCCTCCATAAACCCATCTGGCGCGTAGACTCGTACTTTGCCGCTAGCGACATCTGCCGCCGAGGCCACGGCAAGCGCACCACCAAAGTGATCAACATGACTATGCGTAAAGACAACCGCCACCACCGGTTTGTCACCCAGGGTCTTACGTGCAAACGCTATAGCACGGCTGGCGGTTTCTTCTGTGGTCAACGGATCGATCACGATCCATCCGTTCTCGCTTTCAATCAGGCTCATGACCGCCAGGTCGTAGCCGCGCAGTTGATATATACCCTCAGTGACCTTGTATAGCCCGTGGCGATTATTCAACTTCGCCTGGCGCCAAAGACTGGGGTTGACGCTGCCGGGCGCGTCGCCTTTGATAAAGCGGTAAGCATCTTGATCGAATACCACCCGACCATCAGCCCCCGTAACACTGAGCGACTCTTCACGCGCAATGAAGCCACGTTCGGCCTCTTGCCAATCAAGTTCGTCTTCGACCGGCAGACCCTTAGCTATTTCTGCTTGGGCGGCCAGAGTAGCGCTGGTTGGAGCCGTAAAGCCGGCGGTATCAGCGTCATCATTGACGGGCACTTGCTGATCACAAGCAGCCAACAACGAAACGCAAAACAACATTAGAAGATAAGGTCTTTGCACTGTGTGTCCGTGTACTTGGATTTAATGAACGTAATGCGCTCGGGATCTGCGCTAGACAAGTCTGACCTTAACGCCCGAATGCCGACCTCCCTTCGCAAAATTACTCAGGCGCCACGCTTCGTGGGATCGGCCGCTATCAAATCACGCTCGATCAACCATAAGCGGTCCTGGCCCCACTGAATGGGTTGCTGATCAACGCGAAACGAGGGAACACCCCACAAGCCCAAGGCAAGCATCTCGCTGCGGTTAGCCTCAGCCTCCACGCGCCAGCGATCATCCCCCAGAGCATCCTGCACCAGCGACTGGCTAAGCCCAGCACGCTGGGCCAGCTTTAATAATCCCGACTCGCTGCCGGCATCAATGCCTTCAGAAAACACGCCACGCATAAACGACTCTAGAAACGCTTCGGCATTTTTATCCTGTTCCATTGCCTTGAACAAAACCGCCATGCCACGCTCAGTGGGTGCGCCCAAGGGGTCAGCAATACGACCAAATGGCAGGTCCAGTCGATCGGCCTCCCGTTTGCAGTCGCGCACTATATACAGACGCTTATCTAGGGGCACAGGCAAGCCACGCATAACCATCGGCAATAGCGGCCGCAAGCGCAAATCTGCACCATAATGCAAGGCTAACTTGCGCATGCGCGGCACGGCCAGATAAGTGTAAGGACTGCGCAACGAGCAATAAAAGTGCAGTTGCGGCCGCTCACTGTTGCGTGGTTTTGCCCGACACTGCACCTCACGCTGAGGCACCACAAAAGGGGCGTCAGCTACCCGATCAAGATTCAGCTGGGCGAGGCGCCGCTGTAGGTGTGGCAGGCGATCAATACCCCAATACCACTCGCCGTCAAACCAGAGCATGCCACCTAGATAATGGCCTTTTCGGGTACGTAAGCGGTTGCCCTCGACAAACTGCGGCGTCGGTGGGTAACTGTCTTTAGCGCCAGCCAACAACAGCAAAGCCGCTTCATCGCGACTCCACAACGCGGCACCAATCACATTGAAACGAGCAAGAACATCTTCCATGCAAAGGGCTGCTGTCAATGCCCGCTCCGCGAGAACCAACAAACGAGACAGCGGTTGCTCGCCACTATCAGTAAACGTCAATCCAAGATCGTCAGCCAACTGGGTAGCATCGCGCCGTGACCAGGCCTGCAGGCGTTCACGGTCAGGCGCTGCCGACAGAGCCGGCGCAGTAACCATATGCACATGCAAATTGACCTGGTAGTTAGCCACTAAGCCAGGCAAAACCTGAACCAGTAGATGGCTGTACGGGTCATCGGCCTGATGGAAGTAGTGCAGCTCAGCAGGACCGCCGCGCCAACGCCGCGCTATTCTCGCTAGTAGACGTCTGCTGTCACGTAGGCCATAGCTGGTGAGCAAACGGGCAATGGCAACACCAATAGCGACTTTCATGGACAACTCCGCATTAAGGATAATAACCGACTGCACAAACTAGCCCCAGCCAATATGTCTTAACCCATTGGCACTTCGGTGGTCGCCAGCAAGCGAGAGTCACCCAGCGCAGCATTACGATGATGAACAATAGCGCGGTATGCTGGCGACTGAATCATCTGCAGAAACGCCTCTTTGTGCGGGTACTTCACCAGCAACAATTCGTCCCAATCTTCGCCCGGAGGCGCTATCACCGCACAGTGCGCGTGACCCAGCCAGAAAGGCTGTCCGCCGACGCCTTGTAACAAAGGTATAACGTGTTTTGAGTACTCGGCATAAGCCTCACGCCCGCTCCGGGGTGTGCCTGTATCTTTCGTGACATAAACCGCCTGCTCCCGAAAGCGCAGCAAGTTGAGCATAAAAACTGGCTGTCCAGCTGGCACATCAGCCAGAAAACGAGTCAGACTTTCACGGGTCGGATCGATGGCGGTAACGAGCGCGGGCATGGCAAAAAACCTCAGTTGGACCAATAGATAAATTCATCACTATCAAACTGCGGACGATTTAGCGGCTTGTCGAGTAAAACTGGCACCTCCAGCACGCTTGGCCAGAGAGGCTCCTGCTGAGCTTGATTGAAGGTCGTCAGACGCTCTTTTAGAGCCCGCACTTTCTCCGGCTGTGATCTAGCCACGTTGCGCTGCTCAGTTGGGTCTTCTTGAATGTTGTAGAGCCAATCGAGCTTCTGGGTAGCGTTAACCTGCAATTTCCAGTCACCCGCCAGTACCGCTTGATAACCACCTGAGCGCCAAAATAGTTGCTCATGGGGGGCGCCATTTTGTTTGCCCTGAACGAATGGCATCAAGTCGACCCCATCGATGATGCGATCACTCGGCAACGGTGCCTTAGCCGCAGCGGCGGCCGTGGCGAAGATATCAAAGTGACTGACAGCCTCGCCGAAGTTACTGCCGGCGGAGATCTTAGCTGGCCACTGCATAAATAAAGGAACACGCGTCCCCCCTTCAAAGAAAGTCGCCTTCCAGCCCCGGTATGGATCGTTCAATCCGTCGAGGCCTATATAGTTAGCCCCGCCGTTATCGCTGGTAAAGATCACCAGAGTGTTGTCATCAAGACCTTGCCGTTTGAGCTCGGCTAACACCCGGCCGATGTTACGGTCCAGGGAGCGAATCATGCCGCCATAAACCCGACGGGTGTGGTCCTGAATTTGTGGCAGGGCGTCATAATCGGCCCTAGTGGTTTGCAGTGGTGTATGCGGGGCGTTGTAAGCCAAATACAGAAAGAAGGGCTGCTCGCGGTTGGCTTTGATCGCCTGCAGAGCCTCATCAGTCAGATAATCAGTCATATAACTTGCAGGTTTGAATGGCTCACTATCATTAAAACGAACTCCGAACGGCGCAACTGCCCAGGTAAACTTGTCGATGGGATCGAAATCTTGTTGAGCATTGACCACTTCGGGGTCGTCCTCGGGCAGAAACATCGAGCCACCAGCCATGAAACCCAGGCTCTGGTCAAAACCATGAGCATTGGGCCGAAACTGACGGTTCTCCCCCAGGTGCCATTTACCTAGGTGCAACGTGCGATAGCCTGAGTTCTTGAGCAACCGGGCAAGACTAACTTCACTGGTAGGCATTCCCTGCGTTTCATAGTCTGGCATCCCCTTCGCACGCTCGGCGTGAAAAGCCGGAGGATGCAAGCCTGGACCTCTATTGTTGGCGATAATCCGTGAGAAGGTTAAAGGCACTGAGGTAAACTCAAAGCCAAATCGGCTCGGATAGCGCCCTGTCATCATCGCCGCCCGCGACGGCGAACAAGTCGCATTCCCGGCATAACTGCGATTGAAGTTTACCCCGTTGGCCGCAATGGAATTGATATTCGGTGTTGGCACGGCATCGCCCGCAACCCCGCCGCCATTGATACTCAAATCGTTATAACCAAGATCATCAGCGACGATCAGGACGATGTTCGGGGGTCTTGAGCCATCCTTAGCCAAAAGGCTTCCGGTAGCTGTTGGCCAGTGCACAGACTGATTAGGTGCCGCTTCGGTACGCAGGACATATTTGGCAAATAGCACCAGAGCGCCCACACGCCCACCCACCACCACAAAAGCCACCACCAGCAGCACTACTGTGATGATAAATCCCCAAGCGATACGCTTCATATCTTATGTTCCTTTAACATTATTGTCGGCCGCGCTCGGATTGCCACGATCACAGAAGATTGCTCTGCTTAATGGCCTTTGAAGCCGCCGGCAAACTGATGAAATCACCATCGATCCCAACACGTATGTCCCCGTCGTAAATCGATTCGGCCTGACCGATAAACGCTTTTTCAAGCCCAGGGAAAGCCAGGGGCGGTACTATATGGTTAAACAATAGGTAGCCAACATTGGCATCCCGAGCAATCTCGGCGGCTTGTTCGGGACTGGTGTGATAGTCGGGAATGTCAGCGAATATCTTCACCAAATTAGTGCGACCGGCAGCATCGGCAGCACGCTCGAGTTGGGCCATCAGCGCTGGCGACAGAGCCTCGTGCAACAACAAATCGACACCCTCCGCCTCCCGCTCCACCGCCGCCGACTTACGTGTGTCGCCGCTGATTACCAGGCTGCGATCCTTGTAACGGATACGGTAACCAACCGACGGCTCAACCGGCGAATGTTCAACGCTGAAAGCCGCCACCTGCAGATCGGGTTCGTCAATAATTACAACACGGCTCTCAGGCCCCACTGCATCAAAGGACCTAGCTTGACCACCGAAACCGCTAGTTGGCATCACTTGGGGGCCATGGTGAGCAACTCGGTAGGTCTGATCCTGGCGGTAGGCGCTCATGAAACCCTCCAGCACTTTCTCAGCTCCTTTCGGTCCATACACTGGTAATGGCTGAGTATGGCTGCCGATCCCCCAACGCTGCAGCAGCAGCTCACCTAACCCTCCAATGTGGTCAGAATGGAAATGCGTCAGAAACAAAGCCTCAATCTGGCCAGGATCAAAACCCATTCGACTGATGTTCGTCGCCGCAGTCATGCCTGCGTCGAACACAAAAAGGCGTTTACCAGCAATCACTAAAGTACAAGGGGGGCTGCGCTGCGGATCAGGAAATGGTGACCCTGCCCCACACAAACCCACGTGCAAACCATCCATCAACTCCTCAAGCGGTTGAGCTGCGAAACGATCCTGGGCGAAGCGCGGCACCAACTGAGCGCTTAAAGGAGCACGCCAGTGGTACAGCGCAGCGATAGCGAGCGCGCTAACAGCGAGCGCAACCAATATCAGGCGACGATTCATTACTAATCCCCAATCAATAATCCATATTTTGACATTTAGAATGTCATATTATTTGTATTTTGATTTGTGTCATATATTCGAATTATGGACAGTATCATTCTCAAATATGTTATGTCACTATGAATGTCACTATATAGACAAAATAAGCCTGAGAGGGCAAACTTAATTAAAGATCACCCAAGCTTCCCAGCCATTCTGATCACCAGGAAAACGTGCCATCAATGTATTTACCAGCCAACGATTTGCCCCTTAAAACGAGGTCAAGATGAATCTCTTTCTCAAAATCAACTGTATTGCCCTATATGTACTGGCCCTGCTCGCATTGACAATTGAGCTGCCTTTTGGCTCTGGAACGGTACTTCAAAACATTGCCCTGATCATGCTGGTGATACATGTCATCGAGATACCCATCGGTTTTAGCAAGATCAAGCTATACGACGGGTCACTGGGTGCAAGTATTGGCCTCACTCTGCTATTCGGCTTCCTGCATTGGCGATCACTAAAATCCCCCATGACAACCAATAGCCTGATATGAATATTAATATGTGGACCCCACGAGCATTGCATCAACCTCTAAGCTGCCTCGCCTTGACTACACTAATACTGCTATCCAATGTCGCCCAGGCGGCTGACCAGCGACCCAATATTGTATTGCTCTTAGCAGACGACTGGGGCTTCAGTGATGTTGGCGCTTTTGGTAGCGAAATCGCTACGCCCAATCTAGATGCTCTAGCTGCCCTAGGAACGCGTTTCACCAACTTCCACGTGGCTGCCTCCTGTGCGCCAACACGCTCAATGCTGATGACTGGCGTGGACAGTCATCTCAATGGGCTTGGCAACATGCCCGAGACAATTCCACTGCCCCATAAGGGCCAACCTGGTTATGAGGGCGAACTAAATGACCGCGTGGTAACGGTAGCTAGTCTTCTGCGCGACAGCGGTTACCACACCTATATATCCGGCAAATGGCACCTCGGCCATGAGCCCCAGAATCTGCCACCTTCACGCGGCTTTGAGCACTCATTGATCCAAGCTGACAGCGGCTCAGATAATTGGGAAATGCGTCCTTATCTAATGCTCAAACCGCAGGTGGCTTGGTACGAAGAAGGCAGCCCCTTGACCTCGCTACCGACCGACTATTACTCCTCTACTTTTTTCGTTAACAAGGCAATAGAGCACATTGAATCCAATCGAGGCTCACAGCAGCCGTTTTTTTCCTATATCGCATTCCAAGCTAACCATATTCCCTTGCAGGCACCGCAGGCCTTTATCGATAAGTATCGCGGGCAGTACGCAGAGGGCTGGCATGCACTGCGCCAACAACGCCGCCTACGTGCTATCGAGCTGGGCCTGATTCCAAAGGGTTCATCCATGGTCGAGATGGACACTACCCGCAGCTGGGATGCTCTCAGTGAAACCGAGCAGGCGTATCAGGCGAGGCGTATGGAGGTCTATGCCGGCATGGCTGATGCCATGGACCATGAGGTCGGCCGTCTGATCGAATATCTACGCGAGACCGATCAATACGACAACACAGTGTTCGTATTTCTTTCCGACAATGGTGCGGAGGCATCAGACCCCTACTCCATGCTATCCGGACGACTATGGCTGGACTGGCAGTACGACCGTAGCTTAGAGCGGCTAGGCAGCAAGGGCGCTTATGCAATCCTCGGCCCAAGCTGGGCCAGTGCCGCGGCTTCGCCGCTGAGTACTTACAAATTCTATGCGGGCGAGGGTGGGCTGCGGGTTCCTCTGATAATTGCCGGGGTAACTAACTCGCTGACCAACCAGATCCAACACAGCTTTGCCCATGTCACCGACCTAGCCCCAACACTCCTGGATCTGGCCGGCTTGCAATTACAAACAGGCCAGTACCAAGACCGTATGGTCGAGCCCATGACAGGTCGAAGCCTACTGAGCGTCATGACGGGTCAAGCATCCATTACGCACCCACCGGAACATCCGATCGGCTATGAACTATCCGGCAATGCTGCACTATTCAAAGGCGACTACAAACTAGTGAAAAACATACCGCCAGTGGGCGATGGGCGCTGGCGCTTGTTTGATATTCGCCAGGATCCTGGTGAAGTTCACGACCTTCAAGAACAGATGCCAAAACGCTTTATCGCCATGCAGACCGACTACGCCTCTTATGTTAGGGCTAATGGGGTGCTAACAATGCCAACTAACTACGACCCGATGAGCCAAATTCAGATCAATGCCTTCATCAACGTCTTCCTGCCGACTCTAATCAAGGTAACGCTGTTACTGTCTGCGCTGCTGATAGGTGGTTTATGGTATCGCCGTTATCGGCGGCGGAAGCCATGAGCGGCACCGGCTACTTTGCCAGTCCCTGGCCAGGCGAAGATGGCGGCCCCGCTCGCCTCCAAACACCGCACGGCACCTCAGGCTTGCAACTGCGTGAAGGTGAGCACCTGGATTGTGTTACCCGTAATACCATGCTCTCCACCATGACCGTGCTGGGGGCTCCAGGAGAAGTATATTTACTCAGTCACTCCGCCCTGCGGGCCCATATTGGCTTAACCACCACCGCCTGCGTCGAGTTGATCGATCCGCTCAACTTGAAAACCCTGCTTCGTTCGCCACGACTAGCTGGCGGGCCCATGTGGCCTGGCGGCATGGCCATTCACAACAACGGCGACCTTTATGTGGTGTATGGCCGATACCTGCACCGGCTAAACCGACAATGTCAGCTGCTCGGTTCGCTGCGACTGCCTCTCAACCAGCCCTATAACTCGTTTGTCATACTCGACAATGGTTTACTGGTCTGCAAAAACCTGTCGGATAGTCATCATGCCGGCCTGTGCGTGATCGATGCGCAAACATTGAAGCTTGTTGGCCCGCCCATCGACTGCCCGGAGCCATCGATTGCCCGTCTGAGTGCCAGCGGCAATACGCTGTATGTAGTCGGTGTGCGCTCAATCATGCGCTACCACTGGGACGAGCATAATCAGCGCTTGCAACGCGATACCACGTGGTGTTTCGACTATATCGGTGCAAGCCAGCAAAGCTATGGCTGGGATGTCGTAGTCGATGGTCGTAATGCCTGGTTTATGGACAACGGCAAGCATCGCTACCGTTATCGCATGATCGGCGCGGGTGTCAGCCCAACGGCAAATCGCTTGATTCGCGTATCCCTGAGCAACAGCAATGACCATCAGAGCCTGATAATCAGCGGACTACCTGGTGGCAGCATCACCAATCCGCCCCTGGTCGACCTTAAGCGTCAGATCGTATTGGGCTACGACGCAGCTAATCGACACCTGCAGGCGTGGCGCTTCAACCACGCCAGCAACACACTTACCGCCCTTTGGCACAAATCAGCATTCGGCTGTGCCAGCCATATGCTGCTGTACCCCGACAGTGGCGAAGTAATCTGCAATGATTACCGCCGCCACGCTGAAGAAGTGGTCGTGTTAAACATCGAAAACGGTCGCGAGCGCGGGCGTGTGCGTACCGGTGGTCTGACCCAAGGCGTGGTGTTTCCCAGTAGTGGCTGGGGCAGAGATTTATATTGGTCATCCATGGGCCGGCTGGCGCGCATATATGTGCGCTGAATGCTCAACCTATTTTCTAGCCAAAAACCGAAGTCATGCGAAGCCTATTCGGCCTCGACAAGAACGTGCTCGGCTTCAGATGGATCACAACAGACTAATGATTGATTTTATCCACAGAAATAATCGCTATCAGGAACCAAAATGAAACGTACCGTTGTCATCACTGGCGCTTCATCCGGTATCGGCCGCGCGCTCGCTATGGAGTTTGCTCGTCGTGGCTATCACTTGGGGCTGACTGCACGGCGCCTGAGCGTCCTCGAAGAGCTGCGAGAAGAGTTACAGCACGTCGGCGATAGCCCGCTCAACATTAGTATTGCTCCACTCGATGTGGATCAGATCTCCAGCGTCGGCCCCGCCCTCCACCGCCTATTCGACCAACTTGGTCACGTCGATACCGTAGTGGTGAACGCCGGCATCAACACCTTGACCACCATAGGAAAAGGCAGCCTGTTCAAAGAACAGCAATTGCTACAGACAAACTTGTTAGGTGCCATTGCTACCGTCAATGCTGCAGCGGAATACTTCATCTCCTCAGGCGGCGGACGGATTGTCGGAATTTCTTCTTTAGCCTCGCTGCAGCCCATACCTAAGCAAGCAGCCTACTGTGCCAGCAAAGCGGGGTTCTCTATGTACCTGGATGCAGCAAAAATCGAGTTGAAACGCCACAACATAAACATCACCAAGATCCTGCCAGGTTTCGTGATCACGGATATCATGCCGAAAATCGACAAATATCCTTTTGCTATCACCGCAACAAAGGCAGCTAAGGAAATGGCCAACGCAATTGAAAAGGGCAAAGAAGTAGCGGTAGTACCGGCCTTCCCCTGGAAATGGTTGCGCCCGATATTCGGCCATATACCCGACGCGCTTTGGAAGCGACTCACTTAAGCGAGCTGACTCGGCACCCGCTTTCACATCATCGTTACCCATCGGCAAAGGTCTGCACATGACTACCTCATTCACCCTGTACGGCTGGCACCTGTCTTACTTCACCGGCAAAGTGCGTTGCTACTTGAACTACAAACGCATCCCGTATATCGATCGGCAGGTCGACCTGTTTACCCTGTTTCATACCATCAAACGTCACACAGGCGAAGTAGTGATGCCCGTGTTGCGCACTCCGAACGACGTTTGGCTCCAAGATTCCAGCATGATCATTGATCATCTGGAGGCTCACTACCCCACGTCATCAGTCATACCAACAACGCCGATTCAACGCTTCACAGCCTATCTACTGGAAGCCTGGGGCGATGAGTGGTGGATTCCCATAGCCATGCACACGCGCTGGAGTCATGCGGAGAACTATCAGCTGTGGGAAAAAGAAGCGGGACCCAATTTACTTCCACACTTTCCAGCGTATCTTCAGCGGCTAGCGGCAACCTATCCGGCCAAAGCCATGCGCAGTAAACTATACAGCGCAGGTGTAAGACCAGAGCAATTTGTCACACTGGACGCCTGGACTCAGAACATGCTCGACCTGCTGGAGCGCCATTTCGGTGCTCAGGATTATTTGCTTGGGGGCCACCCCACCCTGGCCGATTACGGTTTGGTAGGCACCATGTATGGTCATATTGGCCGCGACCCCTGGCCCGCACGGGAACTGGTAGCCCCCCGCCCTCACTTGAAAGCATGGATCGAGCGAATGGCAAGCCCACCAGCGCAAACCAGCCAGCAGGCGTTGCTCGGCGACGATGCCATCGCAGCAACGCTGGAGCCCATTCTACGAGTCGTATTTGCCGAATTTATACCCATGTTAATGAGTATCCAGCAGCAGGTAACTGAACTGCTTCCACACCAGCCAAGAGGTAAACCCTTACCACGCGGCCTGAATGACATCGCAATTTACACACCACAAGGCGTCCTGCGTCGAACCGCAATGCCATATACACTTTGGATGGCACAACGAGCATTAGATGCATATCATGAAATGCCAGCAATCGAGCAACTGTCGCTAACCAATTGGTTGGAATCACTGGGCGGCAGTGGACTGCTGAACCTAAAGATCCCACGCTTGCAACGCATCGGACTGCGCGTAGTGGCCTCATAGGATTTAAATATTACTAGGGCTGGGCGGCGACTAGCCCGTGTACAAGCGAGGTCATTACCCGTCGGGCGGTGGCCATGTCCAGCTTCTGCTCCATTCGCAACTGCTGCCAGGAACTGATACTCAGTACCATGCTGAGCGATGCAAATAACACGATATTCTGCTGCAAAGCCTCAGGTAACAACTGGCGTAGCAGGCTGCTCTGCAACTGCTCAAGCATCTCATGATTACTCTGCAAGATTGGTGACGATTGCCACAATGCTTCGGTGGCAATACGAAACGGCAAGATAATCTCGAATAACTTTGTTCGCCGCTCAATCAGCTCGTCGAGGCGCTCGCGCCAATCCGTAGCCTTGAAAGGCTTAACCATTTCTGGCGTGGCCAGCTTTATGACCTCAACAGAGATTTCTCGGTACAAACTTTCCATGTTGTCGAAATGGCGAAACACCGTACGCAAGCTAACCGCAGCCCTTGCCGACACTTGCTCAGCGGTGGGAGCCACGCTGTTTTCTTTGACCAAAGCAATCATAGCCGCTACCAATTTGCGCCGATTCATCTCACCACGGGCTTTACGGCCATCAATTGGGGCATCAGAACTGGAACTTTGGCTCATCTGTTCGTCCTTAATCTCACACGCGAAGCGCAAGTAATAGTTAGCGTTGAAATGTACAACAAACGGCTTCGTACATGAGTTTTTCAAAACGCCACAATCTTATCATTGCCGCGCAGCATCTGTAGTCATCGCCTCCAAGATATCATCATATTATATCGTCACATCACGCGCCACTATATTGATATACAGACATCCTTAGTGTCATAATATATAGACATCCTGAATGTCACTATATAGAGGTTGAAAAAATAGCAATAATATCGTTGAGAGGAACAGCCCGGGCGGGAAAATATAATAATTACAAAAGGTACACATCATGATCTGCAAGCACATGACTCCATCGTTTCTCACAATCGCTATTATCGCGGCAATGACCAGTGCCGAGTCTCACGCCTACACTTTCGATGCGTTTGAAGGTGAGCTGACCGGTAAAGTGAACACGACCCTGAGTACGGGCGTTAGCATCAGCACTCAGGCTCCAGACCAGAGCCTCTATACGAATGCCGATGGCTTGCTCAGCGGCCGAGCCAATGGTCGGGGAGTTGGACCCAACGGCGACAATGGTCGTTTGAACTTTGACAAAGGCGATGTAATTTCCAATCCATACAAGGGCTTAACTGAACTGGGGCTGGATTACGGTAAAGTCGGCATTAGGGCTTCAGCCAAGTATTGGTACGATCACCAGTTAGAAACTCGCAACGGGCGCTTCAAAGAATTCGATGACAGCGGCTTCCCAGAACAGGCCAGTTTCAAGGGTTTCACTTGGCTAGATAGCTACGTATTCGGCAGCACCGAAGTGGCGGGCCATGCGCTGGACGTACGCTTCGGCCGCCAAGTTTTGAGCTGGGGAGAAAGCACCTTTATTCTCGGCGGAATCAATAGCATAAGCCCTCTAGACCAAAGTGCCTTCAACCGCCCTGGTGTAGAAATCAAAGAGGGGCTGCTACCGGTGGAAATGCTTCAGGCCAATCTCGACCTAGGCCGTGGCCTCAGCATCGAGGGCTTTTATCAGCTCAACTGGCGCCCAACCGTAATCGACGGCTGCGGGACCTTTTTTTCGATTACCGATTCAGTGCAACCGGGCTGCGGACCGATTGTCGTCTCGCCATTGATTAGCGAAAACGAACAGCTGAGCGGCACTGGTAGACCCGTGCCTGTCGGCTCAAATATGGCGCTCCAGCGCACAGCGGATGACCTGCCTGGTGATGCTGGCCAATTTGGCCTGGCTCTTCGCTATTACGCTGATTGGTTGAACTATACTGAATTTGGACTCTACGCGATCAATTACCACAGCCGCCTGACTTATGTCGACGGAACCTCAGCTGATTTCAGTAAGGTGGCTGTAGGCGCTCCCACAAGTCAATCCAATTTTTTCGCCGGCCGCCTTGGTAATGGCATACCTTTTTTCATCGCTGGCGCCAGCTACAACGCTGTCTACCCGGAAGACATCCGTCTCTACGGGGTCAGCTTCAACACCAGCTTAGAGAACGGCCTGGCCTTGTCTGGCGAAATCAGCCACCGACCCAATCTACCGGTACAAATCAACGTCAATGACCTGTTGCCTGCAGTCCTCCTGCAAGCCACCAGCCCGGCAACCGAGCTGCTATTCCCCGGCGGGGCAAGCAACAGCGCTAATTTCAATCAGGATCGACAGGGCTATGTGCGCCTACCCGTGACACAGGCCCAAGTGACCATGACGCGGTTTTTCAGCCAGGTGCTCGGAGCCAATCAACTGAAACTGGTCGGTGAGCTCGGTTACGTGCATGTCGCCAATTTGGATGCCCTGCGCCTTGGTCGTTCTGCGCAAGTGGGACCGGGTACCCCAGCAGGGGGTGGTACTTGCAATAATAGCCCACTACTGACCAATCAATACTGCACAAATGACGGCTACGTTACGGCCGACTCCTGGGGCTATCGCTTGGTCGGCCAACTGGCCTACAGCAATTTATTGCCGGGCGTGACCATCACCCCGAGCCTGGCATTTCGTCACGACGTAGACGGCTACTCCTATCAACCCGCTGGCCCCTTCGAAGAAGGTCAGATGGCAACCACCCTTGGATTGCAAGCTGAGTATCTGGACCGCTACAGAGCTAACGCCAGCTGGACCAGCTTTTTCGGTAATAACGACTACAGCACGGTCGATGACCGCGACTACTTGGCGCTCAGCGTCAGCATAAGTTTCTGAGGAGTCTGCACATGTTTCGATATCCCCTGATTGCCCTGGCACTGTGTATCACCCCAGCCATCGCCTCCGTCAACCCGGAACAAGCGGCCCTTTTGGGCCACGAATTAACCCCGATCGGCGCCGAGCGCGGCGGTAACGCTGACGGCAGTATCCCGGAATGGCAAGGCGGCCTGCCGTCCACACCGTCCGCACTGCTTGATGACGGCAGCCTGAAAGATCCGTTTGCGACCGACACCGTTTTATTCAGCGTAACGGCCGCCAATATGGCGCAGTACGATGACCTGCTCACTCCGGGCCTCAAGGCCATGCTTAAGCAGTACCCAAAAACACTAAGCTTGCCGGTTTATCCAACCCATCGCAGCGCCTCCTATCCTGAAGAGGTGTACCGTGCCACGGCCGAGAATGCTCTAAAAACCGAGCTAATCAATAGCGGTAACGGCATTTTAAACTTTCAGCAGGGAGTACCCTTTCCGCTGCCAGCCAGCGGGGTCGAGGCCGTATGGAACCACGTAACCCGCTACCGTGGCGGCAGCATCAGCGCTATCAGCAATCAAGCGGTAGTGGAACGCGACGGCAGCTTTAGCCTATACCGCACGGAAAGCCAATTGAATTTTAGCCCGACCGTTACCGACCTGAAGCCGGGGGCCAATATACTGTTTTTCTATAAGTCTAAAACTCTCGCTCCAGCTCTAACTGCCGGCACTGCGACACTGGTGCATGAAACCCTCGACCAGGTCAGCGAACCTCGCCGCGCCTGGATTTACAATACCGGTCAACGGCGAGTGCGGCGTGCGCCCACACTGGCCTACGACAGCCCCGGCACCAACAGTTCCGGCTTAAAAACTACCGACAACCTCGATATGTTCAACGGCGCCCCAGATCGCTACGACTGGCAACTGGTGGGCAAGCGCGAACTACTGATCCCCTATAACAGTTATAAGCTGTTTGATCATAAGCAACCTTACTCGAAGATTCTTCTCGCTGGACACCTCAATCCTGAGCTGACCCGTTTTGAGAAGCACCGAGTGTGGGTCGTGGAGGGCACACTCAAAGCTGGTCAACGCCATATATATGCCAAACGCACCTTTTACATCGACGAAGATAGCTGGCAAATCGCACTTGCTGATCAATACGACGATCGTGGCGGTCTGTGGCGGGTTTCCCAAGGCCATGCAATGAACTTCTACAGCCGACAAATCCCTTGGTTCGCGATGGAAACTATTCATGACCTTCAGAGTAGCCGTTACGTTAGCAGCCTGATGACCAATGGTGAACCCGGAGGTATTGTCTTTGGCGAAACCGCTACCAGCGAAGAGTTCACGCCAGACGTCCTTCGTCGATGGGGGCATTGATGATTCGCCGCCTAATGCATGGCAAACAGGTTTGGCGGCTGCTCACAGGTCTGGCTCTGCTCGCCGTTACGCTAGCGATTACACTATTCGTACAGCGTGACGTAATTCGTCTCGGCGCTCAGGGCTATGTATTTGGTTATCCCCTGGTGATGATGGATATCACCAGGGCCAGCTTTATCAATAACGATAAGCAAACCAATCAACTGGTGCATGCCTCGCGCTTTCCCGACTCCAGCTTCCAAAACGTTGTGCGTCCCAACGTTGACACTTTGTACTCTGCGGCTTGGCTTGACCTGGCCAACGAACCTTTAGTACTGGACATACCAGCCATCCAGCGTTACTACATTGTGCAACTACTGGATGGCTGGACTAATGTTTTTGCCAGCTTAGGTCCCCGCACAAGTGGCAGCACTGCCGGGCGCTTTCTAATCACCAGCCCAACTTGGCGCGGCGAGGCTCCAGCGGGCATGACCTTGCTGCGCGCACCGACGACCATGGCCTGGTTGCTAGGTCGGGTGCAAACCAATGGCGTAGATGACTATGCCAACGTGCACCGCATTCAGCAGAAGATTCACCTGACGCCACTAAGCCAATGGCAAGCCGGCAAAAAAAACCGCGCCAACATCCCAGGATTCACAGCACAGGATGCGCTGCCGCCGCTATTCCAGATGCGGGCACTCAGCGCCACAGCCTTCTTCACCCGCCTGCAGCGGCTGCTACAAGACAATCCGGCCCAAACTCAAGACAAACAAGCCCTCGCTGGTCTGGCACAACTAGGTCTTCACCCAGGACAGCCGATGCCAACCTGGAGCGCCTGGCAAACAAAGATGGTCGGTTTTGGTATATGGCTGGCGGAGCGCAAATTACAGCAGGCTCTAAACGATGCACGCAGATTAAATGCTGGGTGGCGCCAACCTCCAATGAGCATTGGGAGCTATGCCCAGGATTACGGACTCCGCGCCGGTGTGGCAATGATTGGCCTAGGTGCCAACCTCCCAGAGGATGCAGTTTACTCCAACGCCCAGCAGGATAATAACGGCGAGCCCTTACAGGGTGGGCGGCGCTATCAACTGCATTTTACTGCTGAGCAGCTACCCCCGGTACAGGCTTTCTGGTCTTTAACGGCTTATAACAATGATGGTTTTTTAATCGCTAATCCGCTCGATCGCTACGCTTTAGGTGATCGCGACACGCTGCACTTCAATACCGATGGTTCCTTGGATATTGTGCTGCAAAACACAACACCTGAGACCGCATCAGACAACTGGCTACCGATTCCTGCCAGCGGTACATTCAGTATCACCGCACGCCTCTATTGGCCCGCGGCCGAGGTTCTTAACGGCAGCTGGCGGATACCCGGAATTCAGCCAGTAGATCCTTAATCTTCAGCAACGCCTTCAATAATTGTGCAGGTGAGACAGCTGTAAGACATTTCCATTACTGACAAGCTCATACTTAAACTACGTCCAATTGCCGGCCCTGATCAGGCCGGTAATTTTCAACTTATTAGCTCAGCGGATACACGCTTGTATGCCCAAGAGCCTGACTACTTGCAGACTAGACCGGTTGCTTCAACAAACCCTGAAGCTGGGGAAAACGGGAGGCACATATTACTTGCGCACAACCGCTGGGTCGCCTGGATTCTGAGCTCGTAATTCATCCATTAACAACACAGCCTCTGGCGACGCAAGTCCACCCAAATAACTCACCAATGCCAAGCGTAATTGCCTATTAGCGGGGTCTTTATTCAATTGGTCTCCCAGTAGCTGACGGGCTTGCTTTTGCTCGCCGCTGTCGTGCAAGGCGACGGCCAGTACATAGGCGTAGTCTGCATTATCCGGCGCCAATTGTTGGGCCTTGGTGAGAGCGTCAAGGGCGCCTTGCAGGTTACCCTGGCGAATAAGAGCCAAACCTAGCGCATAGAAAAGGCTGGGGGCTTCCGCGTTGGTTTTTACAGTTTTTTGCAATTGCGCAAGTCCTTTCTTCGGCTGCAGAAGGTATTGCTCCTGCCATTGAGCTTGCATGATAAGCGCAGGGAAAAACGCAGGGTCGCGCTTCAGCGAATCGCGCAATGCCGCTTCAACCTGATCTTCACGGCCGCTCAGCTGATAGAGCATGGCTAGATTAAAATGCGCTTCGGCGCGCTCCAGCAAATTGCTCTGCACCTGCTCGTACTCGGTTTGCAGTGCGCCCCAGGCAGGTAGGCCAATCCGTACTGAAAGGGGCAGTTGTAACAGTTGCCACGCAACGGCGAGGCGTACCGCGCGAATCGGGTCGGTAGCCAAAGGTGCAAGTAAATCCGCGAGCTGAGATTCGTTGGCCAAACTAGGTAGACTGTTAACAGCCGCAACTCGGACAAGAGGTTCGCTATGCTGAAGAGCGCTAGCTAGTTGCTGCAACGCAATGAGAGAAGGGTAACGTGGTAACTCGCTGAGTAGCGTGGCCACTCTAATTGAGGGTTGGTCCTCTCGATCTAATTGCCTAAATAAAGCAGCTGCCGCGCCGGGCTTACCAGTGCGTGCTGCACCAAGATCGCTTGCATAGCCACCATCTCGTGGTTCGGCCTCGGGGTATTGAGCCAAAAATTGCTCAACTAGCTGCTCTGGCGCAAGGCTCTGATGGCAACCCAGACAAGCATCGGTATGACCCAACTCTAAAGCCTGCACTGGGTTGGGTGAAGTGAAGCTGTGATCGTGCCGCAAATCATTGGTCATATACAGCTTGCCTGGCATATGGCAGTTAATACATTGGGCACCGGCAGAGCTAATCAGGTGGTTATGATGCGCGGGAGAGTCATAGTTTTTTGCTCGCAGGCCGCTGCCCTGAATAGCGGAACGAATCGGTTGGGCGTTACTGTTATGGCACTGAGTACATACACCATTACCTGATGCCCGTAATTCACCGCTGTGAGGGTTATGGCAATCGGAGCAGGCCACACCCGCCGCATACATTTTGCTCTGCTTAAAAGACCCGTATTCGAAAACCTCATCCTTGATTTTACCGTCCACCTCGTAAAGGTCAGCACTAAGAATGCTCGGAAGAAAATCGTCCATCAAATCGTTTTCGTGCAAGTAACCGTCGCCTAATGATGCACGGCGACTGTGGCAACGAGCACAGACTTCTACTTCCTGAGCAGAAGATCCTAGATGACTCTCAGCGAAGCCCATAGAGCCAATGCGTGACTCAGATGCATGCACTGCTTTTCCAGCAGCATCATTAAGAGCCCAGGCCAGATGAGCCGAAGCAGGCCCGTGGCAACTCTGACAGCCAATTCCCAGCGCTTGCGAACGACTAGCGAACGTATCGCTTACTGGATCGTAGTCTCGTTTAAAATCACTGGCATGACACTCAATACACATAAAGTTGGCGTTTTGTTGGGTGCCTGTCCAATGCAAGGGATCATGATGATCTAGGCCCTGACCTTGATAAAGATGAAACCACGATTGCTTCTGGGTATCCCAGGCCATGCCATGGGCTTGCAAGCGCCCGCCAGGCATTTCCAGCAAGTATTGCTGCAGTGGCTCTATGCCAAAGGTGAAAGCAACCTTGAAGTCTGCGAGTTGGCCGCCAGAATCAGGCGTACGAATTACATACTCATCGCCTTGACGCAAAAACCGAGTTTTTTCAGTATCACTCCTTACCTGTTGCCCACTAAAGTCACCCAATACGCTTTGCTCCGTTGCGGGTTGCATCGCCATCTGATGATGTGAACCTTGCCAATCCGCAAAAAGCGCCGCGTGGCACTTCGCGCACTCGGCTTCCTCTACCCATTGAGGTGAGCTAATCTGAGCCGTTTGCTTAGCGACCAATTTGCTAGAAAGTGCTGATCCAGGTTGCATTACCCACCAGACAGAACCTAAGCCAATAATTATCACTAGACATAGCGACCAACTCCAGCACCTGACCATAATAAACTCCTACCCCGCCCTGCACTCTTGAAATTACTGCAGCGGTTCGTATCTCGCCGACGAACTCTTCACCGACGCTATCTCGGCTCTCAAGTCAAAGAATCATAGCGTATTTAAAGACAGCTTCAAAACATATGTCACAACCAGTGTCACCAGATTAGAGCCAGACGGGCTCTACCCCGTTCCTGCGGACGCTTTAGAAAAGAGGCGTAATGTGCCAAAGGAGTGTTCATGTCCAAACGCAGCAGATACAGCCCCAAACTCAAGCGCGAAGCCATCGCGCTATCTCGCCAGCCAGGTGGCCTTAGAAACTGGCATTAACCCCAACCTCCTATCCCGATGGGCGTGTGAAGCCGAGGAGGTGCCGAGCAAGGCCTTCAAGGCTCGGGGACGCCACGTGACGAAGAGCTTGTCCACTTGAAGCGCGAACTGAAACGGGTAAAAAAGGAACGTGTTTTTTGCGCGAAGCGGCAGTGTTCTTTGCAAAGGAGTCGTCCTGAGTATCAGGCGATTCAACACTGCCGCAGTCTTTTCCCGATACGTCTTATGTGTCGCTGTCTGAAGGTATTGGCCAGCGGGTATTACGCTTGGGCATCACGTCCGCAACCCAGCAGGGCAACAGCGAACGAGCGTCTGTTGTCGCGGATCAAGGAGATTCACGATGACAGTGGCGGAATGCTTGGCTCGCCCCGCATGCACGAAGACTTAGCTGCCGAAGGCGTTGTAGCAAGCCTGAATCGGTTGTAAGGCTAATGGCCAAGTACGGCATTCAAGGGTGGCCCCGCAAAAAACGAGGACGCCTCGGACGCGCACCAAATCGGCCACAAAGTATTCGAAATCACCTTGAACGGAATTTCTCCTCCCTGGAGCCTGATACCAAGTGGGTCACTGACATTTCGGAGATCTCAACCCAGGAAGGAAAACTATTTCTCTGCGTGGTTCTGGATTTGTTCAGCAAGCTGATCGTCGGCTGGTCTATGCACCACCGGCATCGGCAGATGGTAATCAGAGCCGTTCAAATGGCCGTCTGGCAACGTCAGGGCGAAACCCCGGTGATATTGCATTCAGACCGAGGTAGCCAGTTCACCAGCGGTGACTACCAGCGTTATCTAGGCAGTAACCACTTGGTCAGCAGCATGAGCGCAGTCGGCCATTGCGGAGATAACGCCGCCTGTGAGGGGTTCTTCAGAATGCTGAAACGAGAGCGAGTACACCCTCGACGTTACCGTACGCAGCTCGAGGCGAGAGCTGATTTGTTTGAATACATCGAGCGGTTCCATAATCCCAGGATGCGACGTAGAGTTGCTGCTCAGGATCGAAAGCTTATAGCAGTTTTATAACCGTACGTGGAAACAGGGTAGAACCCGACCTACTTTTTCGAACAAAGATTTCGACATAGATTTAATCAATGGAACGCCCTCAAGACCCTATACCTCATGAATTGTCCTTAGTTTCGTAGACGCTTCAATGGCAGTGTGCCAAGTCACCGCGGAACAGTCAGCTTCTGGCCCAGAGTGTGTAAAAACCTTTTTCAATGTGCTTGCAGCTGAAAGTGGGCCTGAAAATCGCGCTCCTACGCGAAATCTAGGCCTGCGGAACAGCAGATGAATTCCGGATTTAACGTGGTAGCTTAAACTTCAATTCTGACTGTGAGTTTTTACACACTCTGGGCCGGAAGCAGTCTCGCGCTGAGTATTGGGACCGACCAAAAGCCGCCCTTCTTCAGAGCTGTTGC